>ENA-ORIN01000123-ORIN01000123.1-human-gut-metagenome-genome-assembly--contig:-NODE-123-length-14971-cov-6.18162_pt1 | contig 14971 bp, 8 predicted proteins | sample MGYA00243031_ERZ508748 | MGnify/ENA primary metagenome ERZ508748 (study PRJEB26277, sample SAMN04329839) | human gut metagenome | biome: human-associated habitat | host: Homo sapiens | place: USA...
CTACCAGCACGCTGGCGAAGTTGTGGTTTGGACCTACGGAACTCGATGCCAGATAGTAGCGCAGCGGGGTGCTGCCGAAGGTGACGGAAACCCGTTTCACTTCCGGCTGTGCCAGCAGGTGGGCTTCCACTTTCTTCATTTCCTTCTCTACATCGCGGATGCCGTATCCGTCGGGATAGAATACATCGGCGCGGAAATAGGGCTTGTCCAGTGAAGGGAAGAAGTTTTGAGGCATCAGTCCCATGATGACGAGGGAGAGGATGAACAATACGACCATGCTTCCCAATGTGAGCGTTTTCTTGCGTATCAGCAGGCTGAGGATGGATGCGATTTTATGGTAGAAAGGCTTGTCGTAATGGTCTTTGTCGCTGTTGCCGGTTTGGGCTTTCAGTATGAAATTGCCGAAGGTGGTGGTTTGCGTCAATGCCAGTACCCAGCTCAGCCCCAGTGAGATAGCCAGTACGATAAATAGCGGCTTTACAATTTCGGCAACGGAAGACGGTGCAAGATAAAGCGGTAGGAACGAGCAGACGGCTATGAAGGTTGCTCCCAGCAATCCCCATTGCGGACCGGTGGCGCCGTCTATCAGCGCTTTCCGTCTGTTCACGCCGCGGGCTATGGCAATCTGTGCATTGTCGGTTACCACAATGGCGTTATCCACCAGCATTCCCATGGCGATGATAAAGCCTGCCAGCGAGGTACGGGTCAGTCCCACTCCCAGGAACGACATGATGAGCAGTGTGCCGCCAATGGAAAATATCAGTGAAGAGCCGATGAGTACGCCGGCGCGCATTCCCATTACCAGCATGATGATGACGATTACAATCAGAATGGATTCTATCAGGTTGATAATAAACCCGTTGTTCGCTTCTTTGGCAATGACGTTTTCGGGGTAAAGGCTTTCCAGTTCCAACCCTACGGGGATGAGGGGCAAGAGTTCGGCGAGCTTCTTGTCTACCAGCTCACCGGTTTTTACCACATCCTTCTGCGGGTCGGTGGAGACGCCGATGCCGATGGCCCGTTTTCCGTTTACGTGCATGATGGTGCCGGGCGGGTCCATGTATCCCTTTTCAACGACGGCTATATCGCCCAGTTTGACCTGCCCGCCGGGGGTGGTGATTGTCTGGTTGCGGATGTCGTTGACGGTGGTATAAGTACCGTTGGCCACAATGCGCAACTGCTGTTCGCCTGCACCGATTTCACCCGTATTGATAATCTGGTTCTGCGATTGCAGCAAGCCTGCCAGCTGTTTGGGGTCGATGCCCATTCCCGCCAGTTTGTTTACGGAGATAAAGATGTTGATTACTTCCGTCTGTGTGCCGAACAGGGCTACTTTCATAACTCCTTCGGCAGTGATAACCTGCGTCTTGATACGCTCCGCCCAGTTGCGCATTTCTTCGTAAGAGAAGCCGTCGTCGCCGACCAGTCCGTAATAAATGCCGAATACATCGCCGAAGTCGTCCGATACCGTCGGTACGGAAGCTCCTGCCGGAAGTTGGGGCTGTATGTTGAGAACCTTCCGGCGCAGTTCGTCCCACTTTTGTGGGATAGATGCTGCGGAAAGCGACGGCTGTAGCTCGAACGTAATTTTGGAAAGTCCGTACATGGATTCCGACTTAATCTTGTACACTCCGCTCATGCTCTGTATTTCGCGGGAGATGGGTTCGGTAATGAGCCGTTCCACTTCGGCAGGTTCGGCTCCGGGATAGCGTGTCATGATGACCGCTGTCTTGATGACAAAGGGTGCATCTTCTTTCTTCCCCAAACGGCCGAATGAGAATATGCCGCCGATGAGCAGCACGGCAAGGAAGAAATAGATAATCTTTGTATTATCTAATGAATATTTGGCTAAGTTCATATATAAAAGGTAATGGGATGATAAAGTTATGAAGTGATAGAGGGAAAGCGGTTATTCCACCTCTTTTACCCTCTGTCCCTCTACCAGTTGGTACACTCCGGCAATGACAACGGTTTCATCCGGTTTCAGTCCTTTGGATATTAGAAGATTGGCTTCACCGGTCGGCGAATACACGGTTACTTCGCGGCGGCTTACCCTGTTGTCTTTCACCACCCATACGTAGGTATTCTTGTTTTCGCTGTCACCGAATACGGCGCTCAGCGGTACATTCATCAGTTTTTCTTCTATAAAGGGAGCGATGTCCGAAGCGAGGCGGATGTTGCAGGTAAATCCGGGTTTCACATCGTATACGGCACGGTCGAAGGCGGGGTCGTCGATGGTGATGGTAACCGGAATACCCGTGCCGTCGGTCGATATGTCAAGATACTCTTCCATCCTGGCATTGAATATATTGCCTTTGTACGTATCGAACTCCACCTTGAATGTGGCGTCTTTGGCACGAAGCAGGTACAGGTAATCATCGGGTACGGTAAATTTTATGCGCAGTTTCTGCGTATTTACCAGCCGCACAATCCCTTCTCCCGAATTGACGCGCTGATAGTTCTCTACCAGGCGCTTTTCGATAGAGCCGTCGAAGGGGGCGAGCAGTTTCGTATCGCGCATATTGTTGGTGGACAGCTCGTAGGCCGATTTGGCTTTCTGGTAATTGGCTACGCTTATTTCATACTCCTGCAGGGAGATGGCTTGGCGGCCCAGCAGTCGTTTGTTGCGCTCCACCTGGGCGGCAGCGGTTTCATAGGCAGCCTTGTCGGCGGCATATTGCAGGGAAATATCCCGCGGGTCGATGGCGGCAATCAGTTGCCCTTTCCTGACTCTTTGTCCTTCCACTACCGGAAGGTCGATGATTTGTCCGCTGACACGAAATGCCAGTTTCACATATTCCACCGCTTCCACCATGCCGGAGAAGTCTTTGAGTATTACCGACTGTGAACTTACGGTGGCAGTTTTCACAGGTCGCACGAGGGGGATATCTTCCCCTTTCTTTTGCCCGCAGGACGTGACGATAAGTGTCACCGTCAGGGCGAACAGATACATTTTCTTCATTTGTTTTTGATTAAGACAAGTCTTTGCGGTTGACAGTCAAATCCAACCCTTGTTTTAATTCATAAACGTTTTGATATACCTGTATGTTCAATTGTTTTCCTGCGGTCAGGCTGATTTTTATTTCTTTGCCTACCTGTATATGCAGCGTATTGCCCAAGTAATTCACTTTGAACGAATAGCCGCTCCATTTCGCCGGTATGACCGGCTCAATCTTAAGCGTGCCGCCCTGTATCTGCAATCCTGCGAATCCGCGTACAACAGCCAGCCAACTGCCCGGCATACTGGTTATATGCAGCCCCTGGTCTCCTTCATTGTTGTAGTCGTCCAGGTCGAGGCGGGTAGCGTGTAAGAATAGTTGGTATGCCTTTTCCACTTTCCCGATGCGTGCGGCAAGAATGGAGTGGATGTGCGGGGAGAGGGAAGACTCGTGCACGGTCATCGGTTCGTAGAATTCGAAGTTGCGGCGGATGGTCTCCCGATCGAAGTTAAAATAATAGAGGTACAGGCCGAGCAGGACATCACTCTGCTTGATGTAGCACGAACGCAGGATACGGTCCCACGACCAATACTGGTTGATGGGGCGTTCGCCGGCGGGAATGGCGTCGGTGCTTTGCAGAACCTTGTCCATATAGCCGTCGTTTTGGATGAAGATACCGCGTTCCGGATCTTCCGGCAGGTACATCCGTTCGATAATGTCCCGCCAGCGTTCACTCTCTTCCGTATAATTCAGGTTGGTGATGCTGCATATGCGGGCATATTCATCGGGATATTGCCGGGCAATGATTTCAAGGAAACTGAGAGTGGTTTCGAGGCAACGCATGCAGGAGTAGTTGGTATACCAGTTATTGTTTACGTTGTTTTCGTATTCATCGGGTCCGGTAACTCCCAGAATGACGTATTTCTGCTTGGGTTGCGAGAAAGACACCCGTTGGCTCCAGAAGCGGCTGACGGCTATCATTACTTCCAATCCGTAATGGGCGATGTAGTCCAGCGTACCCGTAAGCGTGGCATGTTGCAGAATGGCATAGACAATCATATTGTTCCGGTGAACCTCTTCAAAAGTAATCTCCCATTCGCTGTGGCACTCTTCTCCGTTGCTGGTGACCTGCGGGAAGAGGGCGGCTCCATGGTCGAATCCCAACTTACGGGCATTCTCAATGGCTTTGGGCAGTTGCTTATAGCGGTATATCAGCAGGTTTTCGGCAATCTTCTTCGGGGTGGAAAGCAGGAAGAAAGGTACGCAGCACAATTCGGTATTCCAGTAAGTATTTCCGCCGTACTTCTCGCCGGTGAAACCTTTGGGGCCGATATTCAGGCGGGGGTCGTCTCCCCGGTATGTCTGGTAGAGCTGGAAGATGTTGTAGCGTATGCCTTGCTGGGCTTCCGGGTCGCCTTCGATACTGACATCGGTTTCGTCCCATATCTCCTGCCAGGCATTCCGGTGCTCCTGTTCCAGAGCATCCCAGCCTGTACTTTGGGCGTTGCGGGCTTCTGCTACGGAGGCTTCTATCAAATCCTGCCGTTCATAATAAAGGGAAGATGCTATGGCAATGTATTTGACGAGCGTCACGGTATCTCCCGGCTTCACTTCAGTGCCTACGCTGAAACCGGCCTGTTTTTCTTTTTCTATCCGTATCGGGTTGGCAAAAGTCTCTTTATTGTTCTTGAAGAACCGGTAGGTCATGGCATAGCATATCTGCGCATCCTCCCGCCTGGTTTGCGTCCACAGATAGGCGCAATCGCTGGTGGTGCCGGAACGCAGGATATTCCATATCTTTTCATCCGGATGCCTGACCGGGTTCGCGGTGTCTCCGTCAAGGATAGGCACGAGTGAAACCTTGCCTGTATAGTTGACGGACGTAACGCTGTACTTTATAAGGCAGAGATTGGGGTGAGCCATATTGGCGATATGTTCCACGTGCAGGCGGAGTTTGTTTCCCCGCGGAGAGGTTACTTCCGCGTCCCGATAAGAAATACCCGCTTTCATGTCGAGGCGTCTGTTGAAACTGTCCACATCCCATTGTGCCAGGTCCAGTTCCTCGTCGATGAGGCGCAGGCTGATACTGCTCCAGTCCGGAGCATTGGGAATGCGTGTGTAGAATTGCGGAAAACCGTTCTTCCACCAGCCTACACGCGTTTTGTCCAGAAAGGTGATACCTGCCACGAATGCGCCGCGATAGCTGTCGCTGCTGTATGGTTCTTCAAAATGTCCCCGTTGTCCGAAACGGCCGTTTCCAAGACTGAATATGCTTTCCGACCACCGCATGCGGTCGGCTTGAAAACTATCTTCTATAATATTCCATTCATCGGTTTTAAGGTATTTCTTCATGGCGCTCTTTTTCTGTGTTATCGGTGTAAAGATAGACAAATAAACGGATAAACAAATAGGATGCGGAAAAAAGAAGAATGTGCCAAAACTAAAATTTGTTTGCTATTTATTTTTAGGCACGGATTACGCGGATTTCACGGAAAAGAGATAAAATAAATCCGTGTCAATCCGCGTAATCCGTGCCTAAAAGAAATCATCAAGTGTATTTTACACCCTCTTACCGGTGAGGAAGCATATATTCATCGGTGAGGAGAGGAGCTGTTTACGCTCTTTCTCCTTTGGTCTCTTTTATCAAATATACGCAGGCAGCTCCGATAATGAGCATCACACCTGCCGTTACCAGCATGTTTATTTCAGGGGGAAGCATCCCTTCTGGCGTAAACAGTGCCAGAATACTTCCGCCTAACGCCGCTGCTACGATTTGCGGAATACAGATGGTTCCGTTAAACAGCCCGAGATACGTACCCATGTGTCCGCCGGACAAGGCGTTGGTCAGGATGGTGAAAGGCAGTGCCAGCATGGCGGCCCATGCGCAGCCTATCAGCAGGAAAGATACGAACAGTACATACGGGCTGTGTACGAAATAGGTGGATATAAATCCGATACCGCCCAGCACGAGGCTCAGCGCGTAAATGAAACGGCGGTCTTTGAACATGGGAATGCAGATTGCCCAAAGTACGGAACCGATAGCCTGTACGGCAAACAGTACGCCTACCCAGTTGGCAGCTTCCTGATATTGCAGGCTCTTGGTGTCGAGAACTATTTTTGTGATTCCGTTTACCGTATTTTCAACGGTGGGAGCGTCAAATACATTTGCGGCGATGCTTCCGTTGGTGTATGTCCACATGAACATAAAGGCGAACCAGCAGAAGAACTGCACCAGCCCTACCGTCCAAAAGGCTTTCGGGGCTTTTACCAGCAGCTTCAGCATATTGATTTTCTCATGTTCCTGCTCTTCCGTGATACCGTGATATTGGGCATACTCTGCGGGCGGCATTTCCTTGACTTTGACCGTTGTATAAATAACGCAGAATATCAGAAAGGCGACCCCGAAATAGAACGAATAGATTACGAAATCGAGAATTACGCCCTGGGGTGCCGTATTGCTGATACCCACCCACGCAAATATGAACGGGAACAGATAGCCCACCAGGCTGCCGGCATTGCATAAGAAACTCTGGATGGAATAGGCAAGTCCTTTCTGTTTCTCATTCACCATGTCGCCTACCATCATCTTGAACGGCTGCATTGCCATATTAATGGAAGTATCCAGAAACATCAGCGATACCAGACCGAAAATCATGGCCGTGCTCACCGCCATACCGAAGCTGCCGGCATTGGGCAGCAGGCACATGACGAGTACCGCAACCAGCGAGCCGATGAACAGGTAGGGAATGCGACGTCCGAACCGTGTCCATGTCCTGTCGCTGGCAGCTCCTACGATGGGCTGCACGATGATACCTGCCAGCGGCGGTAATATCCAGAAATAGCTCAAACTGTGCGGGTCGGCTCCTAAAGTAGAGAATATACGGCTGATGTTCGCGCTTTGCAGGGCATACGCAATCTGTACGCCGAAGAAACCGAAGCTGATATTCCATAGTTTCCAGAAACTTAAATCAGGTTTTACTTTCATTGCTCTCTTGTTTTTTATGATATTAGTTAATAGATTAATTGGGTAGTGTTGTTATTTGGTCGTTCCCCTTACAGCCAGGTTTGTCCGCACAATCTTGTTGGTGCTTTTTCCCTCGTGCCCGTTCAGCTTGTCTGTAAGGATGCCGAATGCGCTTTTGCCCACTTCTTCTCCGTGCTGCTCCACGGTGGTCAGTTTCGGGTCGGTGCTTTGGGCGATGGCTCCGTCGGTGAAACCGCAGATGGAAACCTCGTCCGGCACTTTCAGTCCCACCAGCTTGCAGGCATACAATATACCTGCCGCCGTTTCGTCATTAATCGCAAAGAAGCCGTCGGGACGGTTGTCACTCTCCAGCAGGTCGGGCGTTATGGCAATGGCGCGTTCACGGTTGTCGCACAGTTTTATCATGCTGTCGTCCACCGGCACTTTGTATTTCTTCATGGCATCCAGATAGCCGTTCCGCCGGTTTTTGGTAATCTCCAGATGCGGAGATGCGCCGTAGAAGAAGATGCGTTTGCATCCGGTCTGAATCATGTACTCTACGGCGGCAAACGAGCCGGCATAGTCGTCCACAACCACCCGTTCCGTTTTCAGCTCCGTACAGATGCGGTCGTAAAACACAATCGGTATGTCGTTGTTCAGCAGCTCCTGATAGTGGTCGTATTGCTCCGTGTTTTTGGCAAGGGAGGCTATGCCGCCGCAAACGAGTGCGGCAAGGAAAGATTGGACGATTTTGACTTCCTGTTCGTAGGACTCGTTGCTTTGAGCCACGATTATGTTGTAGCCGGCTTTGGCCGCCGCTGTCTCGATGCCGCTCAGCACGCACGAGAAGAAATGATGCACCAGTTGGGGCACAATCACGCCAATCGTATTGCTGCGGCTCGAACGGAGGTTCACGGCAAGCACATTGGGTTTGTAGTTATGTTCGCGGGCGTAGGCATGGATGAGGTCACGGGTTTCCCGGCTGATGTCCGGATTATCCTTGAGCGCTCTCGACACGGTGGACGGCGAGACATTCAATGCCCGGGCAATATCTTTAATGGTTATCTGCGGTTTGTTCATCAGTATGATTTCAATTTTCAGCCATAGGTAATAAAAATAGGATGATATACGAAGACCGTAGCCGGGCTTCTTATTTATCCTGCCGCAAAAATAGCGGAATGCGTCTAATAAAACTTTTCTGTTGATACATATCGGGTTATAAGTTTGTGCAAACGATTGCATATACTGTTTGCAACCATGTATTTGCCCGCTGCACGGTAAATTCCCGGCAAAAATCATTTGCTATACAATAAATCTCCGTAACTTTATCCTCTGGAAAATGTGGTATCCTTTAATTAATATTATAATGTATTGGCTGACTATGATAAAGAGACTTGTTTTATTTTGTTGCCTATGCTTGCCGGCATTGGCTGTCTCTGCCCAAGAGCAGGAAGTTAAGTTTGCTTTCGATAACTATCACCGCTATTACCGCGAAGCGCGCCTCTGCACCGATAGTGCAAAATTGGAGGCTATGAAGAAATTGCGTGTCTATTTTCATGAGCATCCTTACAGGCTGTCTAAGGTGAATATGTCCGTGCCGCCCGCCAGGTGTCTGGAGTTGCTTACGCCGGAGGGGACATTCTCGGATATGGACGCTTTGGAAGCTGAGTTCGAACGTAGCAATGCCTATCGGAAGAGCTTCCATACAACAGCCGATGACCGGGTGGGTATTTTCATCGGAAACGCTCTTGACCGCTTGTGCTGCATTGCCGACGCATACCGCCGCGGTACGCTGACGGCAGACGAGTCGTTGAGCGACAAAGTGCTGAAAGCGGTGGTGCACTACGGCATGCTGGAAGCCGGACGCTCGAACGCCGTTTCCCGTTTTCACGCTTCCTGCTTTGCCATTCCTACGGCTGCGGTAAACATCTATTTCGCCTGGCTGGATAAAATGGAACTTGCCGAACGCGGCGGTGCAACTCCTTTGCTGGAGGCCGCTTGCGATATGCTGAAAGTATTGGGGCTGCAAGCCTATACGCAGCCGTTGCGTCATGATGAAACCGACAAGAACGTTGTTTCGATAGAACGTTTCCGCAATCATGTATGGTGGGTGGGCGGCAACGCGTTGGCATACCGTTCGCTATTGCCCGTAGCTGCAATGTACAGTTCGGTGCCTATGGTGGATGTATTGGCAGAAGTTTGCCGGAGAGGTATCAGCGTGACTTCCCAGCTTACTCTGCACGATTCTTTCTGGACCGAAGGTTTTACTGCCGACGGTGCAGGGTGGGGACATGGCAAGCAATGCCTGATTTGGGGATATCCCATAGACGGAACCTTCAATGCCTTGAATATGCTGGGTATGCTGAAAGGGACACCGTGGGCGGAGCGCCTGAGCAGGAAGAATGCCCAAGCTATCCTGAACTTTCTACGCGGTGGAAACTGGTACTACTATAAAGGATTTACCTTGCCTTGTCTGGACCGTGGCTCGTATGTCTATACCGCTGCCGAAAAAGAGATTCCTTACGCAAAGATGCTGAATAAAGTGCTGACGGACTGGATGGATGCTTTTACGGAAACCGAGCAGGCGGAGTTACGGCAGTTATGGAAAGAAGTGAAAGAAAAGCATATCCGGATGGTGGGGTACGCTCCGGGCATGTATTCCGGAACCCGCTGGTTCTTTAATAACGATGATTTGATAAAGAAAACCCCCGACTGCCACATAATGGTGAATATGGCTTCCGTGCGTTGTGACGGCTTGGAGAGTGCGCCCAACTTTGCCGATGCCTATAATTTCTACCCTACGGACGGTATGACTTTGTTTCAGCGCAGCGGCAACGAATATCGCTCCATCATGGGTGGCTGGGACGTAACGGCATCTCCCGGAGTAACCGCACGCGAAGGCATGGAGCGCCTGGAACCGGTAGTTAACTGGCGCGGCTATTGCAGTAAGCATAATTATGCGGCAGCAGCCACGGACGGTAGCGGCGATGCAGTGGCGGGATATATTTTCGAGAAAATGAATGCTTCGGAGAAAGAGGGTGTGAACGACCGGGGCAGCAGTGCCGGTTGTAACGAGGTGCTTTATGGTGTAAAGGCTTATAAATCTTATTTTATTCAGGGAGACTATATGGTTGCCTTGGGAGCGGGTGTGACGAACAGGCAGTCCGGACAGCCGGGACACATCCGTACCACTATCGACCAGACGGCCTTGCTGAATGATGTCTGTTTGTTGGAGAAAGGCAAGAAAACGGCTCTTTCAGCCGGTGTGCATACCTGGAAAATCTCAGGCAAGAACACACCCTGGCTGGTGCAGGAGGGGCAATTTGCTTACCGCGTTCTTCCTGAATACAGCCGGAAAGCGTTCGTAGCCTGCGAAACGCGTCCTGCGAACTGGGTGCTGCACAACAAAACAAATGCCGGTAAGAAGAATCTGCCGGATAGCGTGAAAATTCTCCGTTTGTGGATTGACCATGGACAAGCGCCCGTGAATGATACCTATGGCTATACCGTGTATACGGGAAAGGGCACTCCGTCCGCCCGGTTGCCTTTCCGTGTACTGAGGAATGACTCTTTGGTACAGGCGGTGCAGTCGGCAGACAAAAAACTGTTGCAGGCGGTGTTCTATCCGGGCAACAATGGCCTGCAGGCCGGCGGTGTGTCGCTTACAGCTTCTGAACCTTGTACCGTAATGATAAAGACGGTGGCAGGAAAGTCCGTCTTTACAGTGACGGATGCCTGCATGAATGCGGCTTTGAAGAAAATAACGCTTACTTATAACGGTGAAACGATAGAAGTACCTATGCCGCAGGGGGAATTTTGCGGTAGGACGGCATCGTATGAATTGCCTTAATGGGGCAGACGGGATGCCTTGCTTCAATGAATGTTATATTACTATAATACTTGGAATCATGAAACACATTAAATTTATTACTTTCTTTTTGAGTATCGCATGCCTTTTCATTGCATGCAAGAACACGGCCGACAACGATAGGGAAGGCACGTCTCCGGTACCGGCGCAGCCTCACGGCACCTGAGATGATTCTTTTGCCAAAGGCGCCGACATCAGTTGGGTTACGGAAATGGAAGCGGCCGGACATCGCTTCTATAATGCCGACGGCAAGCAGCTTGAATGCACTGCCCTGATGAAGGAGTGCGGACTGGATGCGGTTCGCCTGCGTGTGTGGGTAGCCCCGGCAGAGCACGGCAACTGGTGCAATACACCCGATGTCGCAGCCAAAGCCAGGAGGGCGAAGGATTTGGGAATGGACGTAATGATAGATTTCCATTATAGTGACTGGTGGGCAGACCCCGCCCAGCAAAACAAGCCTGCCGCATGGAAGGACAAAACACTGCCGGAACTGAAGAAAGCCATCGGCGACCATACGGTAGCGGTGCTTCAGGCCTTGAAGGCGGCGGGAGTTTCTCCCAAATGGGTGCAAGTGGGCAACGAAATACGTCCGGGTATGTTGTGGGATAAGAATGTGGCGCTGAGCGGTGCATCCTATGATGTGAAAGAGTGTGACTTGAAAAACGCTCCGGCAACGGCGTCGGATAAAGTCGTGTATCCCGCAAACTGGAGTAATTTGGCCGATTTCATCACAGAGGGCTTCAATGCGGTGAAGTCAGTCTTCAGCGATGCGATTGTGATTGTTCATCTGGACAACGGTTGGGATAAAGAACTGTTCAACTGGTTTTTCGATGAGCTGAAGAAACACAACGGGAAGTGGGATATGATAGGCATGTCGCTTTATCCTTACTGGACACGGATGGAGAAGCCGGATTATACCGCCGATGACATTATCACCGACTGCATGGAGAATATCAAGGCGTTGGGCGCCAAGTATGATTGTGATGTGATGATAGTGGAAACCGGCATGGAATGCGGTGACGACAAGGGCAATCTGGCAAGTGCGTCTGTCCTTGCCGAAGGCAAACGGCAGTTGGAACGCATCGTCAAGGAAAGCCGGGAGAATACCGGAGGACGCTGCAAGGGTGTGTTCTATTGGGAGCCGGAGTGCAAACCGAGCCAGTATCGGTTGGGAGCGTTTACTGCCGACGGCCGTCCTACGGTGATTATGGATGCGTTTAAATAACCTGTAAAACAGTATAATTATGAATAAGAGACTGATAACGGGCATCTGTTGCTTCTTCCTCTTCACGGCCGTTATGGCGCAGCGTACCGAAGTGCTATTGGAAAAGGGCTGGAAGTTCTTCCGGGGAGATATATCCGGAGCTGCTCATCCGGGATATGACGATGAGCAATGGCAGGCGGTAACCGTGCCTCACGATTGGGCCATTTACGGGCCGTTCGACCGTGACAACGATTTACAGAAAGTAGCCGTCACGCAGAATTTCGAAAAACAGGCTTCGGTAAAGACCGGACGCACGGGCGGATTGCCTTATGTAGGCGTAGGCTGGTATCGTACCACCTTTACCGTTCCCGCCCGCAAACAGGCTACACTGGTTTTTGACGGAGCCATGAGCGAAGCCCGTGTCTATATCAACGGGCAGGAAGCCTGCTTCTGGCCTTTCGGCTATAACTCTTTCCATTGCGATGTCACACCTTATATATATAAGGACGGAAAACCCAATACGCTTGCCGTGCGGTTGGAGAACAAACCGCAGTCTTCGCGCTGGTATCCCGGTGCGGGGTTGTACCGGAATGTCCGCCTGTTGACGACCGAACCGGTATGCGTTCCGGTGTGGGGCACTCAGCTTACCACCCCGCACGTGTCGGACAAGTATGCTTCCGTGCGTTTGCGTACGGAGATTGCCAATGCCGGAAACAAGCATATCCGGATTGTGACCGAGATTATATCGCCGGACGGTAAGGTGGTTGCCGCCAAAGACAACACCCGCAAAATAAACCACGGGCAGCCTTTCGAGCAGAACTTCCTGGTAGATGCTCCCGCTTTATGGTCGCCGGAGACACCCCGGCTCTACAAGGCGTCTTCCAAGATATATGCCGACGGCAGGCTGGTGGACGAATATACCACCCGTTTCGGCATCCGCAGCATAGAGATTGTGGCGGACAAAGGCTTTTTCCTGAACGGCAAGCACCGTAAGTTTCAGGGCGTCTGCAACCATCACGACCTGGGGCCTTTGGGGGCTGCCGTCAATGTGGCTGCTCTCCGTCGCCAGCTCACGCTGCTGAAGGATATGGGCTGCGATGCCATCCGTACATCGCACAACATGCCGGCTCCGGAACTGGTGGAACTTTGCGACGAAATGGGCTTTATGATGATGATAGAGCCTTTCGATGAATGGGATATTGCCAAATGCGATAATGGCTATCACCGTTACTTCGACGAATGGGCGGAGCGGGACATGGTGAATATGTTGCGCCATTACCGTAATAATCCGAGTGTGGTCATGTGGAGCATTGGCAACGAAGTACCTACGCAGTGCAGTGCCGAGGGCTATAAAGTTGCTTCTTTCCTGCAGGATATATGCCACCGCGAAGACCCCACACGTCCTGTTACCTGCGGTATGGACCAGGTGTCTTGCGTCCTGGAAAACGGTTTCGCCGCTATGATAGACGTTCCCGGTCTCAACTACCGCGCCCACCGCTATGTGGAGTCTTACAACGCACTTCCGCAGAATATCATTCTTGGTTCGGAAACCGCCTCTACCGTAAGTTCCCGCGGAGTCTATAAATTCCCGGTAGAGAAACGGGCAGGGGTAACGTATGCCGACCACCAGTCTTCGGGGTATGATGTGGAGTATTGCTCTTGGTCGAATGTGCCCGATGAGGACTTTGCCCTGGCCGATGATTACGACTGGACTATCGGGCAGTTTGTCTGGACGGGTTTCGACTATCTGGGCGAACCCTCTCCGTACGACACGGATGCCTGGCCCAGCCACAGTTCCGTATTCGGCATCATCGACTTGGCAAGCCTGCCCAAAGACCGCTATTATCTGTATCGCAGCATCTGGAACAAGACCGCAAATACCCTGCACGTCCTTCCGCACTGGACATGGCCGGGCAGGGAAGGAGAGAATACTCCCGTCTTTGTTTATACCAGCTATCCCGCTGCGGAACTTTTCGTCAATGGCAAGAGCTACGGTAAGCAACGCAAACTGACGGCATCGGAGAGCAAAGCCTTACAAGGCAAGGACTCGCTTGCCTTGCAACGCCGCTACCGCCTGATGTGGATGGATGTTCCTTATGAACCGGGCGAACTGAAAGTCGTGGCTTATGATGCTTCCGGCAAACCGGCAGAAGAGAAAATCGTCCGTACCGCCGGCAAACCTCATCATCTGGAACTGGTTGCCGACCGCACCCGGCTTGCTGCCGACGGTAAAGACCTTGCCTACATCACCGTCCGCGTTGTCGATAAAGACGGCAATCTCTGTCCGTCGGACAATCGTCTTGTTTCTTTCTCTGTAAAAGGAGCCGGCCGTTACCGCGCGGCAGCCAATGGCGATGCCACCAGCCTCGACCTTTTCCATTTACCCAAGATGCCGGCTTTCAGCGGACAGTTGACGGCTATCGTGCAGAGCACGGAACAGTCCGGTGAAATTGTTTTTGAAGCCAAAGCCAAAGGCTTGCAGACTGGGACAATCTTGTTGTCTGCCGGTAGGTAACATTTGCATTATTTCTGTTTCAGAGTTTTGCATAATTTGTCATCACTCGTCACCAATCACTCTGTATCCCTTTCCAGCAAAGGGATACAGGGAGTGACGACAAGCGTGGTGAGAGTGATGACTGATTCGTGGTTGTCACGCGAATAAATATTATATATCTTATAATCAGCATGTTATTTTAATAGACACACAGCCGATAATAGAGACTTATTTGACGATTTACTTCTCCAAAAGACCTTTATCGTGCGATTCGGTGCATTGTTTGAAGATAAATGCACCCGTAATTTCCGGAATATGCCCTGTGACAGTAAGGTATTTGTTTGGGATAAATGCCTCATTCCCTCTTTCTTTTCTTTGTTTTATCGCATGTATAATGTCCTTTTATCACTTCCTTTTCCTTGTTTTCCGGCTGCGGGCTCTACGGTTGCCAATTGCGGGCCCGACAGCCCGCGGCTGGCAACCGTAGCGCCAGCAACTGCGC
>ENA-ORIN01000131-ORIN01000131.1-human-gut-metagenome-genome-assembly--contig:-NODE-131-length-14647-cov-5.54132_pt1 | contig 14647 bp, 10 predicted proteins | sample MGYA00243031_ERZ508748 | MGnify/ENA primary metagenome ERZ508748 (study PRJEB26277, sample SAMN04329839) | human gut metagenome | biome: human-associated habitat | host: Homo sapiens | place: USA...
GTCCGCTCATTTTATCAAGCCCTTTCAGTTCAATGCAATCTATCTGATAATGTTTGCAAATCGTTCTGACCGATTCACTGATTTCCTCTCCCAAACCATCATTCAATAGAAAATAAATCTCCACATTAGGATAATAATCAATCATTGTATCCAGCATATAAGCCATAGCAGGGCGGAAAGAATATAAATCTTTTTTGGACCAATCCGCATACTGATACTCTCCTAAAGGTGATTTCGCCCAATAATCATTAGTCGCGCCAAAAATAAAAATAATATCAGGACAGCCCAACGCCTTCATCCGGGTGATAAAAGAACGGTCGCTATAATCCTCCGAACGATAACCGGTATGGCAAATAGTAGCACCGGAAAACGAATTATTCACACAAAGACGGTAGTTGTTCTCCTTAATAAACTGATGCCACCAAGTATTACGTACAGAAACCATATCCGTCTTTCTCCCTTCAGGAGGTGTCTTCAGATACCATACAAAATTAGTATCGGGTTGAACATATCCTTCGAAAGTGGAATAAGAATCTCCCAAGATAGAAACTGATTTCAAACCTTGAGCAATGCCTAAATGACAAAATAACGTACAAAACAGCAGAGTTATAATATACTTCTTCTTAGGTATTTGATTATTTCGCTTTCAAATATACAGCATATTTTGGTTTAACTCCTATAAAAACAACCTTTTTCTTCCCTTTACAGACAAACAAGAAGACATCGAACCGCTTTATAAAAATAAGAACAAATCCAATGGTTACAAATTCGATCTATAAACGTCATTACCTATAAGAGCCGCAAAATGAAGGCCATTTAACTTTTAAAAGACTAAGTATGACAAGAAACGCTTTTTGGCGACTGTGTATCGGGATATGTATGGCAAGCACACAAAGTGTCGCTCAAAAGATAGAAAATACAAATATCCAAACTGATAATCAAAAAAACTATACCCCATCCCATATCAATGAAATTACCAATGGGGAATCTTTATATACTGTCCGAAGCGACACAAGTCTTCATAACATCAGAACAATACAAGCAAACTCGAATCCAGAAGTATTGGATAAACTGACAGCAGAACTGAAACCGGCTATCCCCTATTTAAATGAAGTCGGTGCACAAGCCATGCCCCGGAATATCGTTCCGATCAAGAATCCCTATTTCAATATGCCTCAGCTGAAGCGTCCCGTTTTCCCTGATTTCATCGTCAATATGAAAGACAAAGGAATGACAGAAGATGCCCCTATTACAGATTTAGTGAACCGGACGATTGCCGAAGTCAGCAAACAAGGAGGAGGAACAGTCGTCATTCCTGAGGGAAAATGGAAATCGGCCCGTATTGTACTGAAAAGTAATGTTAATCTACATTTAGCCAAAGGAGCCGAAATAGAGTTTTCCGGTCGTGCGGAAGATTATCTACCGGCGGTTTTCACACGCCATGAAGGGGTAGAAATAATGGGGCCGGCCGCCTTTATTTACGCCAATGGGGAAAACAACATCGCCATTACGGGAGAAGGAACCATCTACGGACCACCTATGGATGCTGAAATCAGAAAACGTCCTAACGGTGCTTCAGTGGTAGAAAAAGATGTTCCGTGGGACATGCCTATAGAACAACGTATCTATGACGGTATGGAAGGCAGGACTTTCTATCGTCCTAAAACAATCTCTCCTATCAACTGTACCAATGTATTAATAGAAGGGATCACGATGGAACGAAGTACCTTGTGGAATGTGGTACCCATTTATTGCGAGAATGTAATTATAAGAGGCATTACCGTCAACTCTACCAAGGTGCCCAGCGGAGATGGCATTGACATAGAATCTTGTAAAAACGTACTGATTGAATACTGCACGCTGAACTGTGGTGATGATTGCTTTACCCTGAAAGCCGGCAGAGCAGAAGACGGATTACGTGTAGGCAAACCTACAGAAAATGTAGTTATCCGCTACTCGCTGGCCCAGCATGGACATGGCGGGATAACTTGTGGTAGTGAAACAGCCGGAGTGATCAAGAATCTGTATGTACACGATTGTGTATTCGACGGAACCCGTACCGGCATCCGTTTCAAAACGCGACGCAACCGTGGAGGAGGCAGTGACAACACGTACTATGAGAGACTGCGCATGATCAATGTAGGAAAAGCCTTTACCTGGGATTTGTTGGGCAGTGCTTATTATATGGGCGAACTGGCCGCACGCTATCCGGCAAGAAAAGTAAACCGGCTGACACCTGATGTAAAGAATATCCTGATCAAAGATTTCATTGTAGAATCAGCCGACCAGTTCTTTACCGCCAATGGTATTCCCGAAATACCTTTCAACCAGGTAGTGGTGGAAAATGGAGAGATCAAATGCAAGAAATTAATCGGCGCCCTGAATGATGCCGCCGGATTTACGATGCAGAAGCTGACGATAGAAGCACAGCATAATGACATTCACATATTGGATGGAAAAGACATCCTGTTCGAGGATATACATTTCAAACTCCCCGCCGGAGAGATCATGGTGAATGTGGAAGGGGAAAGATCCGGAAACATTGTTTTCAAGAACATCAATGCCAATCAGGTAAAGGTTGAGTATAAAAAGGAATCTCCCATGAGGATAGAAATAAAGTAACTAAATATCGGTCTGATTTGGAACGCAAATGACGCAAATGACACAAATTGTATGATTTTCCATTGTAAGGCGGGTTATCCCGCCTTATTTTTGTATCATGAAAACAGTATTCAATGGTATTATGAAAAACAAATGGACCAAACTGACAGCTTTAGTAATAGCTGCCCTGTGGAGTGGACCAACTGTGCAGGCACAAGCTCCGCACCCCGAACGTATCTATTTATCGGGAACCGGTATTGACGACACCAGGACTTGGGAGTTCTTTTGTTCGGGAGGACAAAACAGTGGGAAATGGAAAAAGATCGAAGTACCCTGCAACTGGGAACTGCAAGGATTCGGAGAATATACTTACGGTCGTTGGTATACTATAAAAGGTGAAAGGCCAAGCGACGAAACGGGTATTTACCGATATAAATTTGAATCTCCGGCAACAACTCCCGGTGAGCGGATAAAAATATTCTTTGACGGAGTAATGACCGACACGGAAGTTTTCATCAATGGAAAACCCGCAGGCGAGATGCATCAGGGAGGATTCTACCGCTTCAGTTATGATATCACCGATTTATTGAAGCCCGGCAAAAAGAACCTGCTTGAAGTAAAGATAGCCAAAGAATCAGCCAACAAATCCATCAATGCAGCCGAACGTAAAGCCGACTGGTGGCTGTATGGTGGTATTTACAGACCCGTATGGCTGGAAGTTGTCCCGGCAGTCCACATGCGACATTTTATTCTGAACGCCGATCAGCATGGAAAATTGCAAGCGGCAATAGAAATGGAAGGGGATGCCAAAGGATATGAATTGTCTGTTTCCGTCCGTTCATTAAAGGATGGAAAAGACATATACACTCAAGAAAACAAATCTAGCATTTCTCATCAGATTAAGGATTCGAACAAGGAACAGTTGGTGGAAGGAAACTGGATGAATATCCAGCCTTGGTCTACAGAGGACCCCAATCTGTACGTAGCCAGACTGGAACTGAAAGACCCCGAAGGGAAAACGGTGCAAAGCCGTGAAACGCGGATAGGTTTCCGCACCATTGAGTTCTTTCCACAAGACGGAGTTTATCTGAATGGAACCAAACTAGTGGTGAAAGGTGTCAACCGCCATTCTTTTTCCGTAGATGGAGGTCGTGCTACCAGTGCGGTTATGAGCCGTCAGGATGCCTTGCTGGTAAAAGAAATGAATATGAATGCGGTCCGTTCACATTATCCGCCTGATGAACATTTCCTGGATATGTGTGATTCATTAGGAATTGTCTATATGGACGAACTGGCAGGATGGCAAAACGGATACGATTCAAAAGTAGGTCCTAAATTAGTCAAAGAAATGATAGAACGCGATGTGAATCATCCTTCCATCATTATTTGGAGTAATGGCAACGAAGGAGGATGGAATTATAATCTGGATCCTTTATTCGCCAGATACGATAAATTACAGAAACGCCACATGGTACACCCTTGGGCCGATTTCAATGATCTGGACACCCACCATTATCCCACTTATCTGACCGGAGTGGCACGTTTTACCAACGGCTATAAAGTATTTATGCCTACCGAATTCATGCATGCCATGTACGATCAGGGAGGTGGTGCCGGACTGCGTGACTTTTGGGATCGTTGGTGCACGAACCCCATGTTTGCCGGAGGCTTTATCTGGGTATTCTGTGACGAAGCTCCCAAACGTTCTGATAAAGGAGGCATATTGGATTCAGATAAATCCAATGCTCCTGACGGGGTAGTAGGTCCGCGTAGAGAAAAAGAAGGAAGTTACTATGCTATCCGCGCACAATGGTCGCCCATCCAGTTAAAACCCCTGCTGATTACCGACCACTTTGACGGCAGTTTCCTGGTTACTAATGAATATACGTATACTAACCTGGACAAATGTCGCATGACTTACAAAATACGTACTTGCGAAACACCTTTGAAAAATGCCATGGAAAGCGGTAAAGTTATCGCAGAAGGCCATGTACAACTGCCAGCCATCGCACCAGGTGAAACCGGAAAAGCCCGCTTCACTCTTCCTGCTTCTTTCCGGGAAGGTGATGTACTGGAGTTAGAGGCATTTGACAAAGAGGGGAAAAGTATCTGTAACTGGACTTATCCTATCCGGCTGGCCAAACAATACTTTGACCATAAAATGGCACAGACTCCGATGACCCTGGAAGCGGTACAACCGGCAACCGCCACTCAAACCGCTACCTCCATCGAACTGAAAAGCGACCGTGTAACCGTCACTTTTGATCCGGCTACCGGCATGATCAGCCGTATCATATCAGGAGGAACAGAAGTTCCATTCAAAGACGGTCCTGTGGCAGTGGGCATGAAAATGCGCTACGAGCCAACATTGAGTTATGTCCGCAACAGCAACGAGGGGGCTGTTTACTGTGCCAAATACAAAGGTGCCGCCGACTCCATCGTATGGCGTCTTACGGACAAAGGATTACTCTATATGGATGCCATTCTGCTGAATCGGGCTTCCGGCGGAGGTGGATTCGATGATGCTTTCATGGACTCCAAAGTATTCAATCTCGGTCTGACTTTCTCTTATCCTGAAAAGAATTGCTCCGGCATGAAATGGATGGGCCGCGGCCCGTACCGTGTCTGGAAAAACCGGATTCCGGGAACGAACTATGGAGTATGGCACAAAGAGTACAACAATACCATCACCGGAGAAAGTTTTGAGAATCTGGTTTATCCGGAATTCAAAGGATATCATGCCAATATGTATTGGGCCACTTTGGAAAGTGACACGACACCGTTCACCGTTTATTCCCGGAATGACGGTATCTTCTTCCATGTGTTCACTCCCGAAGAACCGAAAGGACGCGTAAAAGACACCATGCCCAAATTCCCCGAAGGGGATATATCCTTCCTGCTGGACATCCCGGCTATTTGCTCCTTTAAACCAATCGAGCAACAAGGGCCGAACAGCCAGCCGGGTAATATCCGTATCAAATCGGGGGATGAAGGGTTACATCTGAATTTGATGTTTGATTTCCGACAATAAACAAGTGAATCGTAGTTAGTGATTAATTTAATAGCAAAATCATGAAATTAATAACTTTTGTATGTGCCGCCTTTCTATGCCTTCCGTCTTTGGCACAAGAAAAATTTCCGGACGGCACACCTGTATCCGATTGGTTTAAGGACAGTAAGATAATAGATATAAACACATTAGGCAAGAAATACATTCTGACAGATTACGGTGTCATCAATGACAGCACCCTGTTACAAACAGAGAAAATCCAATCTGCCATTGATGCTGCCGCACAAAATGGTGGCGGAGTTATCGTCATTCCCAAAGGAACCTATTTAAGCGGAGCGCTGTTCTTCAAACCCCAAACACACCTGCATCTGGAGGAAGGAGCTGTGTTGAAGGGAAGTGATGATATCAGCAACTTCCCCATCATAGATACCCGAATGGAAGGGCAAAGCTTGAAATATTTCGCGGCGTTGGTCAATGCCGACAAAGTGGACGGTTTTACGTTATCCGGAAAAGGCATGATTGACGGTAACGGATTAAGATACTGGAAATCATTCTGGCTTCGTCGAAAAGTCAATCCCCAATGTACCAATATGGATGAATTACGTCCCCGGCTGGTTCATATCTCCCATAGCAATAACGTCCAACTCTCAGGAGTACGCCTCATCAACTCTCCCTTTTGGACTACCCATCTTTATAAATGCAATCACATAAAATTACTGAACCTCTATATTTTCTCACCGGAGAAACCGGTAAAGGCTCCAAGTACGGATGCCATTGATATTGATGTATGCAGCAATGTACTGGTGAAGAACTGCTATATGTCTGTCAATGATGACGCCATAGCCTTAAAAGGCGGCAAAGGTCCCTGGGCAGACCAAGACCCGAACAATGGAGGAAATTCCAACATCATCATCGAAGATTGTACCTACGGCTTCTGCCACGGCGCCCTCACTTGTGGAAGCGAATCCATCCACAATCGCAATATTATCTTGCGACGCATCCACATCACCAATGCCAATCGTTTGTTATGGTTTAAGATGCGGCCGGACACTCCTCAGCTATATGAGTATTGTCTGGTGGAGGATATCACCGGAGATCCAGACCATTTTCTGTATATCAAGTCTTGGACACAATTCTTAGACCTGATAGACAGAAAAGACATTCCCATTTCTTACTCAAACCATGTGACAATGAGAAACATTGATTTTAAATGCGATAATTTCTTCAGCGTAGAAAAGTCTGATCAATATCAACTTACTAACTTTACATTCGAAAACCTGAACATTAAAGCTAAAAACGGGGAATGCGACAAAGAAATGATTGACAATTTCATTTGGAAAAAGGTAAGTATAAATAATATAAAATAAGATCAGCAGTTGAATAAATCAAATTCAACAATATCTAATCACGAGCCACGGCTGGCACTATCCAAACGTGGCTCCTGTTTTTTCAACATGAAATTCACAAGATCCCGGTGTATTCCACATATATCCGGCATTCGTTTCTTTACTTAATAGTTCAATAACTCTTCCAGGCATCAGCCTCTTTGGCATTACGGGCTTTTGCACGCATTTTCTTACTGAAAATGATTCCCAGCAGCTTATCGGCATCAAACGTAGCACTGATACCCGCCCCCACCATCAAAGCGCTAGGAGTAAATTTGCCTGCCGGCGCAGGTTCCAAACGAGGATCATAGCCTGCCAACAACTCTTTGTTGATAGGAATCTCTACATAAATTTGTTCCTCTTCCGGAGTTTCAAACGGTCCGTACGGCAATAACCTGATATACCCTCTACCATCTATTGTATCCACTTGAGAGATATAATAACGAGGAAGTTCCGTTTCAAACTTCATGTTTTTTTTAGGGAAGGGAGTTGATTTCATTTTCCACTTTTCAGGATTGAACAATCTGTCAATTTCTTTCTGTGTTTCATCATCTATCACAATTTCTACTTGACCGCTCAATAGTTGCTGCAAACGCAAAGAGTCCTGTTTGGTCAACTGCTTGGTTTCATTCGTTCTCTGGGCAAATGACAACACCGAGAAACAAAGACATAACAAAAGGAAGAATATACGTTTCATAGCTATCTATTTTTAGTAACTTCCTAAAGATACGCAAAAGTAACGTATGTTCATCCTTTTCAAGTCTTTTTCTTTCGTTGTATTTTTCGTTATTTCTGGTATTTAACTCGTGTTTCCCTATTAGACACACTGGTCAAGATCTCGTATGGAATAGTTTCCAGAATCTCTGACAGGACAGTGACCGGTAAATCATCTCCGAAAATGATAGCTTTATCCCCTTCCTTACAATCAATATCCGTCACATCAATCATGCATACATCCATACAGATATTACCCACGTATGGCGCTTTCTGCCCATTCACCAAACAGTAGGCATGTCCATTTCCCAAACGTCGGTTCAGCCCGTCGGCATAGCCGATAGGAATAGCGGCAATGCGGGAATCCCTTTCCAAATGTCCTTTACGACTATACCCCACTGTTTCCTCCTTAGGAACCTCATGAATCTGAAGAATAGTGGTTTTTAATGTACTTACATTATTGATAATCTGATTGGTAAACGGATCAATTCCATAAAGACCGATTCCCAAACGCACCATATCGAACTGGGCACCCGGATAACGTTCTATCCCGGCTGTATTACAGATATGACGCAATATCTTATGCTGAAAAGCCTCCTGCAAACATTCAGAAGCAGCTTCAAACATTTCTATCTGTCTGCGCGTAAACGAATCAAACTGAGCCCCGTCACTGCCTACCAAATGAGAGAATACAGAACGTGGAATAACAGCTGTCTGCTTCTTCAGACGGTCTATCAGTTCTGGAATCTCTTCGGGTGCAAAACCCAAACGGTGCATCCCCGTATCCAATTTAATATGAATGGGGAAATTCGTTACGCCTTCTTTCTCAGCAGCTTTTATCAGTTCATTCAATAAATGAAAACTGTAAACCTCGGGTTCCAATTTATAATCAAACATGGTCTTGAATGCTGTCAACTCAGGATTCATAATCATAATGGAACAGGTGATTCCCGCTTTCCGCAAATCCGAACCTTCATCAGCCACAGCTACCGCCAATTAATCCACACGGTGATCTTGCAGTGTTTTTGCTATCTCGTATGATCCGGCACCGTATGCAGAAGCCTTCACCATACATACCATTTTTGTTTCCGGTTTCAGTTTGCTGCGATAATAATTCAAGTTATCAACCAAAGCATTCAAATTGATCTCCAAAATGGTTTCATGCACTTTCAGTTCCAAACGATCTGAAATCCGGTCAAAATGAAAAGCCCGCGAACCTTTTACTAAAATCACCTCATTACGCAGCCCAGCCAGCAAATCCGACTCCAACAGTTCTTCTGTAGTACGGAAAAAATACTTTTCTATCTCAAAACGGGCAGCAGCAGTCCGAATTTCCTCTCCTACCCCGATAATCTTCTCTACTCCCCGGCTATGTACCAATTCGGCTACCTGACGATAAAGCAGTTTGCCGCTCTGTCCTGTTTCAAGCATATCCGAGAGGATAAGTGTCCGTTTTTTTTCTTTATCATCAGAACGACGCGACATAAAGTCAAGAGCAATATCCAAAGAAGCCAAATCCGAATTATAACTATCATTGATCAACACACAGCCATTCTTGCCCTCTTTTACCTCCAGACGCATAGCAATCTGTTCCAAACGCGCCATGCGCTCGGTTATTTGTTCAGGGGAAACCATCATATACAAAGCCACAGCCAGACAATGCAGCGAATTCTCAATAGAAGCGTCATCTATAAAAGGAATACTAAATTCATTCGGCATCCCCAGATAACGGTATTTAATAGTGGTAGCATGGTCTCCTTTTTGAATGGACTCAATAAACAACGGACGTTCATTGTCCTTTTTCGACCAAGCAATCTCACGCGAGGTAAAAAGAGATTTTGCCACACACGAACTGATCAGTTCGTTATCGCCATCATAAATGATGACGTCACAATCTTTGAACAAAGTAAGCTTCTCCATACATTTATCCTGTAAAGAGAAAAAGTTCTCTTGGTGCGCACCACCAATATTAGTCAAAATCCCCACAGTAGGTTTAATGATAGTCTGCAACGCCTCCATTTCCCCCATTTCGGAAATACCCGCTTCAAAAATAGCCAACTCAGTGCGTTCATTCATCAACCATACCGAAAGTGGTACACCTATCTGTGAATTATAGCTACGTGGCGAACGGGTTACCACACGGTCCGGGCTCAGCAATTGATACAACCATTCCTTCACAATGGTTTTTCCATTGCTGCCTGTAATTCCTATAACCGGAATCTGAAACTGCTCCCGATGCTTTTCCGCCAATTTCTGTAATCCTTTCAGAGGATTGGCCAACTGCAGGAAATTCGCATCTTGAAAAGATTTCATATCGGCCGGCAATTCGCCCACTACAAAATTACGGACTCCACGTTCATACAATTCCGGAAGATATTTATGCCCGTCATTCCGTTTGGTTTTTAAAGCAAAAAATAATGTTTCTTCCGGAAAGCACAATGAACGGCTATCAGTTAAAATCCAATCAATCTGTGCACTACGGTCCCCAAACCGCTTTGCTCCCAGAACTTTTTCTATATTTTCAATCGAGCTTGACATTGTTCTAATTCTTTTTGAAGGTCAAAATACGGGAACTTTTCTTTAAGTCGCTCTATCTTTAACACTATTTGAGTTAAAAATTTGCGATATGTTTCAGATTGGGCATTAAACGGTTTGTGAGCTAAAGCCTTCCGGATATCCTCCCACTCTTTCATTATTCTATCCGTTTCTTTACTAAAATAACATTCTGTAAAACATTCCCATAAATAAGATACAGCAACAGGAGAAGGATGCAACATGTCATCTGCATAAAAACGATAATCACGAAGTTCATCCATCATGATTTCATAAGAAGGGAAATAGTAACAATCAGACCAGCGGCGGCACAATTCATCCGCTGCGAGGAGCAAAGTGGACTTACTTATCTGATTACCATGCATACCATCTTTGCTATGCCGTATGGGGCTGACAGTGAAAAGTATCTTCAAGAACGGATTTACTTTTCTCAATTCCACCAACACACATTCCCATTCAGTGACAATTTCCTCTACTGTAAGAAGTTGTCGGGTAAAAAGGCTGTCGGGCTGTTTATGGCAATTTCCTACCACCATGGTCCTTTCTTTCAGCCAATAAGCAAAAGCAGTCCCCCAAGTAATAACCAGCCAATCAAGCTGAGGAAGTCCGGCTGAAGCCTGTTCCAGCCGCGTATTTATAGAAGACAAACAAGATGCTGCCGTAGAGGCTGAAAAAACGCTATGATGCATCCAACTGTGCCAACAGCCTCCGGCATAGAACAAATCCTCCTCCGTATATGTTTGATGGGATAGAATTTGCCAAAGAGCTTCCACAATGGATAAAGGATTATAGAGGATTCCAAAAGGATTTACATCACAACGGAACTTATTTGCCAACAACAAATTTCCGATGTTTTCTGCAAAACAAGAACCAAATAGCATGATTCGGTCCGAATGCCGGATTTCTGTTTCCCTTTTAGGTAATTCTACTTGCGTTCTGAAATTCATACGATAAGGAAAGCTTTTAAAATTTAAGGGCAAATGTAATCATAATACACATATTTATGCTATTTTTGCACGATATTTATCATATCATAAGAATGGAACAGGATAATTTATATAACTTGCTGCAAAGCATAGATACTCCGGACGATTTGCGTCATTTAAGCGCAGACAAACTGCCCGAAGTGTGTAAAGAGCTAAGGCAAAAGATTATAGATGAGCTCTCATGTAATCCGGGGCATTTCGGTTCCAGTTTGGGCGTAATAGAACTGACCGTCGCCTTACATTATGTATTCAACACACCCTATGACCGCATTGTATGGGATGTAGGGCATCAAGCTTACGGGCATAAAATTTTAACCGGACGCCGGGATGCGTTCTGCACCAACCGTAAACTAAATGGCATACGTCCTTTCCCTTCTCCATCCGAAAGTGAATATGACACATTTACTTGCGGGCATGCGTCAAATTCTATTTCCGCAGCTTTAGGTATGGCTGTAGCAGCCAAAAAGCACGGAGAGAATAACCGGCATGTCGTTGCTGTATTTGGTGACGGTTCCATGAGTGGAGGGCTGGCTTTCGAAGGGCTGAACAATGCCTCGGCAACTCCTAATAACCTGCTGATTATCCTGAATGACAACAACATGGCTATAGACCGTAGTGTAGGAGGCATGAAACAATATCTGTTGAACCTGCAAATGTCTGAAGGATACAACCGGATACGCTATAAAATATCACAAATGTTCCATCGATGGGGTATCCTGAACGAAGAACGCCGGAAAAGCCTGATACGATTTAACAACAGCCTGAAATCCATGCTGGTACAACAGCAAAATGTATTTGAAGGCATGAATATCCGTTATTTCGGGCCTATTGATGGACACGATGTCAACAATTTGGCACGTGTATTAAAAGAGATTAAAGATATGCAAGGACCTAAACTGCTCCATATACATACCACCAAAGGAAAAGGTTTCGGTCCGGCAGAAAAAGCTGCCACCATCTGGCATGCTCCGGGCATATTCGACAAGGAAACCGGAGAGCGTATCGTTGTCGATACCAAAGGAATGCCCCCTTTGTTTCAGGATGTTTTTGGAAATACCCTATTGGAACTGGCCCAAACAAATGATAAAATCGTAGGAGTCACTCCCGCAATGCCCTCAGGGTGCTCTATGAACATATTAATGAAAGCCATGCCCGAAAGAGGTTTTGATGTGGGAATTGCCGAAGGACATGCCGTTACCTTTTCAGGAGGAATGGCAAAAGATGGTCTATTGCCTTTCTGCAATATCTATTCGTCTTTCATGCAACGTGCCTATGACAATGTGATTCACGATATAGCGATACAAAAACTCAATGTAGTATTGTGCCTGGACCGCGCTGGATTGTTAGGAGAAGACGGTCCTACTCATCACGGAGCATTCGATCTGGCTTATATGAGACCGATACCCAATCTCATTGTGGCCTCCCCTTACAACGAACATGAACTGCGTTGTTTGATGTATACCGCCCAGTTACCTGACAAAGGTCCTTTTGTCATCCGTTATCCACGTGGAAGAGGTTCATTGGTAGACTGGAAATGTCCAATGCAAGAGATTGAGATAGGAAAAGGAAGAAAATTGAAAGAAGGAAAAGACATAGCGGTCATTACGCTGGGGCCCATTGGCGTTCAAGCAGAAAAGGCTATCACACATGCCGAACAGGAAACAGGAAAAAGCATTGCTCACTATGATTTGCGTTTCTTAAAGCCGTTAGATGAAAGTATGTTACACGAAATAGGCAAGAGATTCAAGCAAGTGGTCACTATTGAAGATGGTGTGCTAAAAGGTGGAATGGGCAGTGCCATACTGGAATTTATGGCAGACAATGAGTATAATCCGCAAATAAAACGTATCGGACTACCGGATCAATTTGTCCAGCATGGTTCAGTAAAAGAACTATATCATATTTGCGGCATGGACGAAGAAGGTATTTACAAAGTTTTGATATCATTCTAAGAGAGACGAACAATGAAAATCATTATTGCAGGAGCAGGAGCAGTAGGCACCCATCTGGCGAAATTATTATCGGATGAAAAGCAAGACATCATTTTGATGGATGAAAACGAAGAAAAGTTGAGCAAACTTGATTCCAACTTCGACTTAATGACTGTCAATGCATCCCCCACTTCCATTTCCGGCCTTAAAAATGCAGGAGTGGCAGGCGCAGATTTATTTATCGGGGTCATGCCAGAAGAAAGCCGCAATATGACGGCCTGCATGTTGGCTACTAATATGGGAGCTAAAAAGACTGTAGCCCGGATTGACAATTACGAATATTTACTTCCTAAACATAAAGAATTCTTTTCCCAACTAGGAGTACACTCACTGATTTATCCGGAAATGCTGGCTGCTAAAGATATAGTAGATGCCATCAAAATGAGCTGGATACGTCAGAGGTGGGAGTTTTGCGGCGGTGCACTAGTCCTGATAGGTACCTAGATGCGAGTAACGGCAGATATTCTGGACGTTCGCCTTCGTGAACTGGGAGGACGTAATATTCCATTCCATATTGTAGCTATCAAACGGGGAAATGAAACAATCATCCCCCGGGGAGATGATGTTATCAAACTGCATGATATTGTTTATTTCACAACAACAAAGAAATACATTCCCTATATCCGCAAGATTACAGGAAAAGAAAATTATCCCGATGTACGCAATGTGATGATTATGGGCGGCAGCCGCATAGCTGTTCGCACCACACAATATGTACCGGATTACATGCAGGTCAAGATTATTGAAAATGACATCAACAGATGTAACCGGCTGACCGAAGTGGTAGATGACAAAGTAATGATTATCAACGGAGATGGACGGGATATGGATCTGCTCATGGAAGAAGGGTTAAAAAACACGGAAGCATTTGTCGCTCTGACGGACAATTCTGAAACAAACATTCTGGCTTGTCTTGCCGCCAAACGTATGGGAGTAACCAAAACTGTGGCAGAAGTAGAAAATATCGATTATATCAGCATGGCAGAAAGCCTGGATATCGGTACGGTTATCAATAAAAAGATGATTGCCGCCAGCCATATCTATCAAATGATGCTGGATGCAGATGTTTCCAACGTAAAATGTCTGACTTTTGCCAATGCTGATGTAGCCGAATTTACGGTTAAAAACGGTTCACGTATAACCAAATGCGCTGTCAAAGATGCCGGCCTTCCCAAAGGTGCCACCATTGGCGGACTGATTCGCAACGGTGAAGGGATACTGGTGACAGGTAATACCGTCATCCAACCTAACGACCATGTCGTAGTATTCTGTCTAGGTATGATGATTAAGAAAATAGAAAAATTCTTCAATTGATGATAAATGCAAAAATGATAGCCCGGATTATGGGGGCGTTATTCTTCATCGAAGCGGGGTTTCTTATTCTATGCTCGTTTCTCGCTGTCTATT
>ENA-ORIN01000135-ORIN01000135.1-human-gut-metagenome-genome-assembly--contig:-NODE-135-length-14402-cov-5.40078_pt1 | contig 14402 bp, 16 predicted proteins | sample MGYA00243031_ERZ508748 | MGnify/ENA primary metagenome ERZ508748 (study PRJEB26277, sample SAMN04329839) | human gut metagenome | biome: human-associated habitat | host: Homo sapiens | place: USA...
GGCTATGAAGGCTTGGAGATCCCAATCGATAGCAAATGTCGCAACCTTACCCAGGACCTTTTTTACCAGCTACGTACCGAGGACGGTACCAAGAGCAAACAGAAGACCACCGACCCGAAAACCGGTGTCAAATATGAACGGTACGGGCACTTGTCCGACTGCCTTGACTACCTGCTCTGTTACTACCTGCGTGACAGCTGGTACAAGTTCAAGAGCGGAGGCGACGGGAACGGGTATGTGGTATCCACATCGGTAATTCAGGAAGGATTTTCATACTAATAACGGAACAAGGATATGTACAGACGGTTTCTCAATAATGACGACTATCTTGGGATAATTACTCCGGAAGCCCTGGCACAACTCACGCGGGGCAATGATGCACGATTCATCCAGGCGGAAGAATCGACGGAGATGAGTATCGTGGAATATTTGTCGGAGAACTACGAGATTGAAAAGGAACTTGCAAAAGGAAAATATATCGCCGAATACGACCGTCGGATTACCTATCCCGTGGGTGTGCATGTCTATTTCGAGGGACAAATCCATGAGGTGATACGCTCCGTCAGCGGCTATCGCACGCCGGCAACGGATGTCTATTGGGAAGAGAGTTCTGATATCCGTGTCGATGCGGGACAAGTTGTAAATTATTCCCAGTTCAACACCTATTATCCGGGAGATAAAGTGAATTATAACGGCATTGTTTATACTTGTCTTAATGAAAACGGGTACAAGTTCGATGATGTCCGTATCCCGTTGGTCGGCGGTTGGATCGAGGCGGAAGCCTCGTTATGGCAGCCTGTCGAGTATCCTCTGTGGGCAGTCGTCGAGTATGAAGGAGCATTCTATACTTTGATGACGCTTGAAGGTTTCGATTACAATCTTGACCCGATGGTTTCCGACTGCTGGGGAGCCATAGCCGATTACGATTCATCATACAATGCCTATGAGTTGTCGGAACACGAATATGTCGTTTATGACGGACGGGTATTTTACCCGGAAACGGATGTGAACGCGGACACACCGCAAGTCGGGCAGAACCTCTCGTTGCATGACCCCCGCAACTACAATCTCAAGAAGCACATGGTCCGGCTGGCCATCTACGAACTCACGAAACTCATTGCTCCGAATAATGTCAGTGTTGTCCGCATGCGCGATTACGAGGATAGCATGAAATGGCTCAATGATGCCGCCAAACTACGGCTTAATCCGCAGATTCCCCGCAAAGTCGATGACTCGAAGAAACCTGTCACCGACTGGCAACTGGCTACTTTCCAGACGGATTATGATCCGTATAAGAATCCGTGGATGGTGTAAATAGAAAAAGTATTAGGTATCAGAGAAATAATTGTTACATTTTTTCAACTGACTAAATAACAGAAGAATGTCGATGCCTTATACCTTACGAGCAACTAATCAAATCTAGCATCTCGTTACTTATCTAAATTTTTTAATTAGTAATATCTGGTAAATGCCGGAATTCCGGAATGAGGGATAGAAAAGTGAAAGAACTCTTTCGTACAAAAAAACAGATTTTCGGGCATTGAAAGAATAATTGATAATCAGTTATTTGTGCTGTTTTTTGACCAAAAACTTGTTTTTTGGACAGAGCAAAAATTGTCTTCTCAATTAAAAGATGGGAAACTCGCAGTCTTTATATAGCGAGTATTTCTTCCTACACCCTCTTTCTGTATAATCCCCATCTCTTCCATTTTTGAGATAAACACTCGAACCTGTCTGTCAGAACCTTGATATTATCTGATTACAGAATCAGCAGTCTATCAACTTTTCTATCCATTCATTGAAGTGACTGCACCGGGCACGAAGTTCATCCATGCCGACACTTTTGGTAACATCTTTGCCGGTAGCCGGCTTATTGTAGTTGTAATGCTGTTTTTTGTCTCCTTCTATCGCCTTGATAATACGTTTGCTCGGAGCCGTTTCCGGACTATTGTTTATCAGCTCGGGGTTGCTGGTTTTCTCCAGGTCTTTTTTCAGCTGTTCGCAGCGTTTCTCACAACCGGGGTAACGCTTTGCCAGATAGTCAATACCGCAAAAGAGCAGAGCTTCAAATTCATGCAGCTGAATATAGGGAATGAAACGACTATCGTTGATTGCTTCAGCAAACGCCGTTTCCAATGCTGCGACACGGGCGTAAGGCTCACCGATTGCTTTGGCTGCTTCTTAACCAGGAGAATCATCAGGCAGAGCGTAGAGGTCGAACATCGTTGTGAAAACATGACGTTCGTATTCGCCGTCCATCTTCATTTTCCGCAACAGTTCTAGGTCTGTCACCGCCTGAGCATAGCTCAGCATTCCACCACGGGCATTCTTTTTCTTGTTAGTGGTAATCAGGATGCTTTTTACACCTGCCACACCTTGCGCTTGCAGGTAGGGACGCAACACTTCCTCCACAAATCCCTGTTCCGTCTGTCCCTCACAAAGGACATGAATAATCTTCGCTTTCATACGGGACGTCCTCCTATGATGTTTTTGTCCCAAAGTTCGCTCACCGTATAGTTCTGAAGCCAAAGATGATATTCTTTGGCGTCAAGGTGAGTGACAGAGGTTGCCTGCGTTTCCTTGTTCATTTCCACCACAGAGATATCGCCGATGTCGAAATGATCGACCAAATCCTTGCTCTGCGTGGCAATAATGACCTGTGCGTGTATGGACGCATCCTTAATCATATCTGCCAGCTGGCTGATGGCAGAGGGCTGCAAGCCAAGTGCAGGTGCATGCTAAATGATGACGTTGGGCATTGTCTGGGCAGGCTGCAGAAGCAAGGCGGCCAGGGCAATGAAACGGATAGATCCGTCGGAGAACTGGTAGGCATTGAAACGATAGTCCGTGGCAGAATTATCTATCCACCGGAGAGAAATGATACCACCCACGGGCTCCAGATAGAAGTCCTGGAACTGGGGAACTACGTCACGGACATAGTCAACAATCCGGTTGTAGGCATCCTTGTAGTTCTCCCGCAGGAACAGCAGGAAAGAAGGCAGATTGTTTCCGTGCGACTGGAGGTAATTGGCCGTCTCGACGGGACAAGCCTGACGTAGCGGCCCCTCTGTCGATGAATCGTGAAACTGATATACCTTGCAGTAAGAAAGCATCTGGAAAATAGTTTTGGCAACCGGATCCTCACACTCTGCGAGAGCGGACTCCTTGAAATTCGGTTCCAGTGCTATCTCATAGGGCTTTTTCTCCCCCTTGCGATGCCATGTAATCCGCTCTTCCGTGATAATCAGCCTGTCGGGAGTGGCATTGGCCAATGAAAAGCCATAAACATCCATGGAATTGCTGTCGGCAAACTTCAGTTCTCCGGACATGACCGGTGTCCGTTTAATGCCGTAATGCAGCAAGGCATGAGACGTGCCCGATATTTCCACATATCTCCCGAATGACTTGCTCATCATGTAGCTCAGCATCCGGAAAAAACTGATGATATTGCTCTTGCCTGCACCGTTGGCACCCAACAAGATGCTGACATCACCCAGCTTCAAGGTCACAGGTCTGTCATAGGCTATGGATTTATATCCTCTGATCGTGACTTCTTGTAATTTAGTCCTTTGGTATGTCTTTGCCATTATCGTCATATTATTGATTGAATTACAAAAATAACCATAAATCCCAATACGAACGAAGGAATGCTCAAAAAACTATAGAGTTAATTTGTCCGGAGTCTGAAGGCATAAATAAGAAATCTGTTTTTCTTTTTAGCTAGGTCGGATTTTCAGTTCTGCTATGTGTTTCTTCTTCTCCAAGCCCTTTGTGGTAAATCCTTCACATCGAAATGGGAAAAAGACGTGCAGAACAAGCGGAACACTCGGTAAATGCCGGGATTCCTGAATGAGGGATAAAAAGTGAAACGCCTGCCAATGATAACAAAACCAGCAGGCGTCATTTATTATATTTTGTCATTTTACGAATGTGACATCTCCTTCCACAACTTCCCAGTCGTCGATTTCAGCTCCTATTCCCGGTGTGCGAAGCCCGTCCGTACCGAGTATAAGCGAGATTTGACATTCCTGTCCCGCTTTGAAATTCGGAATGGACAGGTAATCATAGACCATTTCATTCAAGTGAACTTGGATGAAAGCCTCTACAGGGCTGTAGTCTCACGGCAAGGTGGCAAATTACTGTCCGTCGCCGGTATGGTCTTCCGCAGCCACAGACAAGAAGTTACCGTTGCCGTCCATACAATTGAGCCAAATGTCTGCCTCTGTTATGCTGCCGATGTCTTTGTCCGCCTGCAATACGACATTCACCTTCGGTACTAACATATTTCTTCTGGTGAATGTGTCAAGAAAATACAAAAGTTACAACCGAACATTAAGTGTTTGCGTTATACGCATACACGCTTTTCCGTCACCGTAAGGATTAATGGCTTTACTCATTTGCTCATAAGCAGATGCATCATCCAATAAAATCGATACCTCGGAGACAATTTTGTTATAATCGGTTCCTACCAATTTTACCGTTCCTGCATCCAACGCCTCCGGACGTTCGGTGGTGTCACGCATCACCAGTACCGGTTTGCCTAACCCCGGAGCCTCTTCCTGAATACCACCGCTGTCGGTAAGGACAAGGGTCACTTTTTCCATCAGGAACACGAAACTCAGATATTCCAATGGTTCGATAAAGAACATATTTCCCAAACTATTCAAATTCTCCCCGAATACTTCATGGATAGGTTTGCGGACATTGGGGTTCAAGTGCATCGGATAGACAAAGTCCACATATGGATATTTTGCCGTCAGATCCTTAATGGCTGTGCACATGCTGATGAATCCGTCTCCGAAATTTTCACGTCGGTGTCCGGTTATCAAAACGAGTTTCTTGCCATCAGCAAGCCGTGAGGTATCGTAACCCGCTTTTTCCAGCACCCCGGCAAGTTCTTGTTGTAGAGCTCCGTCAGTCTTTATTTTATCAACAACGATATGAAGGGCATCGATGACCGTATTCCCTGTTACGGTTATCTTGTCCTCCTGCACACCTTCCGTCAACAGATTTTTCTTGCTTAAAGCGGTCGGAGAAAAGTGATAGGTGGCAATGCGCCCTGTTATTTGTCTGTTCATCTCCTCCGGCCAAGGGCTGTATATGTTGTGGGTACGCAGGCCCGCTTCTACATGACCTACAGGGATCTGCTGATAGAAAGCTGCGAGTGCGGCGGCAGTAGAAGTGGTTGTGTCACCGTGCACCAATACCACATCAGGTTTCGCCTTGTTCAACACATCACGCATCCCGGTCAGCACACGGGCGGTTACATCATACAGATCTTGCCCCTGCTTCATGATGTTCAAGTCATAATTCGGCTTGATATCGAATATCTGCAACACCTGATCGAGCATTTCACGATGCTGCCCCGTCACGCAGACGATTGTTTCAAAGTCTGCTGATTTTTTTTGGAACTCCTTCACCAACGGAGCCATCTTAATGGCCTCCGGACGAGTCCCGAAGACCAGCATTACCTTCTTCATTGTTCTATAATTTTTTAGTTATCAGCCACCAGGCATACTTTATCAAGTGAATTTGCCGTTTTATTCTTTTCGGTTCTTTGAGCAACCGATAGGCAAATTCAAGATTGTGGTTCACCCACCATTTAGGAGCCCTTTCCACATGGCCAGTATATACATCGAAGCTGCCGCCTAATCCTTGAAAGATGGCTTTGTGTCTATGCTGTATTTCTTCCATCAGTAATTCCTGTTTAGGAGACCCCATAGCCACAAATACCACATCAGGTCTTTTTTCGGTTATGTCTTTTATAAGTCTTTCCCGTTCCTCGTTTGCCTTGATATATCCATCCCGATAACCGATAATGTGAATCCCTGCATATTCTTTACGCAGTTTAGACACAGTTTCTTCTATGATTTGAGGTTTACCACCTATCAAATAAAAAGTCTTTTCTCTATAAAATTGAGCTACAATTTTGAGCCACAACTCACAACCGGGAATTTTACACGCATTTTCAATACCTATTTGTTTGAGAGCCATTTGTGCGCCGGCTCCATCGCAATACCCTATGTTCCGATTGATAATTCCTCGTGTCTGATCTGTAGCATGTAAAATTTTCTCAGCATTTATGGCTACTAATATGCCCTTATTATCGTTTACAAAAGACAACAAAGACTGTTCGGAATCGAACGGATATATTTCGACTCCGTTTAAAGAAACTTTATTCATTTATGTTGGAAATTTTATATTGCGAGTAAATAATGCGACATTGCATTAAACATAAATGCATTACTCCATCGCATATACGAGATTTTAGAACTGATGCCAGGTTTTAATTGGTAGTAGAAATACCCCTTTTTATCTTGCATATTTCGGATTGTCCATTGCAATACTTTTTTGGCAAGTTCCTCATATTTTTTCATCTTATGTAGGCGGGTCAATGTTATCAATAGCTGCCCTGGACAATGGATGTCAATAGGATACATTCGGTTATCATAATATTTAGGAGTTCCGTCCGCTTCGAAAAAATGATTGACATAGTAGTCGAAACCTTTTTCGATGTAACCATTGAAAGCATGATCCTCTGTCAACTCTTGATAAGCGATCAGCGCATCTAAATTATATCCTGTATGAAAGCTGTCTACCCAATTCTGTACGGGGAGCATTCCATATACCCAAGCCCCGTCTTCCCGTTGCCCGGAACAACAGGCTTTAATGGATAGCTCCGCTAGTCTTTTGTATTCCTCCTGTTGTGTATAATAAAAACAATAACTCAACAATCGAGAACCGAGCAGCGAAGCATTGAACACAGTGTCATTACCCTCTAACGGACTATAAGAAAAGAGAAAGCCACCATTATACGGCGTGCGATGCAAATCTTTTATTACAAAATCCGCTGCACTTAATGCAATCTCCAAATAGTGTTTGTTCCTAGTTATTTCATATGCCTGCATCAGTGCCGTGGCACAGAAATTTGTAGCAACTACTGTGGGCGTGAATTTGGGAAAAAGAAACAGACGGCGTGCCTGCCAATCGAAGTTATACCCCCAGCAAGCACCGCTGTAGCCTTTAGATTGTAAGGATATAAGCAACTCTGCCAATTCTTCAATCCGAGCCTTTATCATCTCCAACGTTCCCATTTTTTCGGATAATTGCGGATGATTTTCCACAACTTTATACAGATTGCAATATCCGGACAAGAACAGCCCGATACCTTTTGCGTTATACTCTTTCGGAACGAAAGCCATCCGTCTCATATTGAAAGGGCAACGCTTGAAACCTTGTATGACCATCAATCTGCACAATACAGACTTTTTCAGCAGCGGAATTGCCTGAAAAATTTTAGAGTTGAGACCATCATACGGATCCCAACCCTTGAAATGTTCAGTCTCACAATAAATTTTTAGCTTATAAAAAGCATCTGCAATATCATTCATTGGTGTTATTCATTTTGTCAAGAATGGCATACGGCCATCTTTATACTTTGGGTTTGTCTCAATCGCATAATCAAGATTCTTTCTCCAGCCAATAATCTTTGCCGGACATCCTGCTACAATAGCACCTTTGGGAACACTTCGGTTGACAAATGAATTTCCAGCGATTACCACATCATCTTCTATTACAACAGGGCCAGCAATAATAACATTAGGTCCCACCCAAACATTATTCTTTAGACAAGGAACTTCTTTATATGGAAACTGCCGTACAGTAGAAAATCGCAATCCTAATACGCAATTTTCTCCGATTTCTGTTCCCGGTATTAAGACAGTGCTAATCCCTTTGCACACACAGTATGACCCTTTTCCTATTTTTGAATCAGCGGTTATTTTTGAATTGAAAATGAGAAAAATCAATAGTTGTACGATTTTGGGCAAAACCGGAATATGGCGTTCAAATAGCCAACGTTCTACCCTATAGAATGATATAATGTCCATATGAATTAATCCTACCGTTTTCTTATAAATTTTGCGGGATTTCCTGCCCAAACTTCATTGGCTGGTATATCTTTGGTCACAACAGAACCTGCTCCAATTATAGCTCGCTCTCCAATTGTTACAGGTTTTACCACCAAAGTATTCATTCCGAGATAGGCGCCTTTGCAGATATGAACCTTCCCCCTGTCGTAACTTCCAGTATTAGGATTCATGAAATGTGTTACTATTTTCACCCCCGATGTCAAACGAACACCTTCTTCGATAAAAATATCTTGTGGATAATTTGTGTCAAATATGACGCCCTCACCGATAAACGTTCTTTTGGGGCTGATTATCTGCACTCCACCCCATTTGCAAACTAATGGTCTCCATGCCCTTGATTTCATGGGTAGATGTTGGAGGTGTAAAAATATTAGCTTCTTGATTCTCAGAATATTCATAGCTCAATATATTTCTTTAGTGTATTTTCAAATTTTCGGACAACAACGGATGCAACAAAATGGGTTTTCGCATATTCGGAATTATATATTGATACACTCCTCATTTTAGCAGGATTCTCGATATATGGTTTCATTGCTTCTGCAAAAACTGCCGGATCTAACGAACTTGATATATATCCCATCTTTCCATTTTCAAAGAAATCTATTAGGCCACCCACTTTTCTGGTAAAAATAGGGAGTCCGAAAATCATTGCTTCCAAAACCACAGTTGGCATACCTTCCGTATAACTTAGAAACAAATACATATCGGCGTTAATGTATTCCTTTTTAAAATCTTCCCCACGTAACTCTCCAGTAAAACGGACATCCTTTATTTTCTTATTCTCAACATATTGTTTCAACATAGGAAGTTCTGAGCCATCACCGACAAAGGTCAATGTCAGATCCTTGTATTGTGACTTAAGTATTGAAAATGTATCGACTGTTTCATATACACCCTTGGCCTTTTCTATTCGCCCGCTATACATAATGTTTTCGGCTTTTCCTTGTCTCATCGAAAGGTCAAAACCTGAAATAAAATAATCGGGTACTTTTGTCGAAGTTAGATGTATATCAGATTTTATCCCCCTCCTTATCAATTCATTCTTGAAATCTTGGGATAACACAAAAATACACAAGGCCTTATTCAAATTGGCACTTATCCATTTCCAATCTGCATTTTTAGCATACTCGAAATTGAAACCATGAATAAATACGGATGTTTTCTTTCTGAAAAATCGGCAAATGTTTAAATATATAAAATCTCGTTTTAAGGCTTTATCTCCAAGCGATGGGTTAAGTAGTACTATATCAGGTTTAAAGCAAATCAATCGGATTATAAAACGGATAATTAAAAATGGATAAAATATATTACGCCAAGGCTTACGACCGAAATAAAAATATTCAATATTTTCTTTCCAATACTCTTTAATCCCTAAATAATAATTAGTTACTCCTCCATATCCGGATTTAGTGGGAACAGTTATTAATACCCTCATTGTTAGTGTTTCAATTGATATGATTAAAATAATTAAGAACATTGAACATCAACGGTTAATCTATTTTCGTTTTCTGATGTTATGCCTTTTTGGTTGTTCGTATTGGTAGCTATCCATAGACCATACATCAGCACGATGAGAAATTCAGATTACAAAATTTTTCATCATGAACATAGATTACTAAACCATAAGTTTAGTTGGAACAACATGTGCCTCTGTTCAACTAATGGTGTAACAATGAAATACAATACCGGTATAATTGTAACCATAGTTATTAGTAGCTGGGACTTAAAACTCAATTTGGATTGAATATCCATAACCCACATATATGTAAAAACATATAAGAATAGCACGGCAAGTTTGAAGAATCTATCATAAAAAGTCAAACTGACATATCCGAAATTGGCATAAGACAATAGGAGAATACAGATCCCCCAGATTTTGACATTCTTCTCCGAAAATTCTTTCCCTATTTTTTTATATAGTATATAGATCACAGCCAAGACACCGAAAACGGCAATTGTTTCACGAAGCAAATAGAACTGATTACCATACTCGCGTATTTCCTCTGCATACTTTCCAACAGACTGTATGATATTTTGATTCCTAACGCTCTCTTTGACGTAGTTTTCAAATATGCCAAATTGTGCGATATTAGTGACAAACGCGATTTTCGCAAAGCGAACGATGAATGATACGATAAGAATTAAATAGTACACTTTAAACCTATATCGCAAGAGTAGGTTTAATACAGCCGCGACACATAAGGCGAGTAGTGAATAGTGAAAACAAATACATAACGCAGATAACCAAAGGTACTTAACGGCTCCTGAATTAAGGTATCTCAAATAGAAGCCAGTAAAAACAAATGCTCCGCTCCAAAAGCGAAAACCGAGAAACCAATAGTATTCTACAGTAAAAATCACTCCCAGGAAGAGTAGCCATGCAGGAATTGACATTTTCTGCATATATAATGGCTGGAGTGGTTTTACGACTCCAAATATAAATAGAGAAGTATATACCACACACGCACAAGCAGAGAAAAAATTCCGGTTATCAGCAATTAAACCAATGAAATATTTAAATAATACAGGATATATTTCTTTGCCATATTTTGATGTTCCAGAGTCCATCCATTGCTCAACCAATGATTTGTCGGCAATACGATGAAAATGCTCATAATGAACCAACAAATCCATTTGTGGCTCATAAAACCAACCAAAATAGAAAGAAAAGATAATAAATAGAATGGGGGCAAACCTTTGTCTGAAAAACATTAATGACAAACACAGTCCTACAAAAGGAATAAATGTCATTATTACAGACAAGATTACAATTAAGGCTAAAGAAATAGCCCAATGTCGAGAATTAGTATCTATATTGTATATCCTATTGTTTATCAACATTACCAACTCTTACTTTATTGGCTAAATATAGGCGCAAAACCAAACATCCCACGTTCGCTATAATCAAAGCCCAAATAACACTTCCTATGCTAATACTGTGAGTAAGAATCAAGACAAGGACAACAATGATGTATATGATTGCAGAATAAATGGTTGTCATATTTACCTCATTGATTTTTCCAAGTACGCCCAAATAAGGGAAACCGAACATGTCAGCTGGCACACTAATCGCCAATAAAAGCAAGAATAGGTTGAAATACGTGGTTATACTTGCTGTTTCAGTCTTAATAAAAATCGGTATAAGATACGGTGATAAGAAATATATACAAGCTAAAGCGATTGTATTGGCAATACATAAAAGCAATACCATCTTAGTCGCTCTACCCATATTTTTTATCCTTGTGAAATATGGGTAAAATATCTGAGATAAAAGCGGAGAAACAAATGATGAATACGCATTATGAAGTTTTTCCGCAGCTGTATATAATCCGACTGCAAAATCTCCAAGAATAAAGCCAAGCACTAAGGTATTCATTGTTTTATAGGCTCTCATCAAAAAAGTTGATGAGAAAAACGGAATACTATCCTTAAGATAAAATTTCACTTCTTGTGCCGAGACTATTTGAAGTTTGATCCCGTATCTTTTTTGGGCAATGAATAAAGCGACAATACCTGAAACAAATGTTTCAAGAGCATAGCACAACATCACCAATGCATAATCATCAGTAGACTTAACGATTAAAAAAATAGGCAATATACATAATAGCTTTATTGGCACGCTGATACGTGTTATATATTTAATGTCCTCCATTGAACGGAAAAGCCAATAGGGAGCAATGACAACCCCTATCAAACGAATAAAGGCTAATATATAAAGCGTGAGTTCATTCCTTAGTGAAGGAATCAACCCTACAACTAAAATATAAACAAATAGAGAACAGAGTATGAGAAAAAACTTACATTGCAGAATAGAAGAAACTATCCTTCCCAATTTTTCTTGATTGTCTCTATTATTGACGACATGCCTGACATTAGATAAATCGAAACCGAACTCATTGAATATCTGAAAGTAAAAGCTAAATATAATGGCAAAATTTACAAGACCGTATTTTTCTACTCCTATAACGTTCAACAAATATGGAATTAGTAGAATTGGTATAATGCTACTGAAACCATAAAGGAGAAACTGATTCCAAATATTTGACAACAATCTTGATTTGAAAACTTGGCTTAATGTCATCTTCTTAAAGCAATAGATTTTCTGTAAATCTGCAATCAGTATATGTGTACGTTTATTGGGAGGGTAAGTCTTGGTAAACTTAATGATTGTCTACCTCTATTGCTTAAATATTCCACAGAAATCAAGTATCACTTTATCATCTTTCCACGGTAGTTCTTTGAAAGGTGTATGGGCTGTAAGGAACACAACAATATCGGCTTTGTCATAAGCCTCTTTATAGTCTGTCAACTTGAACACGTTATGTTCTTTCACATTTGGCTCTACCACTAAAATGTTGGCATTATTACATCCTTGCATTACTTTAGTTGTGATATATTTTGCTGGAGATTCACGCAAATCGTCAATGTCCGGTTTGAATGCCAACCCCATCATTGCTACCACAGGCTTACAGTGATTTTTCAGTTCAAATTCAAACATGGCGTTCTTTACTTTTTCAGCACAATAGAACGATTTATAATTGTTGATTTCGCGTGCTGTAGAAATTATGCGACTTTCAACCGGAAAATCCGCTGTAATGAAATATGGATCGATAGCAATACAATGACCTCCGACTCCACAGCCAGGTTGCAGGATATTTACGCGCGGATGTTTGTTGGCAAGCCTGATAAGTTCCCAAACATTAATCCCTGCCTTGTCGCAAATCAATGAAAGTTCATTGGCAAAAGCTATCTGCACGTCACGACTGCTGTTCTCAGTCAGTTTGCACATTTCAGCGGTCTTGCAATTAGTCCGATGCAGCGTCCCCTGTACGAACTGCGAGTAGAACTCGATTGCTTTTGTTGTACTTTCTTCGTTCATACCGCCAATGACACGGTCGTTATGTACCAACTCATAAATCACATTGCCCGGAAGTACACGCTCGGGGCAATAGGCGATATAAATTTTACCTTCCAATTCAGGACGCTCAGCGAAAATTAAGTCACGCATTTTATCAGTCGTACCAACGGGTGATGTGCTTTCAATTACATATAAGTCACCTTCCTTGAGAAAAGGAAGTACAGCACGAGTTGCCGCCTCTACATACGAAATATCAGGCTCATGATTACCTTTGAACGGGGTGGGAACAACCATAAAGTAAGCGTCACTTGTCTCCGGCTTCGTGCTTGCGTGCAATGTCCCGTTTTTCACAACTTCTTGCAGCATTTCTTCCATCCCCGGTTCAATGATGTGGAGCTTACCTTGATTGGTCAGCTCTACAACTTTGGGGTTGATGTCAACACCCGTTACCTGTACTCCGTGCTTTGCTGCGATAATGGCTGTAGTCAATCCGATATAGCCCAAGCCCATAAAACAAGCTTTAATAAAATTGAATTAAATTGAAATTCTTTTGATTGGTCATTCATACTTTTGAACAGTTCATCCAGCTTTTTCACAAAATTGTCTTTTTGGCTATCGGAAAGTTCCTTATCTTTTAACTGCTCTATAATGGAATGATAAAGAGCCTTTTCTCCGCTTGTCATCTTGTTGTTTATTAATAGGAATTTTTGTTATAGCTTGGCTATCCATAGCCGCAATAATCTTGACTATAAATCAAGCAGTTTTTGTACGTTTCTTGTAACGCTTGTACAAATGAACTTTTGAAATATACTGTAACTGTGAATATCTGTCCCTATATAAGCAATAGCCTGTTCTCTCATAAGAAACATGGCCTTTTTCTTAATCCGGTTGCCATACATACCCGCTATTGATGGAAGATTAATCTGGAATTTCACACCCATGTCTTTTAGCTGTCGGTAATCCGATTCATCCATATAAGCATAACGCTCCGGATGGGCGAGAACAGGGTGGTATCCTTTAGATTTGATGCGAAGCAGGATATTTTTCAAGCCCATCGGAGGACTGAAATAAGAGGTTTCCACCAGCAGGTGGTCGCCATTCTCGCCTAAAGGTAGCAGGTCATTCTTTCCCAGCCGTTCCTCAAAGAGATTGTCAAGCATGTTTTCCGCTGCAAGGTGCAGTTGTACGCCACCTGTGTAAGCAGCCTGCAATTCTGCAAAACGGTCGCGAAGATGGGCAGTCGTATTGGGAATGTCTTCCATGATGTGCGGTGTGAGCCATACGGATTTGATCCCTTGCTCCTCATACATACGTAGAATTTCCAAAGATTCGTCCATCGTTTGTACACCGTCATCCACGCCCGGAAGAATATGCGAATGATAGTCTGTAAAACCGATTAGCTTTATTATATTTTGTTTTTCCCTTTTTTTAAAAAACCACATATAATGACATAAAACTTTTTAATCATTCCCGATTCCACATGACATATATGCGGAATCCGGGAATGAATTGATTGTCCCGGTGATAAACTTCACCACCAGTTTCGCTTGCCGAAATGATTTATCAACCCGGCCCCAACACAAGCTAATCCGATACAGATAGCCGCAGGAGGA
>ENA-ORIN01000142-ORIN01000142.1-human-gut-metagenome-genome-assembly--contig:-NODE-142-length-13968-cov-6.66082_pt1 | contig 13968 bp, 9 predicted proteins | sample MGYA00243031_ERZ508748 | MGnify/ENA primary metagenome ERZ508748 (study PRJEB26277, sample SAMN04329839) | human gut metagenome | biome: human-associated habitat | host: Homo sapiens | place: USA...
AGGATTAATAAAATAAAGAGTTGCAATAAAGGGAACTGTCCCGTTATTGCAACTCTTTTATCTTTTACGCAAAGATGCGTATGTTACTTTATCTTATTCAAGTTTTCCTGTGCCTTTTCCGGTTCTATGGTCAAAGCTTTGGTGAACCATTCCTTTGCTATTTCACTGTCGCCCGACAGCCATGCCAGCACGCCCAGGTTGTTCCATGCACGAGGATCGTCTTTTACCCTTTCTATGTATTGCTGCGCGCGGTCAAAGTCACCGTAAACGATGTTGGCAGAGGCAGCGTTGATATTTGCCACAATATCTGTGGGATAATTGGTAGCGGCTATTTCGTACACTTCCCTGTATTCTTTCGTTCCCGGCCGGAAGTTCTTGGCTACGCCGTACATTTCCTGCAGATTCAGCATCTTGGGATTGGTGTAAATTAACGTTGCGGCTTCGGAGTTGCGTACTTCGCGTATTTCGTAATCTATGGCGATAGACAGACGACGCAGGCGGGGATAATATTCATTCATCATGGCACGGTAGGAAGCGCTGCCCAGTCCTGATTTCAGTCTGGCTTCACGTACATCGGGGTTGGTGTACTTATTGATTATTTCCAATGCTTTGTCCGCATAGTCGGGCTTGTCTTCCTCAAGCATCTTGACAAGGCTGTCCCAGTCTTCACCGGCTGATGTTACGTTCAGTATGCTGTCCGGGAAGTGATAACTTCCTCTGAGATAGAGGGAGAAAGAGTCGGCGCGTTTTGTGGCTACGCGGTCGTTGGTCTTGGCAGAGCCGTCGGGTGAAGCATAGCCGCAGATGTTGATGGCGTTGAAAGTATCCAAGTCGCCTTCGGTCAGCGGGTGCAGGGTTTCCTTCAGCTTTTGAAGCTCAGCGGAGTTGCTTTTGAAATCGGCTTTGAATTCCGTTCCGCCCGCTGCATATTCTATATACAGGGTGTTTTGTTCAGAGCGCACTTTCAACGGCTTTTCTGTCGGGGTGAGGTAGGATACCATGCTCATGCAGGGTTCGCAGATGGAACCTTTCTGCGGCAATGGTTCCTCTTCTACCACAACTACCGGTTCTATCACCTGAATCTCGGGTAAATCCAGCAGACAGTCTTTCCTGCCTTCCTGCAATATCCACATATCCGCCTGGCTCATCCATTCTTCGTAGGGGAGGCATACGGTATAGTTCACGAGGTTCCGGCGATCGGCAGACTTGCCTATAATAATGGAATAAGGCGCATTGTAATCGCCTTTCCTGGCAAGCTTACGGTCTTTGTGGCGCAGCTTGCACTTGTTTTTACCGGTGACGACAACAGGCGGCAAGGTCTTGCAGTTCTTTCCCGCAAACAATACCGGAGTAAAGGCGTAAGACTGTGTACTGTTGACTTTTACGGCTTCCATATTAAACTTAAAGTCCAGGGTCAGCGTATCGTTTTCCAGAGTCAGTACCGGCTTGGTGACTTTTACCTCACCTGCCCATGCTGCCAATGGCAGCATGGCAAACAGCAGACAATATATCTTTTTCATATTCTTCTTGTTTTGGTTGATAAATTCAGAGTGATTGGGTTTCTACCGTTTTGTATTTACGCTTGTGCTTCGGTCCGAAAGTAAAGTTGATACCCATATTTATGTTGACGGCTGCACGGCTGATAGGAGCGTAGTAGGCCGGTTCGTATTTACACATGGGAACATCTGCACCAATGAAGAAGTTGAAGCCGCGCGGGTGGAAATTCAGCATGATGCCGGCATCGGAGCCAAAGTTGGATAAGGCGTAGTTTACCGATGCTTCAAACCAGGAGAGGGGAGCAACATTTGCCGAAACGCGTGCTTCCGTCCATGAGTGCTTGCCTTGCATGCGGGTGGTGGAGAGGAAGCCGAAGCTCAGACGGTCGTAAGCGGGCAGGGTATATTGAGCGCCCAGGTGCAGGGTGGCTGCAAGGGCGGTGGTACGCTTTAATCCTTCCCCTGCTTTATCAAACTTTGCCAGATCTGCCAGGTCATCTACTAATTCGTCCACTTGGGTGTCCAGTTTCTTGTTATTGTCGGTTCCGTCGTCTTTCACGGAGATGTCGCTAAAACCGTTGAACGTGAAGTCTTTGCTCATTGTTCCTTTGGTGGTGTTTTTCCATGAAATGAAACCGAGGTCGAGCAAGGAGGCGGAGAATGTCCATTCGTCATTCAGTTTGTAGGTCGCTCCCAAATCAATAGCCATACCGAAACCTGTGGGGCCGAGGTTGTCCGTATCGAAATCGATGTCATCGTATGAAATCTGTCCGTCGGTTCCGTCTTTCAGTATCGGGGTTCTGTCTCCGTTGGCGTCCAGGATATAGTCGTCTTCCTGATAGTTGCCGGTTTCGCCTTTGGTGGGCACGATGAGGCCTTTGGCAGACATGTAAAGCTCGGCATTTTTCGGGGTGATGGTCCATTGGTCCTGAGAGGCGAGAATGTTCAGTTCGTCGATGTGCATGGTTGCTTTTGCCAGTCCCACGAGCGCTTTTACTTTGGCGCCTACCGTGAGGCGTTCGTTGATTTCGCGTGAGTGACCGAAAGCAATTTCCGCATAGTTGGTAGATACGATGTTCACGTTCTTCACGTTGTAGCTGCTTCCCGTTTCGCTGGCTACCCCGTTTTTCATGAACTTGAAAAGTTCATCGGGCATGAAAACGTTGGTATTGGACTTTACGGAGATGCCGAGTGTGTTAAAACCGCCCCAGGCGTGGAAGCCTAAGGAAAGAATCGATTCGTCTACGTTGACACCTACTTTCAGCCTTTTGGGCAGTCCTTTCAGGAATTCGGCGCTGCTCACTTCCTCGTTCATGAAGGTGGTGAGGTCGCCGTTGGCTTTCTTGAAGATAAAGTCGCCTACACCGCCTGTGGATTGCGCGCCGATTGTAAGATTGCCCAAGCCGGGAAAACTGACGTAGCCGCGTTCGCCCATAAAGGCGGGGTTTAGTTCGTGACGGTAGGTACTTCCTTCCAGAAAATAGGTTGAACGGCTGTTCTGTGTCTGTGCCATCGCATCGCCGATTGCAAGTGTCGCTACGGCTCCGGACAGTATAATCGCTAAAACATTTGTTTTCATTCGTTTCGTTATATATGATTGTTGAATCTTTTGTCTGTATCGCATGAAATAATTTCCCTTAGTTCAAATCTACTTTGATACCGTTGGGAATTTTGAGTTTCATGTCTTTAAGCTGCATCCATTGTGTGCTTAGCAACTGAACATCGGTGGCTTGTCCGGGCACAGCTGTTATCTTCAGCTTCAGGCCGTCCAGCTTGCTGATGGCGCCTTCCGCCGTTTCATTCAAGTTGACGTTGAGCGCGCTTGAAACTTCGGTCTTGCCGTCTTTGCTTTCCGTGATGGTTCCCTCTACGGTTACGTCGATGTCTTTTATCACGTTTCCGTTGGCATCCAGTGCGCTTACGTTTTCGTTCTTGATTTCCATTGCCAAAGGAATGGTGTTGACGGCATTTATGGAAAGAACGGCTTTTTTGATGTCTACATCTTCAAGGTCGAGGTCGAAGTTATCGAGTGTTTCTTCATACACGATTTTCAGGTTGCTGCCGAAGCTCAGGGGGATGTCGATGTCGTATGCGCTGTTCAGCGTGTAGTCCTGTCCTAAATTGACAGTGTAATACTGTTCTGTCTTTACGGCCGGCTTTAGCTCAACGTTGATGTGGTCGGGTATCGTTTCGATAATATCATTCAGATTGGGCACGACAACTTTGGTTGCATTTGCCTCAACCACCGTTTGCTCATCACGTACTATTGAAATTGTCTGTTGCTTGTCTCCGCTGGGTTTTAATGTGATGGATGCACCACCGTTACCGCTTCCTATTTTTACGATTTTGGTTACTTTACCGTCTTTATATCCGGTCAGGACACCATCCATTTCTACATCCGTGTTCAGTGGATTGTTGGCATTGAATGAGAACACAGGATTGGTGATGTCCAGTCTAAATTCATCTTCTTGCAGGATGTCGGGCAGCTTGTTCAGTTCCACTTCGGTAGGCTTCACGTCGATGTCAGGCTGGATGGTGCCGTAAACTTCGCTTACAGCCATTTCTGCAAGGGTGACTGTGGGGGTGATACTTAAAGAACCGCTACCTTGGGGATTATCTACATATATATCTTGCATTTCTATCGTTATCTTTTGGTTCTCGATTTTAAGAATTCTATCACCTTCCTTTTCTTCAACTCTATTTCCTTCACCGTATGTGCTTCCGAATACGTATTTGTTGATTTTCAGTTCTTTTGTAAACCCGGAGGGCCTTATTTGTACATTGTTCATGGTAAGGGTCTGTCCGTTCAGTCCGTTCTCTTTCTCGAACTGTATGAAGTCCGGGAAGTTGATTGTCATAGTTCCAACTTCAACCAATGAGGTTGAAATTTCATCGCCAAGATCTAAATTAAGAGACAGGATCGTTAGAATATAACCAGCAAAGGAGCAGATTTCTAAGCCGGCATAGAACACTATGTGAAGATCGGCGATAATTTTGCCTTCTGATTGTGCATTTGATGCTGTGGCTCCGGAAACCAATAGCGTAATCGCATCAATAATATTCTCGGACTCTGCAACCGTAACAGTTCCCACCGACGTATTCGTCTCATCAATATTATCCTTTTTCAGCAGATGATATTCTCCATCCACAATCTGCAAATCATCCCCCTCGTCCAGTTCGATGATTTTATCCAATGTTATCTTCTCCGTATATCCCACGGGAATTGCCAGATGTTCGCCACCTGCACTGATTGTCATGTCGATGTCCTTGTTCAGGTCATAACTGTTATCGATGCACGATGTGGTTATTCCGAACGATGTCAGTAATAGGGCCGCAGCTATAAGCGGTCTTTTCTTTGTGTTTAGCATCATAATTTTACTGTTTATAATTGTTTTGTTGTTTACTTATGTATTCAATATTATGGAAAAACGGAATAGATTAAAAGAATTTCGGGCTACTTTTAAAAGCTGTGCAAATGTATAAATTTTATTTAATTAATAATACCTTAATCGTTAAAAATGCAAGAATATGGGTGAAATAAGATTGTTTAATCCTTTCTGATACACAACTGTTTTATTGAAAATAGTTTATAGTTTAAAATGCTGAAACATTCGGCTGTATGCTGAATGCCTTTCAGTCGTATACTCATCCTATTTCGGTCGTATACTTAAATAGGTTCAGTCATATACTGAATAATTCCATTTTTATGCCTATTGATTATCAGTGAATTACAAATTCTGTATAAAAATAATAAATTACTACAATTTGAATCTTTATTCTTAAAACTGCTTAAAAATTACTTAAGGCATAAAGTTTAATATTTATCTTTGAACAATTTACAATCAAAACATAAAACCGATAATACTGAATGATACAAATTATACAATTAAAGGGAACAGACAGGCGGCTATATGAGCTTGTAGCGCCATTGGTGATGAATCCCGATGTCTTAAAGCAGAATTATAACTACCCGTTTCGTACATCGGAAGATTTTGTTTGGTTTGTGGCAGTAGAAAAGAGGAAAGTTATAGGTTTTATACCCGTAGAAGAGAAGAAGAAAGAGTGTATCATTAACAACTACTATGTAGAGGACAATAATGAAAGCACGCTGAAGCTATTATTGGAGAAGGTTATATCGAATGCAACTGCGGGTAAGGAATTGACATCGGTTACTTTCATGGAGCATTGTTCTCTTTTTAAGGAATTAGGCTTTTCGGAGGAGAAAGTCTGGACTCGCTACGTGAAAATGAAAAAAGACAGATAACTATGGCTGTTTCTAAAAATGTATACGAACTTGCGCAGGAACGTTTAGAACTGATTTTTAAAGAGTTCGATACAATATGTGTGTCGTTTTCCGGAGGGAAGGACAGTGGCGTATTGCTGAACTTGTGCATAGATTACATCCGGCGTAATAATTTAAAGCGAAAATTGTGTGTGTTTCATATGGATTATGAGAGACAGTACACCGTAACCATAGATTATGTAGACCGTATATTGGAAGCCAATAAGGATATTCTGGAAGTCTATCGGGTATGTGTCCCTTTCAAGGTCACCACCTGCACATCCATGTATCAGAGCTATTGGCGTCCTTGGGACGAGAGTATGAAGGAGCTTTGGGTGCGTCAGATGCCGCAGGGTTCTTATACGAAAGAAGCGTTCCCTTTCTATACGGAGAAAATGTGGGATTACGAATTCCAGATGCACTTTGCCAAATGGCTGCATCAGCGGAAAGATGCGGTGCGCACCTGTTTCCTTATTGGTATCCGCACGCAGGAAAGCTTCAACCGCTGGCGCAGTATTCATCTGAACCGTAAATACCAGATGTACCATAACTACAGGTGGACTTCCAAAATAGGCAATGACATATTCAACGCTTATCCCATCTACGACTGGAAAACGACGGACATATGGACTGCCAACGGTAAGTTCGGCTTCGATTATAACCATCTGTACGATTTGTATTATAAGGCGGGTGTCAATATAGAGCGCCAGCGTGTGGCAAGTCCGTTTCTGTGCGAGGCGCAGGAGAGCCTTGCATTGTATAAAGTGATAGACCCCAATACCTGGGGGAAGATGATAGGACGTGTCAACGGGGTGAACTTTACCGGTATCTATGGCGGTACTCACGCCATGGGCTGGCAGAGCGTACGCATTCCCGAAGGGTATACCTGGAAGAGCTTTATGCAATTCCTGCTTTCCACCTTGCCCGAAGAAACCCGGCGCAACTATCTGAAGAAGCTGACCGTCAGCATCGAATTCTGGCGGACAAAAGGGGGATGCTTGGGCGAGAATACCATAAAGAAGCTGCAAGACGCAGGCATTCCCATCGAAGTGATGAATCATACCAATTACAAGACAAACAAGAAACCTGTCCGCATGGATTATCTGGATGATATCGATATAACGGAATTCAGGGAAATCCCTACCTACAAGCGCATGTGCATCTGTATCTTAAAGAACGACCACGCGTGCAAGTACATGGGGTTTGCCCTGACCAAAGAGGAAATATACAAGCGAGACAAGATAATGGAACAATTCAAAAATATGATGTTATGAGTGTAGATAAAAGTCCGGTATATAATGTAAAAGCAATTCCCGTAGAAAAGATACAGGCCAATGATTATAACCCCAATGTAGTGGCACCGCCCGAAATGAAATTGCTGGAACTGTCCATCTGGGAAGACGGATTTACAATGCCCTGCGTGTGCTATTACGACCGGGAGAAAGACAACTATATATTGGTGGACGGCTACCACCGCTATCAGGTATTGAAAACTTCCAAGCGGATTTATCAGCGCGAAAACGGTTTGTTGCCGGATGTTGTTATTGATATGGAGCTGTCCAACAGAATGGCGTCCTCTATCCGTCATACACGTGCGCGCGGGGAGCGTACCATCGAGATGATATGCAACATCGTTGCCGAACTGGACCGTGCCGGTATGTCCGACCAGTGGATTATGAAAAACATAGGAATGGACCGGGACGAGCTGCTTCGTCTGAAGCAAATTTCGGGTTTGGCAGACCTGTTTGCCAATAAAGATTTCAGTATTCCTGACAACAAGCCGGAATATATGCCTTGATAGTTGAAATAATTCTCCTGTAAACTTGCATATTTTAGCCAAATCGCCTACATTTGTCAGCACATAAACAGAACAAACAAGTTGCATGGTCTTCGGACACAGAAATAAGTGCTGCATGAAAAAAATATTGGTTAGCGGTGGTGCCGGCTTTATAGGTTCTCATCTGTGTACCCGGCTGATTAAAGACGGACACGAAGTAATATGCCTGGACAATCTCTTCACCGGTTCGGAAGAGAACATAGCCCACCTGAAAGGAAATCCCCGTTTTCAGTTTGTGCTTCACGATGTGGAATTGCCCTACGAGGCGGAAGTCGATGAGATTTATAACCTGGCTTGTCCCGCATCTCCGGTACATTATCAGCACGATGCTATAAAGACTATTAAAACCTCGGTATTGGGAGCCATCAATATGCTGGGGCTGGCCAAAAAGACGGGTGCAAAAATCATGCAGGCGTCTACCAGCGAAATCTACGGCGATCCTGTCATACATCCCCAAGTGGAAAGTTATTGGGGAAATGTAAATCCAATCGGTATCCGTTCTTGTTATGATGAAGGCAAGCGTTGCGCAGAGACGCTTTTTATGGATTATTACCGTCAGAACGGAATACGCATAAAGATTATACGTATTTTCAATACATACGGTCCGCGCATGCTGCCCGACGACGGGCGGGTGGTTTCCAACTTTGTGGTCCAGGCACTGCAGGACAAGGACATCACGATTTACGGTTCGGGTGTTCAGACCCGCAGTTTCCAATATGTGGACGACTTGATAGAGGGGATGGTGCGTGTGATGAATACGGAAGAAGGGTTTATCGGCCCGGTAAATTTGGGCAATCCCAACGAGTTTTCCATCCTTGAACTGGCAGAGAAGGTTATTAGGCTGACAGGTTCCAAATCAAAACTGATATTCAAACCACTGCCGCACGATGATCCGAGACAACGGAAACCGGACATTACGTTGGCCAAACATAAACTGGACTGGCAGCCTGTAATAGAGTTGGAGGAAGGCTTGCTCCACATGATTGAATATTTCGGCAAGTATCGTTCCTGAATAAATATGGTACCAATAACGGGAAAAAATATAATACAAAGATGAACATGGAAATAAATCCTTCTGAGTACAAAATCCTCATCGTAGATGATGTGATGTCCAACGTATTGTTGTTGAAAGTACTCCTGACAAATGAGAAGTTTGCGATTGCTACGGCAAACAACGGACGGCAGGCCTTGGAACAAGTGGATAAAGAACATCCGGATTTGGTGCTGCTGGATGTAATGATGCCCGATTTAAGCGGCTTTGAAGTGGCGCAACGTCTCAAATCCAATCCCGATACAGCGGATATTCCAATCATCTTTTTGACAGCATTGAACAGTACAACGGATATAGTGAAAGGGTTTCAGGCGGGTGCCAGTGACTTTATTTCCAAACCTTTCAATAAGGAAGAGCTGATAATCCGTGTCACCCATCAGGTTTCATTGGTGGCGGCCAAGCGTATTATTCTGAATAAGACGGAAGAGTTGCAGCGCATCATTGCCGGGCGCGACAAGTTGTATTCTGTAATTGCCCATGATCTGCGTTCTCCGATGGGCTCTATCAAGATGGTGCTGAACATGCTGATGCTCAATCTGCCCGTTGAGAAGATTGGCGGTGAGATGTACGAACTGCTGACAATGGCAAACCGGACAACGGAAGATGTGTTTTCATTGCTGGATAACCTGTTGAAGTGGACAAAAAGCCAGATTGGCAACCTGAATGTTGTCTATCAGGATGTGGATGCCGTGGAAGTGGTAGACAGCGTGATTGATGTGTTCAATATGGTGGCCGGCTTGAAGAAAATTACCATCCGTGAAGAAAAGCCGGAGAAGTTGCCTGTCTGTACCGATATTGATATGCTGAAAACCATTATTCGCAATCTGTTGAGCAATGCCATTAAATTCAGCAACGAAAATTCGGAAGTGTTGGTGAAGATGGAAGAGCAAGGAGATACAGTGGTAGTCAGTGTAAAAGACAGCGGTTGCGGCATCGATGAAGAAGGACAGAAGAAACTGCTGCATACAGATACGCATTTCAGTACGTTCGGCACAAATAATGAAGAAGGTTCCGGATTGGGATTGCTGCTGTGTCAGGATTTTGCAGTGAAGAGTGGCGGCAAGTTGTGGTTTACATCCAAGAAAGGAGAGGGTTCGACATTCTATTTCTCCATCCCGTTGAAGAAATAAAAAAGAGGACAATAAAACAATAGGGTGCTAAAGTGATATTGGCTGCAATATGATTCCTCGGATTTTATTACTTTAATTGCCCTATTGTTTTATTGTACTCCTCTATTTCTTGCACAGTCTTTTAAAGTCACAGTATTCGCATTTCTTCGCATCTTCCGTTTGGGTAAAAGGCTCTTCGGGATTGTATATCTCCTGCAGGAGCGCTGATAGCCGTTCGCGAAACTCATCTTCATAAAACGCAAAATTGTTGACCGGTACTTTGGGCTGGCGCGGTGCGCCCATCTCGATAACGGGCGAATAACTCTCGGATGCCGCACGGTGGATGTACAGCAGGGATGGAGCTACCTTCAGTCCTTGCTTGCGGCACATAATGGCAGCATACAGGAAAGTCTGGAAGATGTAGTTCGGACGGTTGTCGGCAGGGGTAAACAACTGCTCTATGCTTTCGGGAGTCTTGGGAGTGCCACCCGTCTTGTAGTCCACGATGCGCAGGGTATCGCCTTTGCTGTCCATACGGTCTATCGTTCCGCCGATATTCAGCGGAAGTATTCCGGAAGGAGTATCTATCTCCAGGGTTTCCGTTACTTTTTGTTCCATGCCTTCCATACGGAAAGGGGCGTACTGCAGGTCGTTGCGGAGCAGTTGCCGCAGATAGGATGCGATTACTTTGGAGTGGATAAGCTGTGTGCCGTTGTATTCGGGTTGCTCGCCGGCAGGCACATGGAAAAACTCTTCCTTGAAGGCGGTGTCTACGTATGCCTGCAACCTTACGTCGTTGCGGAGCAACTGCTCCAGGTCTTCCCGGCGTATCTCCTTTCCGTTGGCCGTGAGGTCCTGGTATACCAGCTCGGCGGAACGGTGGAAGATGGTTCCGAACAGGGCGGAGTCTATCTCTGCGCTTACCTCGTCGGGAGCTTTCAGTCCGGCAACGTAGCGGTAGTAGAATCTGAGCCGGCAGTCGAGGTAGGTGTTGAGTGCCGAAGGCGAAAAGAGTGCGTTGGGATGCCGGCGGATGTCGTATGCGTTGTACATCCGTTGCAGTACCTCGTCCGTCTTGTGTATTTCAATCTTGAGGCTTTGTTGGGGAGATTGCCCGGCTTCCAGATATTGGCGTGAGATGTCGTGGGGAGACTCGACGAGAAACTGGAGCATGAAGCGCGACATCTCACCCCGGTTCAGTCCGTCGGATGCCGTATTGTACAGCAAGGTAATGTTCTCCGCACGCTGTATGAGGCGGTAGAAGTAGTAGGCATACACGGAGTTCTTATGCTCGATGGTAGTCATGCCGAACGCCTTGCGCAGGTTATAGGGGATGAAAGACGAATCGCCGCCCGCCTTGGGGAGCTGCCCGTCGTTGAGAGACAGCATGAGGAGGTAGCGGAAGACGAGGTGACGCGTTTCCAGTACGCCCATTACCTGCATGCCGATGGCGGGTTCGCCGTGAAACGGGATCTTGGTGGCGGTGAGCAGGCGGTTCATCAGACGTTTCAGCGTGTCTGTATGTAGGCTCAGCCCATCATTCTCTATCAGACTGAGCAGGCGGTTGATGAGGGTGTAGCCCTTGAATAGGGATTCCCGGTAGAGCTGGTTGAAGATGTCCTCTTCGTCTTTCTCCTGACGGTATATGACGGCCACTTCGCGCAGCAGCTCGGTGAGATAGCGGCAGATGGCAGCAGTTCCGCTCTGCGGGGTGAATACCTGTTCGAGAAAAGCGTCTTTTTTAAGCTCCGACGGGAGAGGGTAGAAGCGGTTGTCCTTGGTGAGCTGCTTCTCCAGGTCTTCGGCCGTGGCGGACAGTTGCCGGGTGTAAGGATGCTTCAGTACGGCAAGTGCGGCTTCGTAGGTATAGCGTCCCGTATCCCTGCGGTAGCCGGCGGTTTGCAGTTCCATAAGGGCGTTGATATAGCTGTATACGGGTGTCTGCGCCAATGGAAATCCCATGGTTATGTTTACGTTCTCCACTTCCGGCGGGATGGAGTGCAGCACGGGCAGCAACAGTGCCTCGTTGCATAGCACAATGGCGTTTTCCTTCTCCTTGCTTGCTTCGGTATCGCTTTTCACGACCGTGCGCACCCATTGGGGCAGGTAGCGGGCCTGCGCATTCTCCGTAGGAGCGGATATGAAACGTATTTTCTTGGGATGCCGCAAGACATCGAAGGCAGTTTCGGGCAGTTGGTTGGGAAACAGCTTCAGGTTGCGCAGGATAAATTCGCCCGCTTCGTGCACGTAGGGCGGTTGCTGTTCGTGGGGCAGGCGGGTGTAGAACACGTCATAATCCCAGTAGAACATGGCTTTGCCCGCATCCTGCAGGCGTTGGAAGAAGCGGGTTTCTACCTTGTTCAGCACATTGAAGCCCACGAATACGTAGCGGTCGTAGCGCAGCCGGTCCGTATCAAGCTCCTCTATTACATGGCGGTACATCATGCCTTCGTATGCGATGCCCAGTTCGGAGAGGTTCTTCCGGTAGTGCCGGTAGATGTCTCCCAGCTTGTCCCAAAGGGAGATGAACTTCTCTTTGAGCTGCGTGCGTTTGTCGATGGAGAAGTTCTGGAAAAACTGTTGTATGGCTTCTTCCTGCTCCTGGTCGAGGAAGTCGTAGTCGTCCATGATGTTCTTCAAATCCTGCAGGTTGCTGAACAGCTTGTCGGCATCTACCAGGTTCTTGTCGGCATCGTCGAAGTCGCTGATAAGCAGCTCGCCCCAGAAATAGAAATCATCCAGAGGCTCTTCGCTGTGCGTTTCTTCGCGGAACACTTTGTACAGTTCGCACACCAGCCGGATAGGGTCGCCGGGTTTCAGAGGCGAAAGGCTGCGGAACAGTTCGCTGATGTTGACATATGCGGGAGACCACAACGGGCGGTCGCTCTGAGCCGCCAGGTATTCGTTGAAGAACAGGCTGGCACGCTTGTTGGGGAATACGATTGCCGTGCGCGACAGGTCGTTCCCTATCTTGGAGTATAGGTCTTGGGCTACTGATTGAAGGAATGTTTTCATACTTTCTCTATTATTTCTTCTTCTACATACCACAGATACCCGCTGATGGCATTGGCGTCATATCCCATGCGGACAAGTAATTCCATATACCCTTGTACCTGTTTGTTATATTTCTTGTTGGGCTTGCCGAACTTGAAGTCTACGACCACAATTGCACCGTCGCGCATCATTACGCGGTCGGGGCGGCGGTTGCGGAGTTCTCCGTTCTCCTGCCAGATGATGTCGCATTCGTTGAACAACTGCCAGGTTCCCGAATACCAGTCCTTGATTTGCGGTTGCGCAAATGCCTTGCGGGTGAGTTCCCGTATCTCTTCCTCTGTCTCGGCACGGCCGATGATACCTTCGAATACCAGACGGTTGACGGCATCGTCGATGTCCGCTTCCGTTTCAATGACGGAGAACAGCGTATGCAGCAGACGCCCCCGGTTGATGAAGCGCCGGCCGGACTCGGCTTCGTCCACTCCGGCTATTATGTCGTCGGAACGGTTGGACTGCCGGAATTCGATGTCGTGGCGCATGCTTTCCGTATGTACCGGAAGTTTGACGGGCTTCTGTGCAAGCTTGTTCACAGTGCGGCTTTTCCCGTCCGGAGTGTCCGCATCCTTGTTCTTTCCCTTCCGAACGCAGTGAAGGAGCGCCTCTTCCGACGGATATACCGCTCCGCTTTCATAGATGCTCCCTTCTTCGTCCCAACTGCCTTCTTCCGCTTTGGCCACTTGGGGCAGGGCGGCGGAGAGAAGTTCGGACATAGTGCCTTTCTGGTCTTTCCGGCTCCATACGATAAGATTCTTTCCGGCACGGGTGAATGCCACGTACAGCAGGTTCAGGTTATCCACCCACAACTGCAACCGCTCGTTGAGGTAATCCTGCCGGTAAACGGACTCCGCCATTGTGGACGAGTAGTTGACGGGTACAAGGTCTATGGCATTGTACGGCGCTTCGGGGGCGGTGCACCACACCAGTTGGTTGTATGTTTCGTTCTCCAGTTTCCAGTCGCAGAAGGGGATGAGCACGGTATGGAACTCCAGTCCCTTGGACTTGTGGATGGAGAAGATGCGTATGCCGTCCATTTCTCCGCTGGGAATGGTATTGTTGCAAAGCGTCTCGTCCCAGTAGCGGATGAGACCGTCGAGGTCGGATGAGTTGTTTTGCAGGTACTCTGTCACCGCATCGAAGAA
>ENA-ORIN01000146-ORIN01000146.1-human-gut-metagenome-genome-assembly--contig:-NODE-146-length-13507-cov-7.02007_pt1 | contig 13507 bp, 9 predicted proteins | sample MGYA00243031_ERZ508748 | MGnify/ENA primary metagenome ERZ508748 (study PRJEB26277, sample SAMN04329839) | human gut metagenome | biome: human-associated habitat | host: Homo sapiens | place: USA...
ATTTTATATCCTTCTTACTCACCACATAGCCATTTGCCGCAATCAGCCCGTAACCATCTGAATATCTTCATTAAAAACACTCGAAAGTTCCTGGTACTGCATAATACAGAAATTTATGAAAATAATAAATAGCTATTTTCATAAAAAAAAGTTCTTTTTTGAGTAAGTTTATTTTTGGTTTGAATTGTTATAATAAAGTATGCTTCTCGGGAAGACACCTGGTGAAGAAACACGTTAACTTATGTATAATTTTAAATTATGTTTATGAAAAACAATCATGTTTCTCATGCCCCATGGATGATGCGGGTTTCATTGATGTTGTTGTTCATGGCATTTTCCGTCCAGTGGTCATTTGCTCAGTTGGATTTAAATGTTTCCCGAACCACTTTGGGGAAAGTCATCGAACAAATCAAGTCTCAATCCAGTTACAATTTTTTCTATGATGATAAGCTAGCTTCCTTATCTGTAGAAAATGTAAAGCTTTCCAATGCTTCGATAGAGAAAGTGTTGGATGCTGTGTTGAAAGGTAAAAACATCGCTTTCAAGATTGAGGGGGATGTCATCTATCTGTCAGAAAAGAGCCAGACTCCCCAAAACGGCTCTCAACAAGGTAAGGAACGCACCATTATCGGTACTGTATCCGATGATATGGGTCCGCTGATTGGTGTAAACGTATTGGTAAAGGGTACTACTGTAGGTGCCATTACCGATATGGACGGTAACTTTACCTTGGTTACTACCGAAGCCAATCCGGTGCTTCAGATTTCTTACATCGGCTACACCACGCAGGAAATAGCCGTAAAGGGTAACACTCCGCTGGCTGTGAAACTGGCTACAGACTCTCAGCTGATTGATGAAGTGGTGGTTACTGCCTTGGGTATTAAAAGAGCAGAAAAGGCATTGAGCTACAACGTAACTCAGGTAGACGCTGAATCGGCTTTGGCTGTGAAAGATGCTAACTTTATTAATTCTTTGAACGGTAAGGTAGCCGGTCTGAACATCAATGCTTCTTCTTCTGGTATCGGTGGTGCCAGCAAGGTAGTGATGCGTGGTTCTAGAGGTATCGAACAATCTTCCAATGCATTGTATGTAATTGATGGCATTCCTATGTATAGCTTAAGTGGAACAGGAGGTGGAACAGAATTCGATTCTCAAGGTTCTACTGAAGCTATTGCCGATCTCAACCCTGAAGATATCGAATCAATGTCAGTGCTGTCGGGTGCTGCTGCAGCTGCTTTGTATGGTAGCAATGCCTCCAACGGTGCCATCGTTATCACTACCAAGAAAGGTAAAGTAGGTCGCGTATCACTGACCGTATCTAGCAATACAGAAATGCTGAACCCCTTCGTAATGCCTGATTTCCAAAACCGTTACGGAACTTCTGGTACAGATGCCAGCTGGGGTAAAAAACTAAATGACGCCAATTACCGTGGTTACGATCCGAAAGATGATTATATGCAAACCGGTATCATCGGTACCGAAACTGTAACCTTGTCTACCGGTACAGAGAAAAACCAGACGTATTTGTCGGCTGCTGCTGTAAACTCTCGCGGTATCATCCCTAACAATAAGTACGACCGTTACAACTTTACGTTCCGCAACACTACTTCTTTCTTGGATGATAAAATGAAACTGGATGTAGGTGCACAGTACGTGATGCAGAAAGACCGTAATATGACTAATCAGGGTATTTATGCCAATCCCTTGGCTTCAGCTTATTTGTTCCCGCGTGGCAACGATTGGGATGATTATAAGATGTATGAACGTTATGACCCAGAACGTAATATTTATACACAATATTGGCCGCAGGGAGGAGGATCTTTCCGTCTGCAGAACCCGTATTGGATCAACTACCGTAATTTGCGTGAAAACGATAAGAACCGTTACATGCTAAGCGCTGGTTTGAGCTACGACATCTTAAGCTGGCTGAATGTAAGCGGACGTGTGCGTATTGATAACTCTTACAACGACTATACTCAGAAGTATTATGCTTCTACTGAAACGACCATTGCTGAAGGTTCAAACGGCTATTATGGTATTACTCGTATGCACGACAAGCAGACCTATGCAGACCTTTTGATTAACATCAACAAGAATTTTGGAGAAGATTGGAGCCTGACCGCTAATATCGGTGCTTCTTATTCAGATAACCTTTCGGAATCACTGGCAGTGAAAGGTCCTATCGCTTCCAACGGTTTGCCTAATTTCTTTTCTGTATCTCAGCTTGACAAGCAAACTACTAGACGTGAAGAAGTAGGTTATCGTGAACAGACTCAGTCGGTATTTACTTCAGCTGAAGTAGGTTATAAGAATGCTTATTACCTGACACTGACTGGCCGTAACGATTGGCCTTCTCAGTTGGCTGGTCCTAATTCTAAGCAGTCTTCTTTCTTCTATCCTTCAGTAGGTACTTCTATTTTGCTGTCTGAAATCTTCAACTTGCCGGAAAGCATCTCTTATTTGAAATTGCGTGCTTCATGGGCTTCTGTAGGTTTGCCGTTTGGTCGCTTCCTGGCTAACCCGACTTTTGAATGGGATTTTTCCACAGGTGCTTATAAGTCACAGGCTGCTTATCCGTTGTATGAATTGAAACCCGAACGTACAGAGTCTTGGGAAGTAGGTTTGACAGCTCGTTTCTTGAAATACTTCAACTTCGATGTATCGTTCTATAACACGAAGACTTATAACCAGACCGTAGACGCTCAGTTGTCTCCGACAGGTGGTTATAACAAGTTCTATGCACAGACTGGCGAAGTACGCAACCGTGGTGTGGAATTGTCGCTTGAATTCAAGAATACTTGGAATAAGTTCACTTGGAACTCTAACTACACCTTCAGTGCCAATAAGAATAAGATTCTGAGTTTGATAGATGGTTATGTAAACCCTGTTACTGGTGAAACCATTTCAAAAGAACGTTTGGAAGTAGGTGGTTTGGCCAATGCTAAATTCCTGCTGAAAGTAGGTGGCTCTTTGGGTGACCTTTATTCAGTAAAAGACTTGGTTCGCGATTCTAACAACAATATCTATGTAGACGAAGAAGGTAAGGTGGCTATTAATGAAAAGGCTGGCGACATCTTCTTGGGTTCGGTATTTCCGAAAGCCAATATGGCTTGGCGTAACGATTTCCAATACGGTAACTGGGGGCTGGGCTTCTTGCTGACTGCCCGCTTAGGTGGTGTGGTTTATTCAGCTACACAGGCTGTGTTAGACTCTTACGGTGTATCTGAAGCTTCGGCTGCTGCCCGTGATAACGGTGGTGTATGGGTGAATGGAACCGATCAGGTAGATGCCCAAAACTGGTATACAGTAGTAGGTGCTGACAGTGGTATTCCTCAATATTATACCTATAGTGCTACTAATTTGCGTCTGCAAGAAGCTTCTATCAGCTACACTATTCCTAGAGCGAAGCTGAAAAATGTAATGGATATTACCTTGTCATTGGTAGGTCGCAACTTGTGGATGATTTACAGCAAGGCTCCGTTCGATCCTGAAGCTGTGGCTAGTACAGGCAACTATTACCAAGGTATTGACTACTTCATGATGCCTAGTCTTCGCAGTGTGGGATTCAATTTGAAACTTAAATTCTAAAAAAGATACAGATGAAAAAGAATACAATATTACAGTTGGTTGCGGGTATATTTCTTTTTGGAACTACGGCTTGCACCAGCAATTTCGAAGACTATAATAAAAATCCCCATGAACCCGATACGGAGGATATGGGTGCTGACTTGTATTTGGTGAAAGCATTGGTGCTGAACCTTCAGGACTTGATGATGCCCGAGAATGAAAACTTCGCCCAGTATGTAGAATGCTTGATGGCAGGTAACTTGGGTGGCTATGCTGCTGACTCTAATCTGGGTACAGGTTGGTCTGGCCGTTATGCTACATTCAATCCTTCTGAAGCGTGGCAGGCCATTCCATTCAATGATTTTTATGAAAAATTCTATCCTACTTATTTCAACCTGACTTCTCAGAGTCAAGAAGAGTTGTACTTGAGTTTGGCGGAATTGTATCGAATTGCCGTTATGTTGCGCGTTACCGACACATATGGTCCTATCCCTTATTCTAAGGTAGGTGTGGCCAATGCCATCAAGTCGCCGTACGATTCTCAGAAGGAAGTTTACACCAAGATGTTTCAGGATTTGGATAAGGTTATCGAAGTTCTGGACAAGTATGCTGCCCAAAACTTTAGTTCCGGTGCCGATAAAATTTACGAAGGTAACACTGCTGCTTGGGTGAAATTTGCTAATTCCTTGAAGCTGCGTATGGCTATGCGTACTTGCTATGTCAGCGGATTTAATGTAGACGGTAAGTCTTCTCAGCAGCTAGCTGAAGAAGCCGTAGCCGGTGGAGTAATGACTACCGCTGCCGACGGTGCTTACCGCAAGGTAGCCGATCACAATCCGTGGCAACGCTTTATGGTAATGTGGTCTGATGCCCGCATAGCAGCCGATCTTACTTGTTACATGAATGCCTTCAATGACCCCCGTCGTGAAGCCTACTATGGTAAGAATACTTTTGCTACTGTTTCTGATGATAATTATACAGGCAATCAGAATACTTATGTAGGTTTGCGTCGCGGTATCCGTCAAGGTGAGTTTAACTCTTGGTCTCACGGTTATTCTACGATGAAGGTGACTGAAACCAGTGATATTGTAGTGTTCCGTGCTTCAGAAGTAGCTTTCCTTCGTGCTGAAGGTGCACTTCGCGGATGGAATATGGGTGGTACAGCCAAAAATTTGTATGAAGAAGGTATCCGTATTTCTTTCGAAGAAAACGGCATCTCTGAAGGGTTGAGTACATACTTGGCTAATACAAATAAGGTGTCAAATTATGTAGACCCTCTGAAAGGACAAAACGGTCAGAGTTATGATTATTCAGCTCCACTTAACACTAATGTAACGGTGGCATGGCAAGATGGTGATTTTGAGCAATCACTGGAACGCATCATCACTCAGAAGTGGATTGCCAACTTTCCTAATGGTATGGAAGCTTGGTCTGAATATCGTCGTACTGGTTATCCGAAACTCATGCCGATGGTTGCCAATGAAAGTAAGGGCGTGGTAGACGATCAGGAAGGTGCTCGACGTATGCCTTATCCGGCAAATGAATACCGTGAGAATAAAGAATATGTGGAAGCTGCTGCTATTGTATTGGGCGAAGAGTCTAACACGAAAAAAGGTGATACCATGGCCACACACGTATGGTGGGATTGTAAATAATTGGATTTAAAATGACTATTACGAATATGAAAAGAAATATTAGAAACGGCCTGTTCAAGACATCGCTTTTAGGAGTGGCATTGGTGGCCGCTACTTCTTGCTTGGATTGGACAGAAGTGGAAAGTTTGGAGTTAAATGCTCCTACCTTGGAATCTCAGAATCCAGAGCTGTATGCACAATACCTGCAATCGCTGGTGGACTTCAAGAACTCAGATCATCAGGTGGTGATTGCTTCCTTCAATAATCAGGGAGGTATACCTTCTAACCGCAGCCAGCATCTTTGCGATATGCCCGACAGCTTGGATTACATTTGCTTTGCCAATGTATTGGAAGTAAGTCAAGTGAACAAGGACGAGATGTCCGAGGTGCGTAAGAAAGGTACCAAGGTGATTGGTTTGATAGACTTCGATAAAATAGATAGCGATTGGAAGGCTATCTTGGAAGCTGAAGCCAATCAGCAGCCTGCTCCTGCCGAAGAAGGGCAGGAAGGAAGCGAGGGTGAAGACGATGTAGAGGTAGATAATGCTACTCGCTTCATTGAATTCTGCAAGGCTGAAACAACCAAAGCTCTTGATGCCTGCACCGCTTTAGGGGTAGATGGTATCGAAATGAACTTTACCGGATACGATTTGAATTCTTTGGTAGAAGAAGCTATTGCAGCTGAAACAGCCCGTCAGGGAGCATTTTTCGATTTGATTGCTGCTTGGAAAGCTGTAAATGCCGACAAAGATTTGTTGTTCAAAGGACTTCCGCAGAATGTAATGACCAAGAGCATTCTGTCTGAATGTAAATACATCATTGTATATGCTCATCATGCGGTGAATTTGTCTCAGATGTCTTACTTAGTTCACATGGGTATAGTGAAGGATGTACCTACCGATCGTTTTGTAATCGGTGTATCTACTCCGTATAAGACAGCTTCAGGAGATGCTTACGGCCAGTTTGTAGACGGAACTTCCAGTATCATCGGTGCTGCTAACTGGGCTTTGGGTATATCGGATGTGTTTACCAGAGTCGGTATCTCTGTAGATAATATCGAAAAGGATTATTTTAATGTAGCACGTATTTATCCTACATTGAAAGATGCTATCAATATCATAAGTCCAACTGTAAAATAACGATTATCTATGAAATTAAATAAATTATTATTCACTGCTGTAGCCGGCTTTGCCACTTTGCTGGTCGGTTGCCAAGAGTATGATGAAGACAAGCATCATTACGACAACCAGCTTTTTATTTCTTCTTCTATCTTTACGAAAGAAATAAAATTTAAAGCGGGCGATGACAAGCTACAGGATGGCTTGTCGGTAGCCATTGCCAAGCCGGAAGCCTATGACATCAAGGTAACAATGGAGCCTGCTCCAGAGTTATTGCCTACTTATCGCTTGGCTTATTACGATGAAAATGCCATATTGCTGCCCGAAGAATATTATTCTATGTCTGAAACTTCTACGGTGATTTCGTCGGGTGCTGTGGCCAGTGCTAAACTGCCTATCGAATTCAGTAACATCGGTAATCTGGATAGAAACGAAACGTATGTATTACCGATAACTGTGCAATCGGCCGATGGTATCGGCATTCTGCAGAGTGCTAAGAATTACTATTACGTGTTCCGCGGAGCTTCCTTGGTGAACGTGGTTTGTAACATTGCTAAGAACAGAGCTTATCCGGACTTTAATGACGATGCTAAGTTTAATAATCTCTCTCAACAGACTATGGAGGTATTGTTCAAGGCAAACGCATTTCCCAATCAGCTGAACACCTTGATGGGTATTGAAGGCCATTACTTGCTGCGTATGGGTGATGCTGGTGTACCTTCTAACCAGCTGCAGGTGGCTACTAGTAGCGGTAATTTAACCAGTACTGACTTGACATTCGAAAGCAACAAATGGTATCACGTGGCAGTTACTTTCAATCGCGGCAATATTAAGGTATACGTGAACGGTGAAGAAAAATATGCCGGTAATGTAAGTATGTCTTCAGTTGACTTGGGTGCCAAGCATCATAACGAAGAAGATGGTAGTCGTGTGTTCTGGATAGGTTATTCTTATTCTTCTGACCGCTTCTTCGATGGTGTGGTATCTGAAGTTAGAATCTGGAATAAGGAACTGACAGCCGATGAAATCAAGGCTCCTAATCATTTCTATACGGTAGATCCCGCATCAGATGGACTGCTTTCTTACTGGAAGTTTGATGATGGTGCTGGTCAGGTAGCTAAAGACTATACAGCCAACGGTTACGATTTGACTATCGAAGATGAACCTACGTGGGTACCGGTTTCTTTGCCGGAAAATTAATTCTTTAACGATATAACTTATGAATATGAAAAACAATTTAAGATATCCTTTCCTGTCATTGTTGCTGTGTGGCATGGCGTTTACAGCGTGCGAGGACGATGTGACCGTGGGTCAGGAAGTGGATGAATCTCAATATGAAAATGTCACAAAATTGCAGGGGTTGCTGGTGGATCAGTCTACCAATAAGAATAGTTCTGTGATTGAGATGAGAGGTGATGTACATAGTACAGACATATCTTTCCGTTTGTCTAAATTGCCCAACAAGGGAGTGGACGTGAAGATTACCGTAGATGAAGCTTATGCTGCTGAATACAATGCTGCACATAATACTACGTATGAAGTATACCCCGCTGCCAATGTGAAAATAGCCAACGATGGTGTGTTTGTACTGGCTCCCGATGATAAGGTTACACCTAGCATCAAGGTAACGCTCAATGCGTTCGATGGCATGAAGGAAGATAAGACTTATATCGTGCCTATTACAGCTAGCTCTACTACAGAAGGTGTAAGTTTTACCAAGGAGTCTCAACATATGGTGCTGTTGATTACTGACTGCCGCAACAAGCCCAATAACTTCAAGGGCGATGGTGCTGTGACTATGGTGTTGTATTTCGAAGTAAACGATACTAATCCGCTGAATGCACTGGAATTCTTGACTGAAAGTGGTAAATATTACTTCGACCACGTGGTGCTCTTTGCTGCCAACATCAACTGGGATCCCGTGAAGAAGCGTGTATACTTGGCAAACAACCCTAACGTACAATTCTTATTGGACAACAACGAAGAATACCTACAACCGCTTCGCAGAGCTGGTATAAAGGTGATTCTGAGTATCTTGGGTAACCATGACGAGGCTGGAGTAGCTCAATTGTCGGACATGGGTGCTCGTGAGTTTGCCAAGGAACTAGCTGCTTATTGCCGTGCCTATAACTTGGACGGTGTAGCGTTTGATGATGAATATTCAGATAATCCGGATTTAAATAATCCTTGGTTTGCTCCTCAATCAGCTTATGCAGGTTCTCGCCTGATGTATGAATGTAAAAAGGCAATGCCTGAAAAAATAGTTTCTCTGTATAATTTGGGCGCTATGTATTCTGATAGACTGGAGATTGTCGACGGTGTTGATCCCGGTCAGTATTGTGACTATGCAGTAGCCGACTACGGTGGTGCTGCTAGTCCGGGTGTAGGCATGACTTTGAAGCAATGCGGTGGCATGTCAATTGAACTTCGTCGCGGTAGTGGTGATTCCAGTGAATCTACAGCAAAACGTAAAAAAGAGCAAGGATATGGTTATTACATGTTCTTTGCTTTGGATCCTTCTTTGTATAGAAGTCAAGTTGGACGTTTGCAATCAGTATGTAGAGGATTATATAATCAAGAATTGCTTTATCCTACTCATCAATATAAGAAAAACAGTACGGAGCGCATTCCTTTAAATTAATATTCGAGCTTGTTTAAATTTTATTTTCTCTTATTATGAGAACTGTTTTTGAAGATTTTTCTGTGCTGTGATAAAGAGCATAGCGAGCTATGTGACGAAGAACAGCACAGAAAAAGACTGAAAACAAACTCAGAAGAAGCAGAATAAACTCTTTCTGAATATAATTTAAACAAGCTCTTAGTGTATTTTCATAAAATAATAGTCTGATATGAAATTTTTAAACGTTTTACTGATAACATTGTTTGCAACAACGTTGTTTTGGGGTTGTTCTGACGATGATGATTCTACAGCAGGAGTGAATAGTTCGATTTCTTTGTCAACTGGAATAGTTCAGGTGGACAAAAAGGGAGGAGAAGTAAGTGTAACGGTAACTAGCTCTGGTTATTGGAGATTGGCTGGTGTGTGTGACTGGGCTCATCCGTCTGTTACTTCCGGGAAAAATGGTGATGTAGTAACTTTTACAATAGATTCCAATGAAGAGAATGTTTATCGTTGTTGTACATTCAAGTTCTTTGTTGGAGCGCAAGTAGCCCCATTGAAAATAGAATCTTATCCGGGTTATGTAATGCAACTACTTTCTGAAGAAAGCTTATCTTTCAGTAGAGATAAAGATATTCTTACGATTAAGTTAAATACAAATATAGAAGATCCTACTATTGCTTTTAGTGACGGAGGTGAGGAATGGATTACTTTCATTAAACGTGCAGAGTTTGGAGAAAAAGTATCTTTGCAATTCGAAGTTGCAGCCAATGAAACCTATAAAAATCGTTCTTCTAGAATTACACTTTCTAGTCCTTTGGTAGATAATGAGGTTATTGTTGATGTTCTGCAAAAACAGACTGATGCTATTATTACAGATCAACAGTCTATCGTGCATGATTTATCCGCTAGGACTATTTCTTTTGAAGTTAAATATAATGTCGAGAATGAAATTTCTGTAATTAAGGGCGATGACTGGATTACTAATCAGCAAATTTCCGAACCTACAGTAAGTGATGACGGTTTGTCTACAGTTACCGTTAGCTATCAGTTGGGTGAGGCTACGGTAACTCGTGGTGGTGTTATTTATATCAAGCAGAAAGATGGACCTGTCTATTGTGAAATATCTGTTATACAGAAAGATTCCGATGCAGAAATTGTAGAGATTCCTGATGAAAATCTCAGAACAGCCATTATAAATAATGGTTGGGCTATTTCTGTTGGAGGTAACAATTGTATTGTGGTAGAAGAAGGTTTGAAAGCTACATCTTTCGAAAATGATTATTATAATAAAATAGAAAATTTGAAAGGTATAGAAGCTTTTCCTAATTTGGAAAAGCTTGCTTTAGGGAATGTTTCAAACATGGTTAAATTGGATATTTCAGGCTTGCATAAAGTTAAAACTCTTACTTTTTTTACAAATCGATATGTGGCAGAGTATGATTTAGGAGATAATCCTGTTGAAAACTTTTCTTTAGGTACTTCATATTTGTATGTATCTGATATTAAGATTGTATCTTCAGTAATAGAATCTTTTAATTTGATGTTGTCTGGTTGGTATGCTGAATATGACAATGTTGAATCCATTGATGTATCTGAGTGTTCTGCGTTGAAAACATTGGATGTGCGTCGTGGTTCAAAATTGAAAACTCTCTACTTGAAGACAGGGCAGGATATTCCTAATCTGACAAAGAATGAATTTACTCAAATCGTATATAAATAATATGGATTGAACTTTATACCTAAGGGTATTTTATATATTTTGGGGCATTTGGCTGCTAATAGCCAAATGCCCCAATTTTTTTGTAGAATATCTATAGTCTTGTAGGTTGATAGTAAGCATCCGAAGAACTACTGGTTTTGAACCTTTCTATACACCAATAGCGACTGTCACTATAAACCTAATAGCTGCAGTCGCTATTGTTTTGTCGAACCTATATGTTGTAATTGAGATTAGTTGCCAGATTCTATAGCCTGTTTGGTCAACACACTTTCCGGATGTTACAACTTCCACTGATGTGGAAGCAGATTCAATAGCTCATCATGCGTTGCCTTCTTATGATAGGGTGGGTTAGCAGTTCTATCAACAATTTCTCAGATTCGCTCCCGAAGTGGGCACGGAGCCCGTTGGGGAAAAGCAGGGCTACACCCTGTGGTATCTGTTCTACCAAGGTCAGTTCTGTAGTGGATTGCTTGAAACTGATGGGAGCCAACTCCTGTTTGAGACTGTATTTTCGGCAGCACATTTTTTACGCCAGTAGGCTGTGCAATGTGTAGTTCTTCGGATGCTTACGTTTTAGTCACTATATTTTTTTGTAGAACTTATATGTTGCAGCTGTTGCAAGTACCATTGTAGTATTTTTATAAACGCCGCTGTCGTTTATATTTCTCTCTATAGTTTTTGCTGATAAACTTAGAAGCTATTTAAAAATTACACAATAATTTTGTTAAGCATGATTTTGCAAAAAGCAAGTTGAATCATAGCCTCTGCAGTATCAGCATGAAACTCGTAGTCTATCGTCAGCCTTCTGAAGTTTTCCAGCCATGCGAATGCTCTTTCAACAATCCATCGTTTCGGAATGACTTTAAACTTTGACGGGCATTCATCAGGTCTGAGAACGACTTCAAGTCCCCATTTGAATTTGTCAAATATCTAATCTGCAAGGCTTCCTCTATAGCCACCATCCGCAAGACTTTTGGCAAGACGAGGAAATTTGTAGGATAGTTTCTCCATGACTTTCGGAGCACCCTTGCTGTCATGAATATTGGCTTCATGCACAGCTACAGACATCAGAAGTCCTTGGTTATCAACGATTATATGCTGTTTTCTGCCCTTAATCTTCTTGTTGCTGTCAAGTGCTCGAACAGAATCTACATGATGTGAAGTCTTAACACTTCGTGAGTCTATGATGCCCATGTTGGGGCTTTCGTTGCGACCAGACTGGATGCGTACCATAGAGCGAAGTTTATCAAGGAGTTCTTCAATGATGTCTTCGTTTTTCCACTTGCTGCAATAGTAGTATACGCTCTCCCACGGAGCAAAATCCTTGGGAATCATGCGCTACTGACAGACTGTTTTGAGAAGATACAAAATCGCATTCATGATGTTTCTGAGAGAATGTTTTCGCTTCCTTTCTTGCGGATTTATAATTTTTTCTATAACTTGCCACTGTTTATCAGTAAGGTTAGTTGAGTATTGTTCCATAACTTTAATTGATTGGTACTCATAAAGTTAAGAATAAATATTAAATTAACCTGCTGATTTGCAATATATTAATTGTTGCTATAACATTTATTTTCAATAATTTTTAAACAGTTTCTTATGGCTTTCCCAAAAAATATTCAGGGTAACTGCACCAAAATTTTTGATTCATGATTGATAGCATCATCTTTGTCGAATAAATACTATTTCTTATTTTTCAGAAGTAACCGATCCTCGTGTGACGGGTCGTTCTCTGCACTTGTTGTCAGACATATTAATGATAGGTTTATGTACTTATCTGACAGGTGGTACCGATTATGAACGACTTGACAGACGGCGGCAGCCCACGGGATTTCAAGGTCTTGTACCCGTAATCCCGGCAATACAGATAAATAAGTGCGGCAATGTCGCACTTATCACAAAATTATTTCCGGATATATTTTGTAATTTAAGAGATAAGTTCTATGTTTGGAACCAATAGAACCTGCCAAGCCTCTTAACAATGCTCAAATAGGCGGGTCGTTTTTTTTATATACACCTATGAAACAACTGTTTACTAAAACATTCTACTTCCCACAACAGCATATTGTCCTTTTAAAAAATAGAGGTTTGTTAATAGCGGACGAGGAAAAAGCCGCCGGGTATATTTACAATATCGATTATTTCCGTCTAAGTGCTTACTTCTATCCGTTGCTGAAGTCTCCCAAGGAACAACATCTGTACAAGCCGAGGGCAACTTTCGTGCAGGCGTTGAACATGTATCGTTTCGACCGCAAACTAAGGTTGTTGTTCTTTACCGAGATAGAGAAAATAGAAGTGGCTATCTGCAGTTGCATAACCAATGCGGTCAGCGAATATTTTAACGATTTGTTTTGGATTACCAACCCTACATATTTTTTCAATATGCAGAGCTTCCGATACACACAGGACACGATAGATGCGGAATTGAAAAAATCAAAGGAAGACTTTATACTCCATTTCCGTTCCGCTTATACAGACGATTATCCGCCTGCATGGATGATTACTTTGCAGGATTTACACGAACCTGAAAGATAATGTGATAAAAAACGTATCGCCCAACATTTTGGTTTGCAAGTCCCGATGTTCAGTTCATAGATTCTCATTCTGGCTGGCTTGCGCAATATGTGTTGCCACCATTGCCGGACATGGAACAGGGAACTGGCGACCATCACCACGGAACCACGCAGGACAAAATACGGTTGGATTGACTCTTCCCGGACAGACAAGCGCAGGATGTATTACCGTATCTGCATGAGGTTGTGTTAAAACGCTGACACAGCTTTTTTATGTGCAAAGCCCAGACTTTCTCAAGCCCGGGCTTTGTTATTACCCAAAGTTTTCGTAT
>ENA-ORIN01000154-ORIN01000154.1-human-gut-metagenome-genome-assembly--contig:-NODE-154-length-13056-cov-6.52981_pt1 | contig 13056 bp, 9 predicted proteins | sample MGYA00243031_ERZ508748 | MGnify/ENA primary metagenome ERZ508748 (study PRJEB26277, sample SAMN04329839) | human gut metagenome | biome: human-associated habitat | host: Homo sapiens | place: USA...
CAATTATACCTATCTGAATACAGGACTGGCCATTATCTATAACGGTCAGCGTATCTTGTCCCGTAACGGGTTGGTGGACTTGCTTAACGACAACATGACGGCTGTGGGATTATATCCCATCATCCACTTGAAAGGAGAAGATATCGAGATCGCTTTTACGCATACCGGCCAGTATGGTGAGGAGTATTACTCTTTTGTCAACGGACAGCATACGACTCAGGGAGGTACGCATCAAAGTGCTTTCAAAGAGCATATTGCCCGTACCATCAAGGAATATTTCAACAAGAACATGGATTATTCCGATATCCGTAACGGACTGGTGGCTGCCATTGCCGTCAATGTGGAGGAACCGTTGTTCGAAAGTCAGACTAAAATCAAGCTGGGCTCTACCAATATGGCTCCCGGTGGTCCTACCGTTAATAAGTTTGTAGGTGATTTTGTAAAGACTGAGGTCGATAACTATCTGCACAAACATACGGATGTGGCCGATGTGATGTTGCAGAAGATTCAAGAATCGGAGAAAGAGCGTAAGGCTATAGCCGGAGTGACCAAACTGGCACGTGAACGTGCCAAAAAGGCAAATCTTCATAACCGTAAGTTGCGTGACTGCCGTTTTCACCTGAATGATGCCAAAGGAGACAAGAAGGAGGAAAGCTGCATTTTCATTACCGAGGGTGACTCGGCGAGCGGTTCTATCACCAAGAGCCGTGATGTAAATACTCAGGCAGTATTCAGTTTGCGTGGTAAGCCGTTGAATTCTTACGGGCTGACCAAGAAGATTGTATATGAGAATGAAGAGTTTAACTTGCTTCAGGCTGCTCTGAACATAGAGGACGGTATGGAAGGATTTCGATATAACAAAGTGATTGTGGCGACAGATGCCGATGTGGACGGTATGCACATCAGTTTGTTGCTGATTACCTTCTTCCTGCAATTCTTCCCCGATTTGATAAAGAAAGGTCATGTATATATTCTTCAGACTCCTTTGTTCCGTGTCCGTAACCGCAAGAAAGGAGTTTATGAAACGGTATATTGTTATTCGGAAGAAGAACGGATTGCCGCAATCGAACGGTTAAGCCCCAATCCCGAAATCACACGGTTCAAAGGTTTGGGAGAGATTTCACCCGATGAATTCAAGCACTTTATCGGCAAAGATATGCGTTTGGAGCAAGTTTCCCTCCGCAAGACTGATCTGGTAAAGGAGTTACTGGAGTTCTACATGGGTAAGAACACGATGGAACGTCAGAATTTTATTATAGATAACCTTGTTGTAGAAGAAGATATTGCGTGAGTGAATCACTAAAAAATATGAGAAGAGCGATATTTCCGGGAACCTTTGATCCTTTTACCATCGGTCATTATTCGGTCGTGAAGAGAGCGTTGACTTTTATGGACGAAGTGGTGATCGGCATCGGTATCAATGAGAATAAGAAAACTTGGTTTCCTACAGAGAAACGAGTGGAGATGATCGAGAATCTTTTTGCGGATGATCCCCGGGTAAAGGTCGATGCTTATGATTGTCTGACCATTGACTTTGCCCGAGCTAAGGAGGCGCAGTTCATTGTTCGTGGTATCCGTACCGTACACGATTTTGAATATGAGGAAACTATAGCCGATATCAACCGGAAACTGGCCGGAATAGAAACGATTCTGTTGTTTACGGAGCCGGAACTAACCTCTATCAGTTCTACGATTGTAAGAGAATTGTTGCAGTTTGGCAAAGATGTGACGCCATTCTTGCCTGAAGGAATGAAAATAGACTGACCATGAAATATACTATGTATTTTGCAGGCTTGATTGCCTGCTTTTTTTCTATCGTAGCCGCACAGGCTCAGGAGAGTAAATTTCTGAATTCTCCGGCACGTAAGTTGCAACTGGCGGAATTTGCCATTGCCAATCTTTATGTAGACGAAGTCAATGAGGGAAAGCTGGTGGAAGAAGCTATCGTAAAAATGCTGGAGCAGCTTGATCCTCATTCTACCTATTCTGATTCGGAGGAAGTGAAGAGAATGAACGAGCCGTTGCAGGGAAACTTCGAAGGTATCGGTATACAGTTTAATATGGCGGAGGACACTTTGCTGGTGATACAGCCTGTATCGGGCGGACCGTCCGAAAAAGTCGGTATTCTGGCCGGTGAGCGTATCGTCTTGGTGGAAGATACGCTGATAGCCGGTGTAAAGATGAGTACCGAGGATATTATGCGTCGTCTCCGTGGTCCTAAAGATTCAAAAGTGAATCTGAAAATACTTCGCCGAGGGGTGAAGGAACTGCTTCCCTTTACGGTGAAAAGGGATAAAATACCTGTTTACAGCTTGGATGCTTCCTATATGATTAAAGATAAGATCGGTTATATTCGTATCAACCGTTTTGCCGCCACTACCCATGAGGAGTTCAAGAAAGCGCTGACCGGGTTGCAGAAGAAAGGAATGAAAGACTTGATTCTTGATTTGCAGGGCAATGGCGGGGGGTATTTGAATGCTGCTATCGATATTGCCAATGAATTTTTGGGTAAAAAGGAACTGATTGTCTATACGGAGGGCCGTCGCAATCCTCGTAGCGAGTTTTTTGCCAAAGGTACGGGCGAGTTTCAGAACGGTCGTCTGATGGTATTGGTTGATGAATTTTCTGCTTCTGCCAGTGAGATTGTGACCGGAGCTGTTCAGGATTGGGACAGAGGAGTTGTTGTGGGCCGGCGCAGTTTTGGTAAAGGCTTGGTGCAGCGTCCCATTGATTTGCCGGACGGTTCGATGATCCGTCTGACGGTGGCCCGCTATTATACGCCTGCCGGACGTTGTATCCAGAAACCTTACGAAAGCATTGAAAAGTATAATGAAGACCTGATAGACCGTTATAATAAAGGAGAAATGATGAGTGAAGACAGCATCCACTTTCCGGATTCACTGAAGTTCAAGACTCATAGGTTGGCCCGTACGGTATATGGTGGCGGAGGGATCATGCCCGATTATTTTGTGCCGATTGATACGACTCTCTATACTAAATACCATCGTCAGTTGCGTGATAAAGGAGCGTTGATGAAAGCTCATTTCCATTTTATTGATGCCCATCGTAAAGAATGGCTGGGCAAATACAAGACTTTCAATGAGTTCTACAAACGTTTTGAAGTGACTCCGGATATGTTGGCACAACTGGTTGCTACCGGCAAGGAGATGGGAGTGGAATATAATGAAGAAGAGTATCAAAAGGCCCTGCCTCTGCTGAGGTTGCAGATGAAAGCATTGATAGCCCGTGATTTATGGGATATGAATGAATATTATCACGTCATTAATGACGCGAATGAAAGTATCAGGAAAGCGCTGGAACTGTTGGAGCAACCGGACTTTGAGGGGCTGCTGTTGAAAAAGCGATAGTCAAGACTTTATATTAACAGCAGGGACGCATAGTTGCACTCCTGCAGTTGTCTGAAAAACTTCTGCTGTGTCTTCTTTTAGGTGTGGAATAATTTTCCAACCATCACTTTATCTGTCTCCCGAACAGCACCTTATTCAGCCATCGGTTCACATACACGTTCACGAAAGCACATCCTACTCCGATAGCGGCTCCTGCCACTACATCACTGGGATAGTGCACCCCTTGGTTCATCCGGGCAAACCCTACTCCGCAAGCCCATACGGCTGAAGGGGCGATAACATACCACTTAGGATAAGTGATGGAGAGTGAGGTGGCTAAAGAAAAAGCTGCCGCAGTGTGTCCTGAAGGGAATGACGGACTATCGGCATCCGGTGCTCCGTATGCATGAATCTTATCCGGATACTTTACAAAAGGCCGGTCACGACCTATTATATGTTTGGCGGCGTATGTAATCCCCACTGCTTCAATCACACTGGTTCCTATGTAAATGGCATCTTTCAGCATCGGCTGGTCTTTTTTTATCAATGCATAGAGTCCCATGGCTGTAGGTATTCCTACGGGTAGAATCACTCCGCTAGCGGACAATCCGCGGCTCAGTCCGTGTACATCCCATCGGTTGATGGTTTTCAACGTGTTGATGTCTATATTCTGTGCGCTGAGGCTGAATGTAAAACAGGCTGTCAGTATAAGAAAAATAATCCTTTGGCGTTTCATTTAGTTTGGCATTTGTTCAGTGCAAAGATAGAATTGAAAATGAAAATATTTATAGTATTGAATAGAAAAACTGTAAATAAATGTTTTAGAGGGCGGTGTATAGTCAATATCATAAGGATAGGCAATTTTCTCGGGGTAATTCCATATATTCACACGAGTGTTATTCCCTAATTTTAGTTTGGTGGTTGTGGGATTCAACCCGCCTCTACAATAAAAGGATGCTGAAGATGGCTTTTAATACACTCTTTTTCTTTTGTTTAAAATACTTATATTTGGCTGTTTAACAAGCTAAATACCCATACATAGGTATTTGACAAGCGCAAATACCTATGTATGGGTATTTTAACAGTGACTAATATTTCCTTAATTTGCAAACAAATATTAAATCTAAAAACTCTATTAGAATGAAATTATCTTTTATTTTAATCTTGATTCTTTTATTTACTGCATGTAAAAACGAATCTGTCGGTTTATTACAAGAATCTAGTATTACTCATGCTTCGGTTACTAAAAATGCAAATACAACGAAACCTCACGGTTTTGAATGGGAAAGTAAGTGTGGAGCTTTGGAAAGAGTAATGCATACTCGTGATGCTCTCAGTGGAAATAGTTATGGTTCTATAGCTTATTATTATAGACCTATAAATGCTTCCAAGACCATAATTCAAACTACACCGGAAGTTGTTGATTCTTTACCACTTCATACATTGAGTACTACATTAAAAGCTTCTATTTCTTTGGCTAATATAGCAAATTTCGAAGAAAAATATTCAGCGTGGAAAAAGACATGGGATAATCCTGATATAGCAATTTACAGTGATCCTAAGAAATATACTCAGTCGGAAAAATATTCTGACTTGCTACAATTGTGCAAAGATTATGGTAAGGCTAGTTGGCCATTATTTGTTGAGAAATTAATTGATGGCGATATGCTTACAATTAATTTAATAGAGGATCTGACTCTTTCGGAAAATAAGAGTTTAATGGATGAAGTTAAATATAGTGCCATAAATGCAAAGTCAGCAACTACTCGTTTGCCGTCTATGTATTCTAATTATGTAAATTATTGTACAAAATTACTAAGGAGTAACAGTATAAACATTCAAAGCTCCATTAGACAAATTAATTGAAATATCATGAGTACAAAGTATTTAGTTTTGCTTTCCTTCTTATTCGTTTCCTTGGCAGCATGCAATGATACGGACAATAAAATAAAGGAAAAGGGTAATCTTTCAGTGTCAGTAAACAATGATATTAAAGTCTTTAATAAAGAAACTGGTGAAATCGTATTAAGCACTTTATCAGTTGAAGATATAAATGGACTTTCAGGGGCGTATTTAACCTTTTATTTGGATGATTTCCCTATTTTTGAATCAATACCTGTTATACCTAAAAGTTCGAGTATTATTCATAATGATTTAGTACTTGCTATAGATGGGGCAAAACTATATTTGCTTGACGGGTATCCTTCATTGGACGTACTTGGTTCCAATAAATCAGAAGCAGAACGATTGAGGAAGGAAAATTTTAATAAAAGAAATACAAGCTGGAACAAATTTATTGATTACTTGCAGGAGGTTGGAAAGATAATGGAATAGAAATATTATTTTATGGGAGTTGTGTCAGCATTTTGACAACGTCATGATGACTCCGATTCAATGCGGATTGTTGTCTGTTTTAGGAGCGGATTGAATTCGCTCCTAAAATCTTCATTATATAAGCAGAGACGAATTTGCCGACTAACATCTCCTTCTGCTATCGGTTTACACGCTTCTAACAGCTTGTTCATATAAATTAATTTATCCTCTCCAAAAAGAAGTAATATTTATGAATTCATAACAAAATGAGTTTGAAAATAACGGCATTTGTTCAGTGCAAAGATAGGAAAATAATGTAATTCGCATTTACCCTTCCCCGAATTAAAGAATAATTTCCATAATTCCTTGTATTATCGCTAGAATTCCTTTACTTTTGCATCGTGAATACACAGCTTTTAACAGAATTTTTAGTTCTAACAATTAAATAATTTAAATTCAATCATTTATGTGGTTAAGTAATTCATCTATTGGAAGGAAAGTGGTGATGAGTGTCACAGGTATCGCCCTTGTCCTGTTTCTGACGTTTCACATGGCGATGAACCTTGTTGCGCTCTTCTCGGAAGATGCTTACAACATGATTTGTGAATTCTTGGGAGCTAACTGGTACGCGTTGGTTGCAACTGCCGGGCTGGCTGCTCTGTTTGTAATTCACATCATCTACGCTTTCTGGTTGACCATGCAGAACCGTGCAGCTCGCGGTAGCGAACGTTATGCAGTGAACGTTAAACCTAAAACTGTGGAATGGGCATCTCAGAACATGCTTGTCCTGGGTATTGTTGTCATTGCCGGATTGGCTCTTCATTTTGCCAATTTCTGGTACAAAATGCAGTTTGCCGAAATTATCGGTGTTCATGATTTGGGCGCATTCGGTCCTACAGACGGTGCCGCTTACATTCGTGAAACATTCGGATGCCCTGTATTTACAGTGCTTTACCTCATTTGGTTAGCAGCTTTGTGGTTCCACCTGACTCACGGATTCTGGAGTGCTTTGCAGACTTTGGGCTGGAGCAATAAAATCTGGTTCGAGCGTTGGAAGACTATTGGTAACATCTACTCTACTTTGGTAGTTCTTGGTTTTGCAGCAGTAGTCGTTATCTACTTCGTGAAATCACTCGCTTGTGGTGCTTGCTAATCGTAAATTGTAAATGATAAAATTGTAAATGAATATGGCTACTATAGATTCTAAAATTCCTGAAGGCGCTTTAGCCGAGAAATGGACCAATTATAAAGCTCATCAAAAATTGGTAAACCCTGCCAACAAACGTCGTCTTGACATTATTGTGGTAGGTACCGGTTTGGCAGGTGCTTCGGCTGCTGCTTCACTGGGTGCTCTGGGTTTCAAGGTATTAAACTTCTGTATCCAGGACTCTCCCCGTCGTGCACACTCTATTGCTGCACAGGGAGGTATCAATGCTGCTAAGAATTATCAAAATGATGGTGCCTCTGTTTACCGTCTTTTCTACGATACAATCAAAGGTGGTGACTACCGAGCACGCGAAGCTAACGTTTATCGTCTGGCCGAAGTGTCGAATGCTATCATCGACCAGTGCGTAGCTCAAGGTGTTCCTTTCGCTCGCGAATACGGTGGTTTGCTTGACAACCGTTCATTCGGTGGTGCTCAGGTATCACGTACATTCTATGCCCGCGGCCAAACCGGACAGCAGTTGTTGTTGGGTGCTTATTCTGCATTGAGCCGTGAAGTTCAGCGTGGTAACGTGAAGTTGTACACTCGTTATGAGATGTTGGACGTTGTGCTGATTAAGGATAACGAAGGTGTGGAACGCGCCCGTGGTATCATCGCCCGTAATTTGGTTACAGGTAAGATTGAACGTTTCGCTGCCCATGCGGTAGTTATCGGTACCGGCGGTTATGGTAATACTTACTTCTTGTCTACCAACGCTATGGCGTCAAATGGTTCGGCTGCTATGCAGGTTTACCGCAAAGGTGCTTACTTTGCCAATCCTTGCTTTGCACAGATCCACCCGACCTGTATCCCTGTACACGGTGACAAGCAGTCTAAACTGACTTTGATGTCCGAGTCATTGCGTAATGACGGACGTATCTGGGTTCCGAAAAAGCTGGAAGATGCCAAGGCATTGCAGGCAGGAACTAAGAAACCGACCGATATTCCTGATGCAGACCGTGACTTCTACTTGGAACGCCGTTATCCGGCATTCGGTAACCTGGTTCCCCGTGACGTTGCTTCACGTGCTGCGAAAGAACGTTGCGACGCCGGTTTCGGTGTGAACAACACAGGTCTGGCCGTATTCCTTGACTTTAAATACGCTATCGACCGTCTGGGTGAAGATGTAGTTCGTGCCCGTTACGGTAACTTGTTCGATATGTACGAAGAAATCACTGACGAAAATCCGTACAAGACTCCGATGATGATATTCCCGGCTATCCACTATACGATGGGTGGTATCTGGGTTGACTATGAACTGATGACTTCTATCAAGGGCTTGTATGCTATCGGTGAAGCTAACTTCTCTGACCACGGTGCAAACCGTTTGGGTGCATCTGCATTGATGCAGGGATTGGCTGACGGTTACTTCGTATTGCCTTATACTATCCAGAACTATTTGTCAGACCAGATTCAGGTTCCCCGTTTCTCGACAGACCTTCCTGAATTTGTGGCTGCCGAAAAGGCTGTAAACGATAAGATCCAGAAACTGATGAATATCAAGGGTCATCGTTCGGTAGACTCTATTCACAAGGAACTGGGTCACATCATGTGGGACTTCGTAGGTATGGGACGTACCAAGGAATCTTTGACTACTGCTCTGGCTAAACTGAAAGAAGTAAGAAAGACCTTCTGGAGCGACCTTCGCATTCCGGGTGAAGCTAATGAATTGAATGTGGAACTTGAAAAGGCAATCCGCTTGGCTGATTTCATCGAAATCGGTGAGCTGATGGCTTACGATGCATTGAACCGTGAGGAATCTTGTGGTGGTCACTTCCGTGAAGAACACCAGACTCCGGAGGGTGAAGCGCTTCGTCACGATGACAAGTTCTCGTATGTAGCTTGCTGGAAATACACAGGTGAAGGAAAAGAACCCGAATTGATCAAGGAAGATTTGAACTATCAGTTCGTTAAGGTTCAAACTCGTAACTATAAGTCTTAATTATTAATTGTATAGAAATCATGGATAAAAATATAAGTTTCACACTGAAAGTTTGGCGTCAGAAAGGTCCTAAGGATAAAGGACATTTTGATACCTTCCAAATGAAAGATATTCCGGGTGATACCTCATTCCTGGAAATGATGGATATCTTGAACGAGCAGCTTATCAATGAAGGTAAAGAACCTATCGTATTCGACCACGACTGTCGTGAAGGTATCTGCGGTATGTGCTCTATGTATATCAACGGACATCCTCACGGACCTGCTACAGGTGCTACTACCTGCCAGATTTATATGCGTCGTTTCAAAGACGGTGACACCATTACTGTTGAGCCTTGGCGTTCTGCCGGTTTCCCGGTAATCCGCGACTTGATGGTAGACCGTAGCGCATACGACAAAATTATGCAGGCCGGTGGTTACGTGTCAATCAATACCGGTGGTATTCCTGACGCTAACGCAATTCCTATTGCAAAACCTATTGCTGACGAGGCTATGGATGCTGCTGCATGTATCGGTTGTGGTGCTTGTGTTGCTGCATGTAAGAATGGTTCTGCTATGTTGTTTGTTTCTGCAAAGGTCAGCCAGTTGGCACTGTTACCTCAAGGTAAAGTGGAAGCTGCACGCCGTGCGAAAGCTATGTTGAGCAAGATGGATGAACTGGGCTTTGGTAACTGTACAAACACTCGTGCTTGTGAGGCAGAATGTCCGAAGTTGGTTTCTATCAGCAACATCGCTCGTTTGAACCGTGAATTTATTGCTGCGAAGCTGAAAGACTAATCACGGTTAGATTTACTTGATATTTGAGAGTGCCCTGCCTTTAGGCTGGGCATATTTTTAATAATTATGTATTGGGTGAAGTTTCTTCCTTTTCTTTTTTACGGATGTTTCTGGGAGAGTCGCCAAAGGACTTCTTACAGAAGTTGGAAAAATGTGAGAGAGATTCAAATCCATGTCCAAAGCAGATTTCGGAGATGGAAGCATCTGTATAGCGCAATTGGTAAAGGATACTTTCTTTGCGCTGTTTCATCATCCATTCATAGGCCGGTTCGTTGAAGATGGCTTTGAAAATGCGGCGGAAGGTGGTGACGCTGTAGCCGCCCAGTTGTGCGAACTCCTCTACGGACTTTATTTGTTTGTGGTGCTTTAATATGAAATATTCAAAACTGCTGGTGTATTGGGATAGGCTGTGTACAACAGGAGATAGCTCATAGTCTGTGTAATAGTGCGCCAACAGATAATAAAGTTCTTTACGCTTGAATTCGAGCAGCTCTTTACAAATTTTGTCTGCATTCAGATAGGAAGCAACCCCTTCAAGGAAAAGCTTTATTTCGGGCTTTATTTTCAGTGGCTCGGAGATGAGTGGCGGAGGCACGTTTTTCAATATATAGGTATAGCGGTCATAGCAGAAGGCTTTAGGGTCATCAAATGTGTACAGAATACCTTCCGAGTCTGTCATGGCCAGTATTTCCACTTTTGATGCGATAGCTTGCAGCACAAATTCTCCGGAATTGATGATGGTTCCGGCATATTCTTCACTATTGATTAATATTTGACCTTTGAGTAAGAAAAATAAAATATTGGTTTCACACTTATGTGGGGGTAAGTGGAAACCTTTTTTGTTATGTGTGTAATGGATGCTGTTCTCCACTGCTTTAGGGCATTGGGTACAATCCATCCTTTCATTACAGGGCAGACCAGACATATATAGATGTTAGAAACGCTTGTGTTCTTTTGGTTGATTTGACAAATGTAGGTCAAATATGGATAATTTGCAATAAGTTTCAGGAAAAAGACCGAAGAATCCTGTTTCCACTTGTTTGTCTTCTGCCGTTACGGAAAACGATAGCCTGTGGGCATGAGCATAGAGGGCTAAATTTGTGTGGCCAAACAAAAAGAAGTTGCAATTGTTGGGAAAGTAGCAGAAAGAAAGTATCTTTGTGTGTATCCATGGGGAGGTATACCGGCTAAAACAGCATAGATTATGGAATGTGTAGTATCATCCTCCAATTTCTCCGGTATCATTGGCGAGCTGCATAACTATCGCATATACTTTTTGAGGACGGTTGATTGACAACAGGTAAAAATGCTCCGCAAATGAAATCGCAAATCATGGTGGGGATGATACGGTGTTTCATTGCGGAGCAGGAAATTGTTATGTTCTTATCAGGAAATTATAATTGGCCTGACAAATGGATGTGATTTATTTATTGGGCTCAATTGGGCTAGGTTGGGGATCTTCATTTGTCCACCCATCCGCTTGGGCTGTAAATGTTAATTCTTCAGCACCGGCAGGTAATGTTAACGTATAAAGTATTTTTTTGCCTATATCCCATGTTCCGGTTAATGTGGCTTCTTTTGTTCCTTCAAATACTTTGCCATTATCATTAGTCGTGGAATAAGTAACAGTAATCTTGACTGACGATAGATCATTCTGAGGGATTAACATTAATGCATTACTGCTTGTCGCAATTTCGCTTGTTGCTGTACCGTCAATTTCAGAGTAGGTAGCATTATATGTATATTCTTCATTGCCAGTTTGAGCGCTCCATGCACCTTTATCTGCGTTATAAGTATAAGTACCGCTATTTGCAACTCCTGATAATTTTATAGATGTAACATTGTATTTGAATCCTGTGTCTTTACCTTGGAGCTTGAAATTAATCTGAGTTAAAATATGATTGAATGTTAAATCTACACTTCCAACAGAGGTTGCACTATTGGTTTTTGCTTTATCTGTTACACAGGCGGCTAGTAAATCTGTCTGTATCGTCTGAAGAGTATACGTGAAACTCGGGTAAGTACCGGTTGTGGCATAATTTGTAATACCGCCGGCTTCAGGTGAGTAAGCAAAAAATTGTAAATTTTCGGCTATTGGCCAATAATATGGACCATCTGCTACGGACCAGTTAGAGTTAGTACAAGTTGCTTTTTTCCCATTAATAAATGTTGTTGTTAAGCTACCTGCTGTTACTTTGTCAATAGTTATTGTTTTAGTATTATAGGCGTAATGTATGAAACCTTCGGATTCCAAGTTTTCAGTTGTAGCTTCTGCAGCTCTGGATGACTTCCCAACTACGCTTCGGAAATTAATTTCCGTTTTTTGTGTCGGAGCTTCAATTTCTTCATTCTGTGAGCAACTTGTGATTGCCAGTGCAGCTAAAGCTGCAAATAAAATCTTCTTCATATTCTGTGTGTTTTAAGTTAATAATTCTATGACTCTTTATTTTATATCTTAACCAACCGGTAATTCCACATTCGTTTCATCGTCCCAGTCACTAACGCTCCCATCAAATCCACCGCCACTTTCATCTGGAGGAACCTCTACATCATCCACTACAATTTTCTCGTCATCTGGAAGCTCAATCTCTATCTCGGACTCTTGAGGTTTTTCATCACCTTCTCCCGGCTCGTCTTCAGGAGGTTTTACCGCTTCCGTTATTTCCACTTTCGCTTCTTGTCTGGAACCATCCACCCTTACTATGATCAGATTCAGAAACTGAGTGATATCAGCTCTTGCCTGCGTCAGTTCGGGATGTCCGAAACAGGTGAAACTCCCTTTTATAACCCCATTCCCTTTACCGGTTTCACAATAAATGGGAGCGAAGCGGCATAAGCCGGCTCCTTTACCTAAATGGTAACATTCAGCCATTCCGGAAACACTGCCAATGATCGATGAGACATTTTTCAGCCCCTCTGTCTTTATTGAAAAGATGTAAGTGGTTACCACAGATTTTGGTCTTACCTCTAGTGTCGGTAACTCTTCTCCTTTTCCTATCTCTACATCGACCAGGGATGCCACATAGAAATTTTCCGTTCCCCATACCATGTTTTCTGTTTCGCTGTTGCCCAATCCCGTGCAGTTTCCTGTACACGCCATTATCGTTTCGTAACTGTCTTCGCCTTTTACTTGCACTACTTCGGTGTCATAATTGTAAATCACTGCCAAGTAATGCCCCGGGGGCACTTTCATTTCTCCGCCTTTTGCCGGCAAGTAAGTATCAATCTTTCTTCCTTGGGCGTCCTTGGGATAGATAATAACCCGGATTCCTTCCGGCAGACGGCCGGTTACTCCTTCCCAATCCAAACGGATATTAATTCCTGTTACGGGATAATCGTCCAGAATCTCGCGTCGGCTGCATCCCACTAAAGTCAATAGTGAAGATAAAAGTACAAGAGCTACGTACCTTGAAAATTTAATTATCTTCCTATATACATAGTAATCACAAATACCAACGAAAATTTTGCAATCAT
>ENA-ORIN01000156-ORIN01000156.1-human-gut-metagenome-genome-assembly--contig:-NODE-156-length-12941-cov-6.20084_pt1 | contig 12941 bp, 10 predicted proteins | sample MGYA00243031_ERZ508748 | MGnify/ENA primary metagenome ERZ508748 (study PRJEB26277, sample SAMN04329839) | human gut metagenome | biome: human-associated habitat | host: Homo sapiens | place: USA...
ATGGTGGCGCAATTTTCAACTGGAATATTGGCGCACTTTTCAATTAGTATCTACATTATAAAGCGAGTGGTATGTATGGAATACTGAGAGGTTTGCTGATAGGTGGTAATTATAGATATTCACATACGGATTGTGGTATTGCCACTCCGGACTCTGGTTCGTTGGAATGTGTATTCGGATATAACTATACTGATATGTCGGATACCCGGTCCCATATTTATGGCGGGCGTTTGAACGATGTCTCTTTTACTGTCAATTATTATATCAATAAGTATATGATATGGAGATTCCGGTACTCTTATACTAAGATAACGGATAGAGTGGGATTTGAAAACCAGTCATTAAGTGCGTTTCAGACACGTTTTCAAGTGATATTTTAAATAGAGGGTCAGAGTTTCATTTTGTTTCAAGAGTTTGAAGCAAGGTGGAACTCTTATATTTGAAACAGATTGGGTGGCAAGAAGAATGTCCTTTTGGGAGTAGAGGGTAGCATAAACCTGTTACTGTAAGAACGAATATCGAAAAATAGCTTTATCTTTGTATTCTTTATACTAGGAATTAAATGAAAAACAAATGAAAGAAGCAACCATAACTCCTTTTGCAAAGCCGCTATATATAATGACCAAACCTGTAGGTGCGGTTTGTAATCTGGCCTGTGATTATTGTTACTATTTGGAAAAATCCAAGTTATATGAGGAACAGCCGCGTCATGTGATGAGCGATGAATTACTGGAGAAATTTATTAAAGAATATATTCAGTCGCAAACCATGCCGCAAGTTTTGTTTATCTGGCATGGGGGAGAAACTTTGATGCGTCCTTTAGTTTTTTATAAGAAAGCCTTGGAACTTCAGAAAAAATATGCAGGTGGTAGAACCATTGATAATTGCATTCAGACAAATGGCACATTGCTGACAGATGAATGGTGTGAATTCTTCCGCGAGAATAATTTTTTGGTAGGCATTTCTATAGACGGTCCTCAGGAATTTCACGATGAATACCGGAAGAACAAGATGGGACAACCTTCTTTCTATAAGGTAATGAAAGGGATTAACCTGTTGAAAAAGCATGGAGTGGAATGGAATGCCATGGCAGTGGTCAATGACTATAATGCAGATTATCCGTTGGACTTCTATCGTTTCTTTCGTGACGAACTTGATTGTCATTATATACAGTTTACTCCCATTGTCGAGCGACTGTCTAGCCGTGCAGATGGTCTTCGGCTTTCTTCATTAAAGCAAAAAGACGGTGAACTGGCTCCTTTTTCCATTACTCCCGAGCAGTGGGGGAATTTCCTTTGTACTATTTTCGACGAATGGGTACTGAATGACGTGGGCAATTACTATATTCAGTTGTTTGATTCTACGCTGGCCAATTGGGTGGGACAGCAGCCAGGCGTTTGTTCATTAGCTAAATATTGTGGACATGCAGCCGTGATGGAATTCAACGGTGATGTGTATGCTTGCGATCATTTTGTCTTTCCTGAGTATAAATTGGGAAATATTTATCAGAAGACTTTGGTGGAGATGATGTATGGTAAAGAACAGGAAACTTTTGGTGTGATGAAGCACAATAGTCTGCCACAGCAGTGCCTGAACTGTTCTTATGAGTTTGCCTGTCATGGGGAATGTCCGAAGAATCGTTTTATGTTAAGTAAAGACGGTGAACCGGGATTGAATTACTTGTGTAAGGGATATTATCAATTTTTTGACCACGTAGCACCCTATATGGATTTTATGAAGAAGGAATATCTGGCGGAACGCGCTCCAGCTAATGTGATGGAGTGGGCGAGAGAAAGGAGAAATAAATAGACTGTTTTCAGTAAGCCGACTATATGGAACAAGCAAGTCAACTTACCTGGTCGTTTCAGTTGACTTATTTGATCATTTAAGTTAAGTTACTTTTTCATGGCTGTTCGGCTTAGTTGGAAAAATAAAAGGAGCAAAGTCTCTACGACTTCACTCCTTTTATTTTTTCCGGTCAGATGAATTATTTTCCGTTGTATTCATCAGATACAGTTAATTTCTTACGACCTTTTGCACGACGGCTGGCTAATACGCGACGACCGTTAGCAGTTGCCATTCTTTCACGGAATCCATGTTTGTTTTTTCTCTTTCTGTTAGAGGGTTGGAACGTTCTTTTCATTGTATATACTTATTTTATGTTATTATTCACCATGAGTAACGGGCTGCAAAATTAGTGACTTTTTTGAAATAAACAAAGAGATAACTCATTTTTAGTGATTTCTTTTTGCGTTTTTTCTTGATTTACATTACTTTTGCACTCGAAATCACAGCTATAAGTGAATATAATCTGAAATAATAATCAAATATAAGCGAAGAAAAGTATGATTAATGCTCAAGACATTAAAATCGGAACAGCTATCCGTATGGACGGCAAATTGTATTTCTGTATTGACTTCCTGCATGTAAAACCGGGAAAAGGTAACACATTCATGCGTACTAAATTGAAAGATGTGGTTAATGGTTACGTTTTGGAACGTCGTTTCAACATCGGTGAAAAATTGGAAGATGTACGTGTGGAACGTCGTCCACACCAATATTTGTATATGGAAGGTGCAGACTATATTTTTATGAATCAGGAAACATTCGACCAAATTCCTATTGCTCATGACTTGATTAACGGAGTAGACTTCCTGTTGGAAGGAATGGTGGTGGATGTGGTTTCTGATGCTTCTACAGAAACAGTATTGTTTGCTGATGTTCCGGTAAAAGTGCAGATGAAAATTACTTATACCGAACCGGGTCTGAAAGGGGATACGGCTACCAATACGTTGAAACCTGCTACAGTGGAATCGGGTGCTACCGTGCGTGTTCCTTTATTCATTAATGAAGGTGAAACAATTGAAATTGATACTCGTGACGGCTCATATGTAGGCCGTGTGAAAGCATAATCTATTTATATATGCATATAAAAAGGCGGAACTTGTTGCAAGCTCCGCCTTTTTTATGTTTCTTTGTACTTCTCTGTGATGGATAAAATCAAAATAAAGCAATGAGATATTCTTTTATTATACCGGTTTATAATCGTCCTGAAGAGGTGGATGAGTTATTGAACAGTCTTACAAGGCAGACAAATAAGAATTTTGAAGTCCTGATAGTGGAGGATGGTTCATCTGTTCCGTGCAAGGAAGTGGTAGATAATTACGCTGACCGGTTGGATATATGTTATTATTTCAAATCCAATTCCGGCCCCGGGCAGACCCGCAATTATGGAGCGGAACGGGGGCATGGAGAATATCTTATCATATTGGATTCTGATTGCATTTTGCCTGAAGGGTATTTGGCGGCTGTCGAGTCAGAGCTTCAACGGCAGAAGGCAGATGCTTTTGGTGGTCCTGACCGTGCTCATGATTCGTTTACCAATATACAGAAAGCAATAAATTATGCCATGACTTCGTTTTTTACTACCGGAGGTATCCGTGGAGGGAAGAAAAAAATGGATAAATTCTATCCCCGTAGTTTTAATATGGGGGTACGGGCTGAGGTATATAAAGCGTTGGGAGGATTTTCTAAGATGCGTTTTGGAGAAGATATTGATTTCAGTATCCGTATCTTTCAAGGGGGATATGCTTGTCGGTTGTTCCCTGAAGCATGGGTGTGGCACAAGCGTCGTACCGATTTGAAGAAGTTTTTCAAGCAAGTGCATAATTCGGGTATTGCCCGTATCAATCTGTATAAAAAGTATCCTGAATCATTGAAAGTTGTACATTTGTTACCGGCACTTTTTACTATAGGAATTGTATTCCTGTTGTTATGTTCGTTGGTTTGTAGCTGGAGTTTGTCTTTGCTGCTGCTTTTTGCTCTTATCATTTGTGTAGACTCCACATTGCGAAATAAAAGTTTCAAAATAGGATTATTATCCATCCTTGCTTCTTTTATTCAGTTGATTGGCTATGGAACTGGTTTCCTGCGGGCCTGGTGGAAACGCTGTGTGTTGGGGAAAAACGAATTTGCCGCATTTGAGAAGAATTTTTATAAATAGAATTTTACCATAAAGAGGTGTTTAAAGTGATGGACTTTTTATGTATCTTTATGGTGGGGAAAATAAAGAAAGATGGCAGAAAAACTAACCATAAACCAATGGGCGGAAGAAGATCGTCCTCGTGAAAAGATGATGTTGCATGGAGTGGGGACACTTTCGGATGCTGAGTTGCTTGCTATTTTGATAGGTTCGGGAAATACGGAGGATTCTGCTGTGGAGTTAATGCGTAAAGTGTTGAGTGATTATCATAATAGTTTGAATGAATTGGGCAAAACCACCGTAGATGAACTGTGTCACTATAAAGGAATAGGTCCTGCCAAAGCTATCACCATTTTGGCGGCTTCCGAATTGGGAAAGCGCCGAAAGGAGGAAGAGGGAAAAGAACGTAAGGTCATTCTCAGCTCCCGTGATGTTTATCAATATTTTTATCCGTTGATGTGTGATTTGCCTACAGAGGAATGCTGGGTATTGTTGTTGAATCAGGCTTCCAAAGTAATTGACCGTATAAAGATAAGTTCCGGAGGCCTGGTCTCTACAGCGGTAGATGTCCGTTGTGTATTGAGGGAAGCATTGTTGAAACGGGCCGTTGCCATGGCACTTTGTCACAACCATCCTTCCGGCAGTATGCGACCTAGTACAGAGGATGATCGGTTGACGGAACATCTTGACAAGGCGGCAAAAGTAATGAACATAAGACTGATAGATCATGTTATTTTAACGGATGGCAAATTTTATAGCTATGCTGATGAAGGAAAAATATAGAAAATCATTAAATTTGCAATCGTACTGTGGTTATCAGTAGTTTCAAACTTTATAATTCACAGATAAGATATAATTTATAGAATCTTTCCCTAAGCCTATTTCTTAGAGTAGAATTCCTGCTTATTTTAATCGCTTTATATATTCTGATGGAGACATTCCATATTCCTCTTTGAAGCATTCTCTAAAATAAGATACGGAGTTCAGCCCAACTTGATGGGCTATTTCTGAAATATTATACTTTCCTGAGAGTAATAGTTGCTCTGCCTTCCTGAGCCTCAGTTTACGGATAAATTCTCCTGTTGACATCCCAGTCAGGGCTTTTATTTTTCTGTAAAGAGAAGAATAACTCATTGATAACTCCTGGGCTATTGTGGGCACATCTATTTTCTCATCCATCAAGTTTTCTTCTATGATCTTTGTTATTCTTTCAATGAATTCATTATCTATTTTGTTTAATGATTCTTTGATGATAGATTGCTTAAGATGGGTGCTTGAAGATATTAAGGAAGCTATTTTTTTCCTTCCTTCTAATAGATTGGCTACTCTGCTTTTAAGTAAAGATGCACTGAAAGGTTTGGTGACGTAGGAATCGGCACCGGCATCATATCCTTCTGTTTTATCTTGTAATGTGTCTTTCGCTGTCAGTAGTATTACAGGAATATGGCTGGTTGCAATGTTATTTTTAATTTCCTTGCATAACTCGATCCCATCCTTCACGGGCATCATGATATCACTGATAACTATATCGGGAATACTTGTGAAGGCAACCTGGCATCCTTGTTCTCCATTCTCAGCAACAATAACATCGTAAGCACCCATCAGTGCTTCAGCAATATAATCACGGATGTCGCCCTCGTCTTCTACTACTAAAACGATGGGTTTACTTGACTTCTCTTCATCTATGGATTCTTTGAGATTAGTATTGATATGTATGGCATCGGGATAGGAATTATTGGTTATTAGCCGGACACGGAAGGATGAACCTACATTAGGCTCACTATCCACCAGGATAGTTCCTTCATGCAAATCTACTAGGTTTTTTACTAAAGCAAGTCCTATACCGAATCCGGGCATGTTTTTTCTTATATTAGTTTGATAATACCGTTCGAATATACGTGAGATATCTTCTTGGGGGATTCCAATCCCTGTGTCAGCTATTTCAATTTCGGTGTATTCCACATCATTAGCTATTACTGACCGCAAAGCAAGCGTGATGGTTCCCTTATAGGTATATTTGAATGCATTGGATAAAAGGTTATCAACAATCATGGAAATTACTTCCTGGTCAAAATATATCTGTATTTTGTCTGCATCAGTAATCATATCAAATGTGATATCGGCATTTCGGTTCAGTTCTTTATATTTGAAACCGATTTCCTGAATCTTTTCGACAATGTTTCCTTCAATTACACATAACTTCTTGTTTTGGGTTTCTGTTTTACGGAACTCCAATATTTGAGTGACCAGATTTAGCAAGCGGATTGTGCTTTTATGAATAAGAGAAATCTTCTTCAGGTGTTCTTTTTGTATTCTTGAATCGCATTGTAAATCCTCAAGTGGTCCGAGTATTAATGTTAATGGAGTTTTCAGTTCGTGAGTGATATTGGTATAAAATCTCAATCGTTCTTCATTTAATTCCTGCTGTTTCTGGGCTTTTTCTTTTTCGAGTGATAAGGAACTACGTAACTGCAAACGTTTTTTATAAGATTTGATAATGAAGAATACAATAGTGGTTATACTTACTATATATATTAATTTAGCCCACCAACTGAGCCAAAACGGAGGATTGATGCTGATGAACAGGGTTGAGTAGTTAGTCTGCCATTCCTGATTTTTATAACGCGCCTTAATATGCAATTTATAGTTACGATAAGGAATATTGCGAAATGTAACTTGATTATCTCCTCCTATATTAATCCAGTTTTCCTCCAATCCTTCCAGTTTATAGGCATATTCAACTTTACCTTGCAGGGATTTGTTCATGACGTTAAACGTTATGCTGAATATATTCTGATTATGGTTAAGCATGATTTTTCCGTTTGTCATAGGTATGGATGTGTCAATTGCATCTTCGTGAGGGTTTCTGCCATAGACTTTGAAATCGGTAAATATTACCGGAGGAAGAATTATATTTGAAGGTCTGTCTTTGGGGTTAAAGTAGCACACGCCATTGATACTGCCGAAATAAATAGTTCCGTCTTGTGCCTTACCAACTGAGTTGTTCATATATGTACCAAATAGGGTACCATCCTTATGGTCATAATTTAGGAATCTTTGCTCTGACTCGATGAAACGACTGATACCTGAATGGGTGCTCAGCCAGATATTACCTTCCGAATCTTCTTCAATGGAACAGATTAAATTGCAGGCTAATCCGTTTTGGGTATTAAACAATTGGTAAGTATCTGACTGCTCATTGGGGAATAAGACTAATCCTTCTGTTGTTGCAATCCAAATTCTGTTTTTGGAGTCCCTGAATATCTGATTGATTACACAATTTTCGAATATAGTGTGCTCATTTATATGTTTCATGGTCTTACTCTCCGGATTATATATACTAATTCCTTTATTGAGAGTGCCGATCCATATATTCCCGTTTTTATCTTGTGAGACAGCTTTGATTTCATTAGTCAAGAGTTGGCTGTTCTCTTTATTGAGAAAATCTTTTTTCTTGGTTATCAGGTTGTAAATTTCCAGTCCGTTGTTACTGCCTATCCATACGTTTCTATGGTTGTCTTCAAAGAGACAATAGATAACTGCACCATATCCCTGCGGAGTGTAATGGATGAATCTGCCTTCTTTGCTTATAAAAACATCGATCCCCATTTCATTATACATATTTCCAAACCATAAATCTCCGTTAGAATCTTTTAGAGAAGAATGATAAGTATTTGATGAAATATCTCCTGTATCATGGGAGTAAAACATACAATTCCTACCATCAATGTTGACATTGATACCTCCCCCATCGGTTCCCATCCATATATTGCCATTGTCGGCAACACATATTGTTAATACCTCTTTGTCATTAAGCCCATTAGTGACCCCCGGTATCTTATTGATTCTCCAACTATGAAAGAAGGATGAAGTGCTGCTGATAAAGCTGGCTCCTCCGCCGTTTGAACCTATCCAAACGTTTTTGAAGGAGTCTTCAAAGACACAATAAACGGTTGGATTTGATATTCCCCAATAAATATCTTGAATAAACATATGATTAACATTCTTTTTTCCGGATAAAATCAGGTCTGTATCTTTGGAGTCGAAATAACAAAGATCGGAGACTGTACCTACCCATATTCGGTCATCACTGGTACTATAGACATTATAGATAGCTCTTTGTATCGTATAGTGAATTCCACTGACATCTTTGAAATTGCGGAATGTTTCTCTGAAGGGATCAAAAAGCGATAGTCCGCAGTTGGTTGCAATCCATATTTTAGAATTGGTATCAACAAATATAGAATGGATAGTATTATCCGGAAGTGAATTTTTGTTTTGAGATGAATGAGTGAAATTCTTAAAACTGTTGTTATCCGGAGAGAAAATAGTGAATCCGTTATAGGTATGTCCGATGTATAAATCACCATTACTGCCTTCAGCCAGTGTCATGATATCATTTGAGGGAAAATCAGGAACTGTCGATGTATTATAATGTATGAACTGTGAATTGTCGGGATTATATAAATCTAATCCTTGATTCGTTGCAATCCATACATTCCCGTTGGATGTGACTAGAATGTCTTTTATTTCATTGGATATCAGTGTGTTTTGGTTGTTTTTATCATGCAGAAAAGATGAAAATTGCTGTGTTGCACAATCAAAAACGTTCACGCCCATCCATCTGTTGGCAATCCATACCTTATTATTAATAGTGTCTGTAGCAATTTTATTAATATCATTGCTATTAAGCAATTCTTTATTGGGTTCTTTTAGGTAGACAGTAAACTTATCTCCGTCGAATCTATTAAGTCCATATTTGGTTGCAAACCATGTGAAGCCATATTTGTCTTGGGCAATATCTGTTACATAGTTACTGGATAATCCAACTTTCATGACTAAATTAATAGTCGGAATCTGCTGGCAGAAACCTTCTATGGAGTAAACTACTAATGAGAGTAATAAGATTAACTTAAATGGGTCACTCTGTTTCATCTTTCTACTATTTTTATCTTCAAAATTACTATTTAATCTCAAACAAATACAAAAATCAGTATTAATAAGCACAATGATGGTCGCAATCCTTCCAAAAGTCGCCCATAATTCTGTCATTGAAAAATAGCGGTGGTATTCTGAATGATACAGATGCCTGAAGTCTTGACTCTAATTTACCTTTGTTCGGTGAAATCTTTTGGAGAGCTAATTCTCCATGCTATGTGAAACCTTAAAATGATAGCCTATGAGAAGCACATAAGAGTTACAGTTCTTTTTAATTTCTGCTTGTGAAAAACATAATGAATTAGTTTAAGTAGTTAATTTTAAATCACTATTATTTTATGAAACATTTTCTTATTTGGATTTTCTTGTTTTTTTTAGCTATGTGCGGTTTTGCGCAAGATTTGAATATCAAAGGGCAAATCACGGATACATCCGGTGAATCGATTATTGGTGTGAATGTAAAGGTGAAAGGTAAGGATACCGGTACTATAACAGATATAGATGGCAATTATCATCTTCAAGCTGCTCCGAATGATATTTTGGTTGTTTCTTATATTGGTTTTATTACTCAGGAAGTGCCTGTGAAAAATAGAAAGGTTGTTAATATACGTTTGATAGAAGATGTGAAGGCATTGGATGAAGTGGTAGTAGTAGGATATGGAACACAACGTAAAACTGACTTGACGGGTGCCGTTATACGAGCAGATATTAAAACGTTGAAAAGGTCTCCCAACTCAAATGTGTTGCAATCTTTGCAAGGGAATGTTCCGGGACTTAATATTGGGCAGGTGACCAATTCGGGAGGTACTCCGTCCATGTCTATCCGTGGTACGAATACTTTGGGAGGAAACAAAGATGTTTTGGTTATTTTGGACGGAATCATTTATACAAGTTCGTTATCTTCTATAAATCCTGATGACATTGAATCTATTGATATCCTGAAAGATGCAAGTTCTACTGCTGTATATGGTGCACAAGCAGCCAATGGAGTAGTTATGATTACCACTAAGAAAGGTGTGGAAGGAAAACCGAAAATCAGTTTCTCCAGCAGTTATACGTTTTCTAACCCGACCCACAATTATCGTCCGATGAATCGTGAAGAGTATCTGGATAATGTCAGAGACTTCTATTATACAGAGGCTTTCCTTGGGCCTGATTATACTACTCCTAATCCGGACTTTGATCTAGCGTCTAAATTGCCGGATGCTCCGTTGAGGGATGAAAATGGAAATATCAGTCCTTATAATTATAACTGGTGGAACGAAGGAACACAAAGCGGGCATTTGTTTGAAAACCGTTTTAATATATCCGGTGGCAGTAAATCCATCAATTATATGCTTTCGTACTCCAATACGGATCAACGTGGATTTATTGTAAATGATGATTTTAAAAGAAACAGCATTCGTCTGAATTTGAATGCGGAAATAGCTCCCTGGTGGAAAATAGGAATTCAGACTTTTGGTGCATTTGTGAATCAGGATGGTGCGGAGCCGGGTTTGTGGAATCTGATAACCCAATCTCCATTGATTGAACCTTATGACGCAGATGGTAAGATAAAGCCATATCCTTTTAATACATTGGATACCAATCCTTTTATGGGATCAGATATTGATGATTACGAGCGTCATAATTATTTTTTCGGTAATATATCATCTGATATAAAATTGCCTCTTAAAGGGTTTGTGAATCGTTTGAATTTTGGTAATTAATATAGGATAGACAATCAATTTCAGGCCAGCCAGTATGGATACAATCTGCAAGGAGAGGCTTATAAAGAGCATACCGGCTACTATGATTATACTATAGACAATATTCTGGCTTACAATGCTACATTTGGCGAACATCATATTGATGCTACATTATTGTATGGGGCTTCGGAGCGTAAATACGATTATACAAAGGCTTTGGGACAGGGATTTACACGCATGACATTGGGCTATAATAGTCTGGAACAGGCAACAACGCGCTATGTATATTCGGATGCTTGGAGAGAGGCTCTTTGTTATCAGATGGCCAGGGTCAGTTATCGTTTGATGGACCAGTATTTGATAACGGGTACAGTGCGTAGAGATGGTTTTTCGGGATTTGCGGCGAATAATAAATATGCGACTTTCCCTTCCATAGCTTTAGGGTGGATTATCTCAGAAGAGCCTTTCTTTAAAATACCTTGGATTGATTATCTGAATCTGCGTGGGGGATATGGTATCAGCGGAAATCAGACCAGCAGATACAAATCTTTGTCCACTGTGGCTTCTGAAATCAGATATATTTTTGGTGATGGTGGAAAGCCTGTAATCGGACAGGAGATTTCGGCTTTGGGAAATAGTAATCTGAAATGGGAAAAAACAGCAGGGATAAATTTAGGTCTTGATTTTACAATTCTGGGACAAAGACTCACCGGTTCTGTAGAATACTATTCGACAACAACGAAAGACTTATTGTATGATGTGGCTTTGCCCGATATTACGGGATTTTCAAAGATAGCTTCTAATCTTGGAAAAATCAAGAACAAGGGTTTCGAATTTATTCTCACTTCGAAGAATATACAGACTTCTGATTTTAAATGGACTACTTCACTCAATTTTTCGACAAACTCCAATAAGATCGTAACTTTAACAGGAGAAGATAATGATGGAGATGGCATAGAGGATGATAACATATCCAGTAATCTGTTTATAGGCCAGCCCATATCTGCGGTATATGGGTATGTAGTAGATGGCATTTATCAGTTGGGTGATGATATACCTGCCGGTTTCTATCCGGGTAATTATCGTATTGTTGATATGACCGGAGAGGGAGAAATAACTCCTGAAGACCGTGTCATTTTAGGTAAAGGAGATCCGGCTTACCGATTTGGTATTATGAATACGTTAGAGTATAAGAACTTCACACTTAGTTTCTTTATCAATTCTGTTCAAGGAGGAAAGGATGGATATCTGGCAGCCAACTCTTCTTCGTTGGTCAGAGATCAGAATAATCTGCGCTGGAATCGTATAAGTGCATGGGATTACTGGTCACCACGTAATCCGGATGCAGTCTATGCACGCTCCATTAGTACCCCGAAAATAACTCCTACGGTATATGAAGACCGGAGCTTTGTACGGTTGCAGGATGTTTCATTGTCTTATGCTTTTCCGAAGTCTGTTACGAACAAGGTTGGTTTGAATGAAATTGATCTGTTTTTCAGTGGGAAAAACCTGCTGACTTTTACAAAATGGCATGGTTGGGACCCAGAAGCTGGAAGTACTTATTCGGACAGACCGGTAATGAGAAGTTATTCTTTTGGTGTTAGTCTTACTTATTAATCTGATTTATTATGAAAATAAAAATATATATTATTACCTTGTTGCTTTCAGCAGTGCTGGGTTCGTGCAGCAGTTCTTTTTTGGATGAGAAGCCTTTGGATTTTATGAGTGCAACCAATTCTTTTCTTACCCAAGAGGATATTGATTGTTCTGTAAATAATCTCTAATACCTGGTGAGAAGCGAATTCTATAGCAGGGATGAAAATCGTCCGATGGACTACCTTTACGGCACGGACATTGTCTATGATGGCGAACCGAACGGTACGGAACGGCATTCGAATATGATTTCAGCTTATCATTCAACTGGTAATATTGCATCGGTACACTGGTCATTGCTTTATCATACCATATCAACGGCTAATACTATTATCGACCGTCTGCCTGTTTCAGAAGTATCGGAGGAACAAAAGGTGATTGCCGAAGCCAAAGCCCGTTTCTTTAGAGGATTTGCATACAGGACCTTGGCTTATCTGTACGGTGGGGTACCTCTTTTATTGACGGAAGTCGTCGGGCCTAAGTTTGATTATGTCAGGGCATCCAAAGAAGAGGTGTTGGAACAGGCTATTTCAGATGTAGAGTTTGCGGCTACTTATTTACCCAGTTTGTCCAGTGTGCAGGATGGAGAAGTGTCTAATACAGCAGCATATCATTTACTCTCAGAACTTTATTTGGCAACTGCTCAATATCAGAAAGCTGTGGATGTTACCACAACGGTC
>ENA-ORIN01000157-ORIN01000157.1-human-gut-metagenome-genome-assembly--contig:-NODE-157-length-12936-cov-6.98044_pt1 | contig 12936 bp, 8 predicted proteins | sample MGYA00243031_ERZ508748 | MGnify/ENA primary metagenome ERZ508748 (study PRJEB26277, sample SAMN04329839) | human gut metagenome | biome: human-associated habitat | host: Homo sapiens | place: USA...
CCGTCGGCAACAGTTTTTTACCTGCCTACTCGCCCCATCCGGGCAAGCTTATCCATTTAGGGCGTGTTAGCTGCTTGCAACAAAGTCCTGCTTTCCAAAGACTTTACAGGCCAGTCGGCCATACCGTCACCTAATATAATAATGTGTTTCATACCCATGAATCTTGAAATCCAAGTACGAAGTTCGTACTTAATTAAACATTCGCAATACTCATAATATCCGCAAATACTCCCGCAGCCGTTACACCGGCACCGGCACCGTAGCCTTGTATCATCATCGGATATTCCTTATAACGCTCTGTTGTCAGCAAGATAATATTGTTGCTGCCTTCCAGCCCATAGAACGGGTGATTGACACCCACTTCCTGCAGTCCTACGGAGGCCTTGCCGTTCTCCAGTCTGGCAACGAAACGCCAATGCTTGTTTTCCGCTTCCAACACCTTGCGGCGTGCTTCAAAGCCGGCGTCGAGGCTCGGCACTTTCTTCCAGAAGTCATCCAAAGAACCTTCGAAGAAATCATCGGGTACAAAGAGATTCTTTTCCACATCACTTTGCTCAATGCGATAACCGGCTTCACGTGCAAGGATTACCAGTTTGCGGATTACGTCCTTGCCGCTGAGGTCGATACGCGGATCGGGTTCGGAATAACGTTCCTCCTGAGCCATTTTGATGGTTTTGCTGAAAGGAATATCCGCGCTTATCTTGTTGAATATATAATTCAGCGTACCGCTCAGCACGGCTTCAATCTTCAGTATCTTGTCACCGCTATGAATAAGGTCGTTAATGGTATTGATAATAGGCAACCCCGCACCTACGTTCGTCTCAAACAGATATTTCACGCCGCGCTGGCGAGCTATCTGCTTCAGTTCCCGGTAGTTTTCATACTCCGAAGAAGCTGCAATCTTATTGGCGGCTACAACCGAAACGTTGTGCATCAAAAGGTCTTTATACAAGGAAGCCACTCCTGCGCTTGCCGTACAGTCCACAAATACGGAGTTAAAGATATTCATGCCGATAATCTCGTTACGAAGCGTATCCAGAGAGCTTTCCTTACCTTTCTCCGCCAATTCTTCGCGAAAGCGTTCCAAGTCAAATCCCTCGCGGCTGAAGATTGCTTTGGAAGCATCGGCAATACCTACCACATTCAGTTGCAAGCCGTTCTCCTGCATCAATTTCTGACGCTGGCTGTGAATCTGTTCTATCAAACTGCCGCCTACCGTACCAACTCCGCAGATAAAGAGATTCAATACCTGATATTCCGACAGGAAGAAAGAGTCATGGATCACGTTCAAAGACTTGCGCAACGACTTGCTGTCTACCACAAACGAAATATTCGTTTCCGAAGCGCCCTGTGCACAAGCTATCACATTGATACCGTTACGTCCCAGCGTACCGAACAGCTTACCGGCAATACCCGGCGTATGCTTCATATTCTCACCTACAATGGCTACCGTAGCCAAATCCTTCTCAGCCTGTATGGGTGAAATCTCTCCCATTTCAATCTCTTTGACAAACTCTTCGTTCAGAACTTCACAAGCCAGGTCGGCATCCGCATTACGCACACCGATGGAAGTAGAATTCTCCGAAGATGCCTGCGATACGAGGAACACGCTGATACCGTTCTTTGCCAAAGCCTTAAAGATACGGTAGTTCACACCAATCACGCCTACCATACCGAGTCCCTGCACCGTTATCAGACTTGTATCGTTGATAGACGAAATACCTTTAATGGCTTTACTTTGCGGATTGGAAACATCCTGCTTGATGACCGTTCCCGCTCCGTCGGGATTAAACGTGTTCTTTATTATAATAGGTATGTTCTTGTGGCAAACCGGATAGATGGTAGGCGGATACACTACCTTAGCACCGAAGTTGCAAAGTTCGGTAGCTTCTACATAGCTCAGTTCATTAATGGTATAAGCCGTGGAAATCACACGCGGATCGGCGGTCATGAAACCGTCCACATCCGTCCAAATTTCCAGTGCATCGGCATCCAGCGCCGCAGCTATGATGGCAGCCGTATAGTCGGAACCTCCGCGACCGAGGTTGGTCACCTCGCCCGTAATCTTATCCGTAGAAATAAATCCCGGAACCAGCACCCGTCGGGGCATATCCTTAAATGTCTCGCGCACCAGGGAAGTAGTAAGCTCCGTATCCAATACATGCTTGGAATGTTTCTTCTCCGTTTTGATGAACCGGCGCGAATCAAACCATTCCGCACCCGTCAGTTGCGCTGCAATAATGGATGAAAGGCGTTCGCCGTAACTCACAATCGTATCGGATGTTTTCGGCGAGAGGTCCTTTATCAGGTAAATCCCCTGGAAGATGTCTTTCAGCTCATTAAGCAACTCACCCACCCGGCGTTGCAGTGATACTTGCGCCTCACCTGCCGGAATTACTTCCTTTATCATTTCCACATGACGATAGACAATCTCACGAAACTCGTTTTCATAAGAGGAATCACCGGCAGCCGCCATTTTCGAAGTATTGATCAGCTTGTCCGTAATGCCGCCCAAGGCAGACACTACCACTATTAAAGGTTCGTTTATAGCCTCTACAATTCTCTTAACGCTTAAAATACTGTTCGCAGAACCTACGGATGTTCCGCCGAATTTTATTACTTTCATATCTTTTTATCGGATTGAAACGGTTGATACAATTGTCAAAACAAGCTGCTATGGCCCGTATAGACTTTAACTAAATAAGAAAAACTGCTGAAAAATTGGTGTAACACGTAGAAACACAAAATACTATCCCTAACCCCTAAGGGTCATGGTACACATGGATGTGACTGTATGTTGATAGTACTTGTTCATTCTCTCTTACTGCTATCGCTTATGATAAGTGTTGCAAAAGTAACAATAAAAACATTCAAACTATTACATTTTATGACTTTTTTGCGATAAAAATACAGATTCATTCTATAAAGGGAAGAAATATATACATATTACGGCTACCATATTCACGCTTTTCCAAACAAAGAGATATAAATACTGGCATAGTTTTATAACACTTTGCTATTATTTTAGAGATATATTACTATCTTTGCATGGTAATTATGTAAGAATTGAGCGTATGTCCCCAAATAATACTTCCGTTTTGTTAATTTACACCGGTGGCACTATCGGCATGATAGAAAATGCGGAAACCGGAGCTTTGGAGAGCTTCAACTTCGAACATTTACAGAAGCATGTACCCGAGCTTCAGAATTTTACGTTCCGCATTGATACCTATCAGTTCGATCCGCCTATGGATTCTTCGGATATGGATCCGGATGCCTGGCGCAAACTCGTACGCATTATCAGCGACAACTACAATCAATATACGGGCTTTGTCATCCTTCACGGCACGGATACCATGGCCTACACGGCATCCGCTCTCAGTTTTATGCTCGAGGGCCTCAACAAGCCCGTCATTCTCACGGGTTCGCAGCTTCCTATCGGCGTGCTCCGTACCGACGGTAAAGAAAATCTGCTGACAAGTATCGAAATTGCCACTGCCCGGCATCCCAACGGCCGGCCTATCGTGCCGGAAGTATGTATCTTCTTTGAGAATCACTTGACACGCGGCAACCGTACCACCAAAATAAATGCAGAGAACTTCAATGCTTTCCGCTCGTACAATTACCCTGTACTTGCTTCTGCCGGCATACATATTAAATATAATAATGTGCAGATTCATACGGAGAAGGTACAAAGAGAGTTGCAGCCACACTACCTGCTCGATACCAATATAGCCATATTGAAGCTCTTCCCCGGCATTCAGGAAAACGTGGTGGATGCCATTCTCGCTATAAAGGGACTGAAAGCTGTGGTGTTGGAAACTTACGGTTCGGGCAATGCTCCGTTGAAAGAGTGGTTTCTCCATCATCTGCACAATGCCTGCGAACAAGGCATTATCATTGTAAACGTTACCCAATGCAGCGCCGGTACGGTAGAAATGGAGCGTTATGAAACAGGATACCGTCTGATGCAGGCAGGCGTGGTGTGCGGATACGACAGCACAACAGAGTCCGCTGTAACCAAACTGATGTTCCTGTTAGGCCACAACTATCCCCCCGCAAAAGTACGCGACCTGATGAGCCGCCCTCTTGCAGGTGAGATAACGATATAGGAAGAGAGGTGCTTACGCCACTACGGGAGTCAAGGCCCCGGTAATCGAATCGATGATAAACCCGGAAACATGGACATCCTCCGGTATCAGCGGATGGTCAAGAATGGCTTTCACCGTTTCTCTTACGGACTTCTCCGTATCTCCGAAGCCATAAAGCCACGAATCGAAATCCACTCCGCAGAAACGTATCATATCTATCGTTTCCTGTTTGATGCCGCGCGCCTTCATGTGCTCTATCATTTGGGCGCTGCTCATGTGGCACGCACCGCAATCGGAATGTGCAATGACCATGACCTCTTTCACCCCCAACTCGTAGATAGCCACCATAAGGCTGCGTATAACGCTGCCGAAAGGATGCGAAATGATTCCGCCCGCATTCTTTATCATCTTTACATCACCGTTCTTTATGCCCAGAGCTGCCGGCAGCAATTCGGTCAGACGGGTGTCCATACAGGAAAGGATGGCGATTTTCTTATCGGGATATTTATTGGTGATATACTTCTCATATCCCTTATTCTCTACAAACCGCTTATTGTATTCAAGAATATCTTCTATCATAGTATAATCCCCGTTTTATATTTTTGAGAACAAATATAGAAAAAACTCTGTGACACACCGCCAGCCCTGAAACGAAAAATCGTACCTTTGGGCAATTATTCTAAAGGAAGGTCTTTTATGGCAAAAGAGAAAACGGTATATGTATGCAGCTATTGCGGGCAGGAATCGCCTATATGGATAGGCAAATGTCCGTCGTGCGGAGCGTGGAACACCTATGTAGAAGAGATTGTACGCAAGGAAACCGTAAACAAACGTCCGGTATCGGGCATGGAAACCGCCAAAGCAAAGCCCGTGACACTGGATGAAATCGCTGCCGATGACGAACCCCGTATCGACCTGCACGATGCGGAGCTGAACCGGGTATTGGGCGGCGGTCTGGTACAAGGCTCGCTGGTGCTGATAGGCGGCGAACCGGGTATCGGAAAGTCCACCCTGGTGCTGCAAACCATCCTCCGCATACCGGAGAAACGTATCCTCTACATATCCGGCGAAGAAAGCGCCCGGCAGCTGAAGCTGCGTGCCGACCGTCTGTCAGGCACATCCGCCGACTGCCTGATTGTCTGCGAAACCTCGTTGGAACAGATTTACGTCCACATAAAGAATACACGCCCCGATTTAGTCATAATAGACTCCATACAAACTATCTCCACAGAGACGCTCGAATCCTCTCCCGGCAGCATAGCCCAGGTGAGGGAATGCTCCGCCTCGATCCTGCGCTTCGCCAAAGAAACGCATACGGCGGTCATCCTCATCGGCCATATCAACAAGGAAGGAAGCATTGCCGGGCCTAAGGTACTGGAGCACATCGTGGACACCGTGCTCCAATTTGAAGGCGACCAACATTATATGTACCGCATCCTGCGCAGCATCAAAAACCGTTTCGGCAGCACTGCCGAGTTGGGCATCTATGAGATGAGACAGGACGGACTGCGGCAGGTAAGCAATCCTTCGGAACTGCTCCTCAGCCAAGACCATGAAGGAATGAGCGGCATAGCCATCGCTTCGGCCATAGAAGGCATACGACCGTTCCTGATAGAAACGCAGGCATTGGTGAGCAGTGCCGTTTACGGCAACCCGCAACGTTCCGCCACCGGCTTCGACATACGGAGAATGAACATGCTGCTGGCAGTACTGGAAAAGCGGGTCGGCTTCAAGCTTGCCCAAAAGGACGTCTTTCTCAACATTGCCGGCGGACTGAAAGTGAACGACCCCGCCATCGACCTGGCAGTTATCAGCGCCATTCTGTCCAGCAACATGGATACCGCCATAGAACCCGAAATCTGCATGGCGGGAGAAATAGGCCTGTCCGGAGAGATCCGCCCCGTAAACCGGATTGAGCAACGCATCGGCGAAGCGGAGAAGCTCGGTTTCAAACGGTTTATATTACCCAAATATAATCTGCAGGGACTGAACACGTCCAAATTGAAGATTGAGCTGATACCGGTAAGAAAGGTGGAAGAAGCCTTCCGGGCATTGTTCGGCTAAGTCCTCCATAGGATGAGTCCGCCGCAGGAGATACGGATTGATACACATTATATATAGATATAGAAAGAAACCCAATGATACAAGAATACCAATTGCGCGTGTTGCCTGAGGTTGCAGCCAACGAACAACGCATAAAAGAATACCTCATACAAGAGAAAGGAGTGAGCGCACGCGACATTACGGCTACGCGCATTCTGAAACGCAGCATTGATGCACGCCAGCGAACCATCTTCGTAAACCTGACCGTGCGTGCTTATCTCAACGAGTTGCCGAAAGAGAAAGAGTATCAGGAAACCGTCTATAACGATGTGTCGGACAAGCCGCAAGTCATCGTTGTGGGAGCCGGTCCCGGCGGACTGTTTGCCGCCTTGCGTCTGATAGAGCTGGGCTTGCGCCCCGTCATCGTGGAGCGCGGAAAGAATGTACGCGACCGCAAGAAAGACCTTGCCCTGATAGGAAGGGAACAGACCGTCAACCCGGAATCCAATTACAGTTTCGGAGAAGGCGGTGCAGGCGCCTATTCGGACGGCAAGCTCTATACCCGCAGTAAAAAACGGGGAAACGTAGACAAAATCCTGAACGTATTCTGCCAGCACGGCGCTTCATCTTCCATACTCGTAGACGCCCATCCCCATATCGGCACGGACAAACTGCCGCGGGTCATAGAAAACATGCGGAACACCATTATCGGTTGCGGCGGTGAAGTGCACTTTGAGACACGGATGGATGCTCTTATTATTGAAAACGATGAAGTGAAAGGCATCGTAACCGATACCGGCCGGACATTCCTTGGTCCTGTAATACTTGCTACCGGACACTCCGCACGCGATGTATACCGCTGGCTGGCAGCCAACGGAGTGGAAATAGAAGCCAAAGGCATCGCCGTAGGAGTACGTCTGGAACCTCCCGCTTCCCTGATAGACCGGATACAATACCACAACCGCAACGGACGCGGCAAATACCTGCCCGCCGCCGAGTACAGCTTCGTTACCCAAGTGGACGGAAGAGGCGTGTACAGCTTCTGCATGTGTCCCGGCGGCTTTGTAGTTCCGGCAGCCAGCGGTCCCCAGCAAATCGTAGTCAACGGAATGAGCCCCAGCAACCGGGGTTCCCGGTGGAGCAATTCGGGAATGGTAGTGGAGCTGCGTCCGGAAGACTTGGAGAATAAAGAGTTAAGAATGATGAATGAAGAGCCGGCTTTCAACTCCCAACTCAGCATGATGTATTTTCAGGAAGCTCTGGAACGCCTCTGCTGGCAACAGGGCAACATGAAGCAAACAGCCCCCGCGCAACGCATGGCGGACTTTACCAGGAAAAAGCTCAGCTACGACCTGCCGGAAAGTTCATACGCCCCCGGACTGGTATCGTCGCCTCTGCACTTCTGGATGCCGCCGTTCATTGCCGACCGGCTGAGCAAAGGTTTCCAGCAATTCGGGAAATACAGCCACGGTTTCCTCACCAACGAAGCTGCCATGATTGGCGTTGAAACCCGTACATCGGCTCCGGTGCGCATTGTCAGAGATAAAGACACCTTGCAGCATGTCCGTTTGAAAGGACTGTTTCCCTGCGGAGAGGGAGCCGGATATGCAGGCGGCATCGTGTCGGCAGGTATCGACGGAGAACGGTGTGCGGAAGCCGCAGGCCGGCTTTTGCTGCAATGAGAGCAGCAGAGTTCCGCATGCAGGTGAAATTCATTTCCCCGCATTGCAAGGATGATACAAAAATAATCCGTACTTTTGCGGGCAAACCTATACCGTTATGACAGCTCCCGAAATAGCAATCGTCGCTCCCAACACATTGACCTCTTTGGGATTGCAGAACCTTCTGGAAGAGATTATCCCGATGGCTACCATCCGTGTGTTCCGCTCCTTCACCGAACTCATGGATGATACGCCCGACATGTATGCCCATTATTTCATCTCTTCCCAAATATATTTCGAGCATACCTCATTCTTCCTGCCCCGAAAGCCCAAGACCATCGTACTGGCAGGCGGCGACAACCAGCCTCAGCTATCGGGCGTGCCGACCTTGAACATCTATCAGGACGAGAAAGGCCTCGTAAAAGACATTCTGCAACTCCATCGGTACGGACACCAGCACGGACACCCCGACAAGCAACCGGACGGTCTCCGCTCCGCCATGCCGCCTCATGCCGCCGGCAACGCCGATGCCCACGAACTTTCCGCCCGCGAGATAGAAGTGCTGGTGCTCATCACCAAAGGACTTATCAACAAGGAGATTGCCGACAAACTGAACATCAGCCTCACCACCGTCATCACCCACCGCAAGAACATAGTGGAGAACCTGGGCATAAAGTCCGTAGCGGGACTGAGAATCTATGCCGTGAAGCACGGCAACATCGATGCCGACAGGATATAAACCGGATGGCAATCCCCCTGCCGCCCCGCATCTCCCGGCATCATAATCCTCATAAATTAGGATTGCACGGGCTGGAGATTTCGCGTTACTTTGCAAGCGAAACAAAACCAGTTATGAAACAATATAAGATTATTCCCCTGATTCTGACATTCCTCACTGCCGGTAATGTGTCGGCAGCAGATTTGGACACCTTGAAAGTAGTAGACGTGGAAGAAGTCCTCGTCATCGCAGCCCCCAAAGAAAACCGCAAGCTGCGCGAACAGCCCACAGCCGTCACCCTGCTTTCGCAGCAGGACATGCAGGCGGCACAGGTGAACTCTATCAAGAACCTGACCGGACTCGTTCCCAACATGTTCATCCCCGACTACGGTTCGCGCCTTACTTCCGCCGTCTATATCCGCGGTATCGGTTCGCGCATCAACACGCCGTCCGTGGGACTGTATGTGGACAATATCCCCTACATCGACAAATCCGCTTTCGACTTCGACTACTCCGACATCGAACGCATCGACGTACTGCGCGGCCCGCAAGGAACGCTGTACGGACGCAATGCGATGGGCGGACTGATCAAGATTCACACCAAATCGCCTTTCTCCTATCAGGGCACGGACTTGCGCATCGGCGCAGGCACGCACAATGCCTACAACACTTCGCTGACGCATTACCACCGGGTGTCCGAGCGTTTCGCTTTCTCTACCGGCGGCTTCTATGACTACGAAGGCGGCTTCTTCCGCACCGCAGCGCTGGAGAATAAGAAGACAGACAAGCGCCAATCGGCCGGCGGACGCTTCCGCGGCATCTTCCTGCCATCCGAGAACTGGAAAGCAGACCTGAACGTGAGCTACGAATACAGCGACCAGGGCGGCTATCCGTACTATTATACCGGCAGCGTCAACCCCGCCGCCCAAAGCGAAGAGATGAAATCCTACATCGGCACAATCTCCAACAACCGCGAAAGCAGCTACTACCGTAACCTGCTGAATACAGGGCTGAACCTCGAATATCAGGCGCAGCGCTTCACCCTGAGCGCCGTAACGGGCTATCAGTTCCTGAAAGACCGCATGTTCATCGACCAGGATTTTACGGCGAAAGACATCTATACGCTGGAACAGAAGCAACGCATCCATACCCTGAGCGAAGAGATTGTGATGAAAAGCAAAGGCAGCAGCCGCTGGCAATGGGCTACGGGCGTCTTCGGCTTCTACCAGAGGCTGAAAACCGACGCTCCGGTGCCCTTCAGGGAAGACGGCATGGGAATGCTGGGGCCGATGCTGGGCAGTGTAATCCCGTCCAAAATAGAAGTTCCCCTGCCCATGCCCGGTATGGGAATCAATATCCTGCCGTCCTTGCGGCCCGGCAACAGCAATCTGCTCATCAACGGTAATTTCGACACACCGCTTCTCAACGGAGCGTTGTTCCACCAGTCTACTTTCCGGGACCTGTTCGGTCTTACGGGATTATCTTTCACCGCCGGCCTGCGCCTGGATTATGAGAAGATGAAAATGACCTACGACTCCGGCACTGCAATGGACTATACGGTAGGTATCAAAGGAGAAATGGTGCGGGGCGGGCAGGTTATCAAAGAAATACCGATGATGCCCGAAACGGCACTCACCGTACAGTCGCGCTACCACGGTTCCATCGACAAGGACTACCTGCAACTGCTGCCGAAGTTTGCCCTTCAATACGACTTCAAGAACAATCGGGGCAACGTCTATGCAACCGTGAGCAAGGGCTACCGTTCGGGCGGATACAACATCCAGATGTTCTCCGACCTGTTGCAGTCCAGCCTGAAAAACGACATGATGCGGCAGACAAAAGAGGAGATTCTAAAAGCTGTAGAGGGTTCTCCCAGCGCATCCTACAAAGACCTTATCAACGAAATGTTCCCCGACGCAGGCGAGAATCCCGACGCCCGCTCCGCCACCGAATACAAACCGGAGCAAACCTGGAACTACGAAATCGGAACTCACCTGAATCTTTTCAATAACCGTCTGCGTACCGATGCCGCACTCTTCTGGCTGGAGACGCGCGACCAGCAAATCTCACGCTTTGCAGGAGCAAGCGGCTTGGGACGCGAAACGGTGAATGCAGGCAAAAGCCGCAGCCTTGGCGCCGAACTGTCCCTGGCTGCCGCCATTACTGCCGACTTCACGCTGAACACCAGCTACGGCTATACGTATGCCACCTTTAAGGACTACGTAACCAATGCCCGCGTCAACGGACAGCTTCAGGAAATCAGCTACAACGGCAACTACGTGCCTTTCGTTCCCAAACACACGCTGACCGTAGGCGGACAGTACATTTTCCGCATCAACCCGGGATATTGGCTGGAGCGCATCCAGTTGAATGCCGAATACACCGGTGCGGGACGTGTGTACTGGACGGAAGAGAACACCGTCAGCCAATCATTCTACGGCACACTGAACGGACGCATCAGTTTCCAGAAAGGCCGCGGACAGATAGACTTCTGGGTGCGCAATGCACTGGACAAGGATTACGCCGCCTTCTATTTCGAAAGCATGGGCAACGGATTTATGCAGAAAGGACGCCCCATCCAGGCCGGAATAGAACTGCGTTGCAGATTTTAGCAAACAGAGTTTGCCGACTTTTACAAGCAGGTAAATCAGAATTGTAAGCCTCTTAATATAAACCGGTTGCGTGTACCAAAGTAATACCCGCTTTGGTACACGAAATACCAACCGTTGGTACGGGAGCTACCAAGCATTGGTACGTGAAGTACCACACTATGGTACGCGGACTACCAAGCGTTGGTACACGGAGTACCAACTGCCGGTAGCCGAAGTACCGCCTCTTGGAACACGAAGTACCGCCAGCCGGTACCGGCAAATAACCTATTCGTTGATTGCCCCGCAATGCGGGCAAACCCCTTTCGCCCCTATTTTCTGTCCGCAATTGCCGCAGCGATAGCGGGATGCAGCCAGTGACGAACGCAGTTTCCTGAAGAATACCCACACAAATACGGCTATAAACAGATAACCGATGTATATATGGGTAGTCAGTATAAAGAAGAAATAACAGAAAATGCAACAGGAAGCCAGCCCCAACAGATAGAACACAGCCGCTTCCGGACTCAGTTGGCGGAACAAATCGTCGAGCACCGCCAGCAGTACGATGACAAACAGCCAAAGGCTCATCAGGAAAACGGATAGCACGAACGGCACTTTAAACGGCGAGAGTGTGGGGTTGAAATAAAAATGCTGCCACGTCTCCGGCACAAACACCTGCATCGACTCGTACACCGTGGCACTGAACGCCAGCAACAGACACAGCAACAACGGATATACACTGTCTATATCATTGAAGTAGACCATTTGCAACTGCTTCCGCCGGAACGCGCGAAACAGCCATGCCGCCACAAACAGCGCAAAAATAACGATGAAATAGGAAGCATGCGTATCGCTGAACAGGTAAATGGCCTGCGAGATACTGTCCGTAGGCACAAACGCCCGGATCATGTCCTTTTCCCGAAGCCAGCCTTGCACTTCCTGAGAATGGGCGAGCTTGACCCATACGCTGTCCACACTGTCCGTCGGGTGGATGGCAAACTCCGCCACCACCACCCTGTCTCCCTTGTACAGTGTATTATAGCAGTCCTTTACAGGCAGGCAGGCTATCGTCACCGAATCTTCCTGCACTTCCAGATTCGTGTTCCACGTATAGTGACGCTCGTACAGATAAGCCAGCGAATCGCGGGTCTTTGCCCCCAGTTTCCCGTCTTCCAGGTCCGGACGGGGATAATGGCAAGAAGAACTGAGAATAAGGTATAAAATATAAAATATGAAATTTAAGTATAAGGTATGAGGCATAAGGTATAAAGAGCGGGACGCACGTTGTACGGTGACGCTGTGTTTACGGCTGTTTATGTTTGTTTCTTCTTTCTTCATATTATATACTTTGGGCATTCATTCTCAATCATCTTCACTATCCGTTATGCGTATTCCCCCATACCTTATACTTCATTCTTTATACTGTATGCTTTAAACGTAAGCTTCATCCCTGGCTTTTAACTGCTGACTTTCATTTGGCAGTTCTTGCAGTCGAAAGTGAGGCGGAAACGTTTGCCGTCTGTTCCTACCAGGTAGTAGGGTTCCCGGTACGGGGAATGTCCCTTTTGATACGTAGGACACCAGCCCATGCTGTAACGCAGGCAATGTTTGCAGAACATGAGTACGGCTTCGGGTACGGCCTGCTTCTCGTATGCCGGTTCCACGGAAGCTACTCCGTGAGCCTGATAAAAGCTGCGGGCGGCGGTATTCATCACATTGCCCAAATAGGTCAGGGATGTTGCCGGGATACGGTGGCGGGTGGGTATCAACACATGTAACTCACGCAGGTAAGTAATGCGGCGGGCAGCAGTCAGCTTGTCTATCGCCTGGCG
>ENA-ORIN01000166-ORIN01000166.1-human-gut-metagenome-genome-assembly--contig:-NODE-166-length-12579-cov-6.86075_pt1 | contig 12579 bp, 8 predicted proteins | sample MGYA00243031_ERZ508748 | MGnify/ENA primary metagenome ERZ508748 (study PRJEB26277, sample SAMN04329839) | human gut metagenome | biome: human-associated habitat | host: Homo sapiens | place: USA...
CCTGAACGGACTACCAATTGATCCGGAAGCAATCTCCGGTTAATCCATGTTCAATTCAGAGAACTATAACAGCGGCCGTACCGGTGTAGGAACCCCGACTTTCAAGAGTGTGTCAGTAGGTGTACAATTGAACTTCTAATAAACTGAATTATATGAAAAAATATATATTTGCTTTACTTTCTGCCGCAACCTTTATGACAAGCGGGTGCGACTCTATCCTGGAACGTCCGGAATTGACAAAGCCACTGGACGAAACGTATGGAAAGACAGATAACGAATACCGACTCTATGTCAACGAAGCATACCCCGTTTATTTAGTGGGTTACAACAATAGCTGGGGCAGCGCATACGCTCCTTTAAGAGGATACAATTTTTCTGATGACAATGCTTCATCCGGAAAACAGACCTCTTTTGAGAATACCGTTCCCACCAGCCGCGGAAGTTACAACACCAGCGACCTCGCCAACTCCTGGATTTCCCAATACGCAGCCGGCAACTGGAACTTTGCCTGGGTACGCAAATGGAATATAATGATTGACAAACTGGAGAAGTATAAAAGTGCGCTGGAAGAAGAAACCTATAACCACTGGATGGGAGTAGCCCGATTCTTCCGTGGATTTGAATACTGCCGTCTGGTAGAAACCTTTGGTGATGTACCCTATTATGGAAAATCCATTAGCGATGCAGATACCGATGAAATGTATAAAGACCGCACGCCACGCAACGAAGTCATGGAACATGTGTACAATGACTTTGACTTTGCAGTAAATAATATCCGTGAAAATGACGGAGCCCAATATCTGAACAGATTTATTGCAGCCGGTTTCGTTAGCAGACTGATGTTATTCGAAGGAACTTGGCAGAAATATCATAAGAACGATACTGAACTTGCAAAGAAGTATCTGACTATGGCCAAGGAAGCAGGAGACAAGGTATTAGGAAACAGCCAATGGCAGATTTCCGGTGATTTCAAAAGTCTGTTCGGCTCAACAGACCTAAGCGGCAACAAAGAGGTACTGATGTACAGACACTATGATGCCGGAGTCAACGTAACTCACTGTGTGGCTTCTTACTCTAACGGTACGGAAAGCCAAGGTGGCGCAACATTGGCATTAGCCAAATCATTCATCTGCAATGACGGTAAGGTGTACAAAAAATCAACTGTTGCCGGAGCAGACGAACTTGATGTCAAGAACATGGCCAAAACCCGTGACCCGCGTTTTGAAGCTACATTCTGGGATGAACCTCGTATCCAGGCAGGTACCTTGCTTTATAGCTGGAAATTCATTGACCGTGTAGGCCCGACCTATTTTGGCAAGACTTATCCTCCTCAATATAAAAGTATAACTAATACCAATGATTATCCGGTAATGCGACTGGCAGAGGTCATGTTAAACTGGCTGGAGGCCAAAGCCGAACTGGCTTTGATGGGCGGTGACCCTATCATTCAAGATGACATCGAAAAAACAATCAACCAAATCCGCAAGCGTCCTCTCGATGAAACGGCAATAAAAAAAGGCTTGCAACAAACCGCACCTATGATGTTAAGTGACATCACTGCCGACTTCGACCCGGATAGAGACAAAGGCAATTTGGTAGCAGGAGATTACGAAGTAGATCCGCTGATTTGGGAAATCCGCCGCGAACGCCGCATGGAGTTTGTATACGAGCACTCCCGTTTGCTCGATTTGAAACGTTGGAAGAAACTGCATTATATGAACAACAAAACATATCCGGACACAATGCTCGGCTTATGGGTGAACCTTGAGGAAGAACTACCCAATTATCTTGAAGAAGACAACATAGGCATCACCACCGTAGCAGTTCCCGATGGTAACGGATATAAATACATAGTCTATGACGGAACCAACGCCGATGAGATGACAGGTTTCTATGTGCCGGAAGCAGCCGAAGCAAGAGACGATTTCAGCGATCGTTCATATCTGGCTCCGGTAGGAGAAGCTCAAATCAACGAGTACAATGCTAAAGGATATAAATTGACACAAACCGTTCTCTGGTAACAGAAAAAAAGCATAACTCACACAAGAGGTGTATCAAGAACGAAAGTTTTTCTTCTCGATACACCTCTTTCCTATATATACCTGAATACCAGATAAGAGCGTTTTGTCGTAATTGTAAATTAATAATTATAATACTAAATATTCCCAAATAAGTGTTTTTGATATTAAAATAAAAAGTATCTTTGTTCCATACAAATTCTCCTTAAGTAATACTATTATGAAGAAACTGCTACTATTAACTATCCTGCTATGTAGTTCATTACTGTGTCAGGCACAAAAAGAGCGCATTGTCTTAGGCGATGAACAAACTTCAGAGTATTTTCCAATCCTGAAAGGAAAACGGATTGCAATCTTCTCCAATCACACCGGAATGGTGGGAGACAAGCATTTACTGGACATACTGCTGGAAAACAAATTCAATGTAGTAGCTATTTTCTCACCTGAACACGGTTTTCGCGGAGATGCGGATGCAGGAGAGCACGTATCCAGTTCGGTTGACAAGAAAACGGGCGTCCCTATCCTTTCCCTTTATGACGGGAAAGACAAAAAACCGAGCGAAGCATCCATGAGAAAATTTGATATATTGGTTATTGACATCCAGGATGTAGGCTTGCGATTCTATACCTATTATATAACAATGTGCCGGCTGATGGACGCCTGCGCCGAGTATAACCGCAAGGTATTGTTGCTGGACCGCCCCAATCCGAACGGACATTATGTAGACGGACCGATACTGGACATGAAATACAAATCCGGAGTGGGTTGGTTGCCTATTCCCATTGTACATGGTATGACACTGGGCGAATTGGCATTAATGGTAAACGGAGAACGCTGGTTACCGGCCTCACGCGTGTGCGACCTTACCGTCATACCCTGCAAGAATTATACGCACCAGACAAAATACACATTACCCATTCCCCCCTCTCCCAACCTGCCGAACATGAAAGCCGTCTATCTGTATCCGGCTACCTGCTATTTTGAGGCCACTCCCGTCAGTCTGGGCAGAGGGACCTCACTCCCGTTTCAGGTATACGGACATCCCAATATGACAGGCTATGATTACAGTTTTACTCCCAAAAGTGTTCCCGGCGCCAAAAATCCGCCCCAACTGAACAAGCTATGCCACGGCGTAAACCTCAGTAATATGAGCGATGAAGAAATTTGGAAGCGCGGCGTGGATCTGAGCTACGTAATTGACGCTTATAAGAACCTGAACATAGGCGACCACTTCTTCCGTCCGTTTTTCGAACTGCTGGTAGGAACAGACTATGTCCGCAAGATGATAATAGAAGGAAAGAGCGCCGAAGAAATCAAAAACCGCTGGAAAGGCGATGTGGAAAAGTTCAAGGAACAGCGTAAGCCCTATTTGCTTTATCAAGAATGATTATTCATACAAACCGGAACCTATTAACCAGTAAACACTAATACCCAATCAATACAATGAGCCCGTTATCCGTTATCATCACCATTGCAGCCTATTTTGCAATACTCTTCACAGTTTCTTACATTGCCGGCAGAAAAGCAGACAATGCAGGTTTCTTCGTGGGCAACCGCAAATCGTCCTGGTATGTGGTGGCATTTGCAATGATTGGCTCCAGCATATCCGGAGTAACGTATGTATCCGTGCCCGGCATGGTTGCCGCAAGTAACTTCGGCTATCTGCAAATGGTACTGGGATTTATTGCGGGACAATTAATCATCGCCTTCGTTCTGACCCCCTTGTTCTACCGGATGAATTTGGTTTCCATTTACGAATATCTGGAGAACAGGTTCGGCATGTCCTCATACCGTACAGGAGCCTGGTTTTTCTTCATCTCCAAAATGCTTGGAGCGGCAGTACGGCTGTTCCTCGTCTGCCTGACATTACAACTGCTGGTATTCGAGCCATTCGGATTACCGTTTATTCTGAATGTAGCCATCACCGTAGCTTTGGTATGGCTGTACACTTTCCGTGGAGGCGTAAAGTCGCTCATCTGGACGGACTCCTTGAAAACGTTCTGCCTTGTGGTATCGGTTGTATTGTGCATCTGCTATATAGCTTCCGACCTTAATTTGTCTTTCACCGGTATGCTCGGTACAATTGCCGACAGCGATATGTCCCGCATATTTTTCTTTGATGATGTCAACAGCAAGCAATACTTCTTCAAGCAGTTCTTTGCCGGAGCATTTACCATGATAGCCATGACCGGATTGGATCAGGACATGATGCAACGCAACCTCAGCTGCAAGAATTTCAAGGACTCACAAAAGAACATGATTACCAGCGTCATTTCGCAATTCTTCGTCATTCTGTTGTTTCTGATGCTGGGTGTACTGCTCTACATATTTGCCGGCAGCCAAGGAATACAAGTGGAGAAAAGTGATGAACTTTTCCCCTTAATTGCTACAGGAAATTACTTCCCCGCCGTTGTAGGCATCCTGTTTATTATCGGACTGATTTCTTCGGCTTACTCGGCAGCAGGATCCGCACTGACAGCCCTTACTACATCCTTCACCGTAGATATTCTCGGCACAAGAGGAAGGACGGAAGAGGAAATCGTAAAAATCCGGAAACGGGTACACATAGGAATGGCCGTAATAATGGGTATTACGATTTTTGTATTCAACCTGCTGAACAATACCAGTGTAATCGATGCCGTATATATTCTGGCAAGCTACACCTATGGTCCTATCTTGGGACTGTTTGCTTTCGGCATCTTCATGAAACAGCAGGTGCGGGACAAATACATACCGTTAGTGGCCATCGTCTCTCCGCTTCTTTGCTTCATCCTGCAAAAGAACTCGGAAGCATGGTTCAACGGTTATCAGTTCAGCTATGAGCTGCTTATATTCAATGCACTGTTCACCTTCATCGGACTCTGCATACTGATAAAGAAAGACAAAAAGAACATTTAACTTAATACATCATCATCATGAGTGTAAGACTCCACTTTTTGTTCAGCATGCTTGCCACCGCCCTTATCCCCCAAACGGGCGGTGCGCAAGAGTTTCCGACAGAAACCCGCCGGGAAATAGGCAAGTTTCTGGATGCCACTGCACGAAAAGAGATATCCGTAGGACACATCACCGTTGACTCTGTTGCCATAAACGGCAACACCCTGCAACTCTTTGCCAACATGAACTGCTCCTACATTCCTTTCCGTGAGGACAATGTAGCCGAAATTTACAAAGGCATCAGCGCCTTGTTGCCCACCGAATTTGCAAAGTACAGGCTACAGCTACGCACCAACAGACATAGTATCGAAGAACTGATTCCCCAGGCGTTGCGTTCGAAAAAAGACAAAAAGGCTCTTACATTCAGCCAGGATGTAGAAAAGCCTCTGGTAACCAAAGTTTCCAGACCTTATACCCCAACCAACGGACTGCAAAACCGTCATATTGCCTTATGGCAAAGCCACGGCTTTTACTACGAACCGAAACTCAACCGCTGGGAGTGGCAGCGTGCCCGCTGTCTGCAAACCGTGGAAGACCTGTATACACAGAGCTTCGTATTGCCCTACCTAGTTCCGATGCTGGAAAACGCCGGAGCCAATGTGCTGCTTCCGCGTGAACGCGACTGCCAGACTGCCGAAATCATTATCGACAATGACGGTTGCCTTAACACCAACTCTACCTATACCGAGCATACCGCTGACAAGGTATGGCGGCAAGGCACAGGAAAAGGCTTCGCACATCTTCGCCCGCAATACATAGACTTTGAAAATCCTTTTAAAGAAGGTACATTCCGTATCGCAGAAACCGTCAAAAAAGGAAAAGAAAGCACAGCCGAATGGATTCCCGAAATACCTCAAAACGGACAATATGCAGTCTATGTATCCTATCAGACTGTTCCAAACAGCAGTGACGACGCCCTTTATACCGTTTATCATAAAGGCGGGGTATCCCAATTCAAAGTCAACCAGAAAATGGGGGGCGGCACTTGGGTCTATCTGGGAACTTTCGGTTTTGATGCCGGAAAAAGCAATGCCTGCAAGGTGACTCTGAGCAACCGTTCTGCCAAAGCCGGACAAACAGTCACAGCCGATGCTGTAAAGATTGGCGGCGGCATGGGAAACATTGCCCGCCGTATCTCTGAGGAAGGGGCAACCGATAATTTGAAAAGCTCCGACAAAACCGTCAACACATCAAATGCAGCAAAGAATATACCGGCAGCATATCAACCGTCCTATATCACCGAATACCAAAAGAGCGGTTATCCCCGTTTTTGCGAGGCCGCCCGTTACTGGATGCAATGGGCCGGTATTCCGGACAGTGTATATTCCGAAAGCCACGGAAAGAATGATTACACGGATGACTATAAAAGCCGTGGAATATGGGTGAACTACCTGGCGGGCGGTTCTGCCGCCAACCCCACGGAAAAGGGGTTGAATATTCCGGTAGACTTGGCGTTTGCCTTCCACTCGGATGCAGGAACTACCCTTAACGACTCTATCATCGGAACACTTGGCATCTACCAGACCGATGCCTACAACGGAGTATTTGCCAATGGGGCATCACGCTACTTGTCTCACGACCTGACAGACCTGATTCAATCCAATATCGTACGCGATATCCGCACACTGTATGAACCCCGATGGACCCGCCGCGGCAAATGGAATCAATCATACTATGAAGCCCGCGTTCCACGCGTACCGACCATGTTACTTGAGTTGCTTTCTCACCAGAACTTTGCCGATATGCGTTACGGTATCGACCCGCGCTTCCGATTTACGGTAAGCCGCGCTATCTACAAAGGAATGTTGCAGTTTCTCTGTTCGCAATACCGTATGGATTATATAGTACAGCCCTTGCCTGTAGACCACATGACATTGCGCATGATCGGTGAAAATGAAATCGAGTTGAGCTGGAAAGCTGTAAACGACCCGCTGGAACCGACAGCCGCTCCCGAGAAGTACATCGTTTATACGCGTATCGGCAACGGTGACTTCGACAACGGCACAGTAGTGGATAAAAACAGTTACCGCACCGTTCTTCCCGCCGGTATCGTATGCAGCTATAAGGTAACCGCCCTCAACAAGGGTGGTGAGCGCTTACCATCTGAAATTCTTTCGGCAGGACCGGCAGACCACAGAAAAGGAGCAGTATTGGTGATCAACGGATTCGACCGCATCAGTGCTCCCGCCGACTTTGTAGCCCCTGCACCTGCCGACACGCTACTTGCAGGTTTTCTGGACGATTTGGACCATGGAGTGCCTTATATCAAAGACATCAGTTACATCGGAAAGATGAAAGAGTTCCGCCGTTCCATCCCCTGGATGGACGATGACGCATCCGGTTTCGGCGACTGCTACGGCAACTACGAAACACAGGTTATCGCCGGAAATACATTCGACTACCCGGCAGTGCACGGAGCTGCCATACTGAAGGCCGGTTACTCCTTCGTTTCATGCAGTGATGAAGCTGTTGAAAGCGGACAAGTTGTCCTGAACGACTACACATACACCGACCTTATTCTCGGCAAAGAGTGCCAGACCAAGATAGGCAGAGGCGGAATAAAGCCTTTGGAGTTCAAGACATTCAGCAAACCGATGCAAGACTGTATTACAGCTTACTGCAGCCAAGGCGGCAATATCTTTATATCAGGTGCCTATGTAGGAACCGACTTATGGGATAACCGCCTGATTCCCGCCAATGAAGAAGACAAGAAATTTGCTACGGAAGTTCTGAAATATAAGTGGCGTACAGGACAAGCCGCCACAATGGGTAAAGCGAAGTGCGTAGCTTCCCCTTTCCCTTCTCTTTCGGGAAACTATACTTATCATAATGAGCTTAATTCGGATTCTTACACAGTGGAGTCCCCTGACGCCATCGAGCCTGCTACGAAAGAAGCATATACCATAATGCGCTATTCGGAGAATAACCTGAGTGCCGGAATTGCCTATCAGGGCGAATATAAGACATGCGTCTTAGGATTCCCTTTCGAATCGCTTCGCACGGCAGAAGAAAGAGCATCTCTAATGGACGCTATTCTGACATTTTTCAACAACAGTACCAAGAAATAAAGAATAATTTATAAAACCAATCATCATTTATGAACCGAAGACTATTCACCAGCGTCCTGTTTGCCTGCCTGCTACCGTTTATGGTGCAGGCACAGCAGGCCGTGTTCCGCTTCGCACAACTGACGGACATCCACTTAAGTCCGAACAACCCCAATCCTACGGAAGATTTATTGCGTTCCATTGCACAAATTAATGCAACCGACAGCATCGATTTCGTATTGGTGACAGGCGACATTGCCGAAGAGGGCGACCGCACCACCATGGAAAAAGTAAAATCATGTCTCGACCTGCTGAAAGTGAAATACTACGTAGTGCTGGGTAACCATGAAACCAAATGGAGCGATTCCGGCTGTACCGCCTTCGGAGAGATATTCGGTGGCGAACGGTTTGAATTCGAACATAAAGGCTTTTTGTTCCTCGGTTTTAATTCAGGCCCGCTGATGCGTATGGCATACGGCCATGTTGTCCCTCAGGATATCCGCTGGATGACGGAAACGATGGACCGGTACAATGCCGGCAATTCCCGGCCGGACAAACCTGTAATACTTGTTACCCACTATCCGATGACGGAAGGCGATGTGGACAACTGGTATGAAGTGACGGATGCCGTGCGACCATACAACATACGCCTGTTTATAGGCGGACACTACCACCGCGACCGCGACTTGCGCTATGACGGCATTCCGGGTATCCTGATGCGCAGCAACCTGCGCGACAAGGATGAAAAGCCGGGCTACGGCATTTATGAGATTACAGAAGATTCTATCCTCGTTTATACACAACGCATCGGAGAACCGAAAAGACAATGGGCCGCATTCTCGCTGACGGATTCATACTATGACCGTAATGGGAAAGCCGAAAAATATCCCGACTTCTCCGTAAACAAAGAGTATGCACAAGTACAAGAGCAATGGATAGTGCAAACCGGAGCCGGCATCTACTGTTCACCGGCAGTGGAAAAAGACAAAGTATTCGTTGGCGACGACCTGGGACGCCTCACTGCCTATGCCCTTAAAAACGGCAAGAAACTATGGAGTTTCCAATCCGGAAAAAGAATTGTCGGAACACCTGCCGTAAGCGAAGGAATTGTCGTATTCGGTTCCGCCGATTGTAAGATATATGGTCTGGATGCCCAAAACGGTAATCTGTTATGGACAGTAGAAGCTGCCGAACCTGTATTGGGAGCAGTGACAATAGAGAACGGCATTGCCTATATCGGTGCCAGCGACCACACTTTCCGTGCCGTAAACATTCGTACCGGAGAAGTGAAATGGGCTTTTGCAGGCGTAAGAGGCTACATCGAGACCAAACCTTTGGTAACGGACAATAAAGTTATCTTCGGCGCATGGGACAATACCTTATATGCTTTAAATAAAGCAGACGGCAAGGAATTATGGAAATGGACAGGCGGACTGACGCGCATGCACTTCTCCCCTGCCGCCGTATGGCCGGTGGCAGCCGATGGGAAGGTATTCATTACCGACCCGCAACGTGCCATGACCGCCATTGACATAGAAACGGGCAATACTGTATGGCGTACTTTCCAATCCATGGTACGTGAGACAATAGGACTGTCCGAAGATAAAGAACGTATTTACAGCAAGACCATGAACGACAGTATCGTATGCTACTCCACCAAAGGTAACCAACCGCACAAACTGTGGGCATCCAATGTAGGCTTCGGCTACGAGCATGCTCCTTCCATGCAGGTAGAAAAAAACGGAGTCGTATTCGGAAGTACCAAAGAAGGACTTATCTTCGCGCTGGAAGCCGCGACTGGCGAAGTGCTGTGGAAACACAAAACAGGCAATTCGCTCATAAGCACAGTGGTACCGCTCGACAACAACCGGGTTCTGTTTACCGCCACGAGTGGAGAAACCGGAATGCTGAAGTTTAAAATAAAAAAATGAGAATTTTAAAATAATACCTTACAGATATGAAGAAGATTGATTGCTTTATTCCTTTTGCAGGAAAAGAACAGGCTGAAAAGACAGTACAAGGATTACAGGCTACAGGTCTTATCGACAACATCCGTTTAGTAACGACAGACCCTACGCTCGAACCATTGCCCGGCTGTGAGATTTTATCCGTAGACATGCCCTACAGCAGCACTGCCATGAAAACCATTGCCGAAAAAACCGATGCTGAATATACATTGCTATACACCAAAGAAACGACTCTTGAACTGGGTATGTTCGCCTTGGAACGCATGATGCACATTGCAGAAGATTCGGATGCAGGAATGGTCTATGCCGACCATTACCAGATAGCCGACGGCAAGCAGACGAATGCTCCTGTCATCGACTATCAGTTCGGCTCGCTGAGAGACGATTTCAATTTCGGCTCGGTACTCCTTTTCAATACTTCAAAGCTAAAAGAGGCAGCCTGCCGCATGAAGTGCGATTATAACTTTGCCGGCCTTTACGACTTACGACTGAAGCTGAGCCAAAAGGCAGACCTCGTACATATCAATGAATATCTGTACAGTGAAGTGGAAAACGATACACGTAAGAGCGGCGAAAAGATATTCGATTACGTCGACCCGAAGAACCGTAACCGTCAGATTGAAATGGAAGCGGCATGCACGGAACATCTGAAAGAAATCGGTGGCTACCTGAAACCGGAGTTCAAGCAGATTGAGTTCTCTGCCGGAAATTTCGAATACGAGGCATCCGTTATCATCCCCGTACGCAACCGTATACGCACCATCCGCGATGCTATCCGTTCCGTACTGGACCAGAAGACAGACTTCAAGTTCAATCTTATCATCATCGACAACCACTCTACCGACGGAACGACAGAAGCCATCGACGAGTTTAAGAATGACGAGCGCCTCATCCATATCATCCCCGAACGCAACGACCTCGGCATCGGCGGTTGCTGGAACATGGGCGTACACCACCCCAAATGCGGCAAGTTTGCCGTACAATTGGACAGCGACGATGTATATGCCGATGAAAATACATTGGCCACTATGGTACGTGCTTTCTACGAACAGAACTGCGCCATGGTAGTAGGTACTTACATGATGACGGACTTCAACATGAACATGATTGCTCCGGGCATCATCGATCACAAGGAGTGGACACCGGACAACGGACGTAACAATGCCCTCCGCATTAACGGTCTGGGTGCGCCGCGCGCATTCTATACTCCGGTACTGCGCGAAGTAAAAGTGCCCAATACGAGCTATGGCGAAGACTATGCCCTTGGACTGAATTTCTCCCGCCAATACCAGATAGGCCGTGTCTATGACGTTGTTTACAACTGCCGCCGCTGGGACGACAACTCGGATGCCTCATTGGACATCGTCAAGATGAACGGGCACAACCTTTACAAAGACCGTATCCGCACGTGGGAGTTGCAGGCACGCATCGCTATGAACAAGAAAAACGGTAAATGACCTATGAATCAGACCATACACAATCTTCTAACCGAGCAGCTTGCTTCCTGGGAAACGGCGCGTAATAACTACGCCGTCCTTTCCGAAGTGCAGGTGAAAGAACTGAATGTAAACGGCACCCTTTATAAAGTACAGTTCAATCCGGCACGTATCGTATCTTCCGGAGCCAAAGTAGATGCAAAGTCCATTAAGGAACGTAAATGCTTTCTCTGCCCCGCCAACTTGCCGGCAGTGCAAAAAGGCATCCCGTTCGAAGGACACTACAACATATTGGTCAATCCGTTTCCCATATTCCCCCGTCACCTGACGGTACCGGAAACCGCACATGTCGCCCAGCGCATAGCTCCCCGCTTCGGGGATATGCTGGACCTGGCACGGCAACTGACCGACTACACCATTTTTTACAATGGTCCCAAGTGCGGCGCTTCCGCTCCCGACCACGCCCACTTCCAGGCCGGCAACAAAGGCTTCATGCCTATTGAACAAGACTGGCGTAGACAGGTAGCAGGCAAAGTAGCCGACTACGGTCAGGCCACCCTATGGTGGCTGAACGATGCCCCGCGCACTACGCTCGTCATCGAATCTGCCGACCGCAAGACGGCTATTAAGCTGTTCGACACCGTTTATCACTCATTGGACATACAACCCGGTGAAGACGAACCAATGATGAATGTCCTTGTAATGTACGAAGACAACAAATGGATTGTATTTGTCTTTCCTCGTGCCAAGCATCGTCCGGCATGTTATACGGCCGAAGGCGACGCCAACCTGCTGAGCAGTCCTGCCTCCGTAGACTTAGGCGGAGTATTCATCACCCCCGTCGAGAAAGATTTCATCAAAATAACGGCAGAAGACATCGCACAGATATTGGGTGAAGTATGCCTTTCTCCCGCAGATTTTCAAAAGGTGCGGAAACGCATCCAGGAACAACTGTAATATCCGTCATCCCTTTAAATAAACAAGTATGAAAGAGCCCAAAGTAGAAGTCGGCATCCTATTCGAGCCACAGATAGAATTTATCCTGCTTGCCCCCTACCACGTATCCGGCAAGGAAGTCAACGGCAAGCAGACTGTTACCTACGACGAAGGTAAGATCCTTTGGAACGGCAGGCAATATGACGAATTAGTGTTTTAACCGCTGCTAGAATCCGTT
>ENA-ORIN01000168-ORIN01000168.1-human-gut-metagenome-genome-assembly--contig:-NODE-168-length-12480-cov-6.27453_pt1 | contig 12480 bp, 8 predicted proteins | sample MGYA00243031_ERZ508748 | MGnify/ENA primary metagenome ERZ508748 (study PRJEB26277, sample SAMN04329839) | human gut metagenome | biome: human-associated habitat | host: Homo sapiens | place: USA...
GCCCGGCAGACAAACTTTTTGAGAGCCGGGCATCTGCAACGACATAATGTGTCATACCAAAAAAACAGTTTGCATTTTTTATTTTACGATTGTTCCGACAAAGGTTTGTGCTCCTGCATTATTCAAGATATATACTGTATAGAATCCGCCGGGTAATGAGGCTATGGACATTTGGGGTGCATAAACAAAATATTTTATTTCTTCACCGGTAGCAGTAAATATTTTCACTGTCTTTGCCTCTTTTATTTCAGGCAGGGTGAGAATATCTCCGTCATTTAGTAAAGGCATGTCCGTTTCTGAAATTGCATTCAGTTCCAAGGGAGCACTTTCGTTTCCAAAACGGTCGGCAGCTGTTACGGCAAAATAACGTTTTTGTCGCCAAGGTGAAATAGGGGTATATTCGTATTCCGTATGGGTGAGATAGGTTTCCAGTAAGTTTCCGGCATCTGTGATATCTACCGGATAGGTATCCGAGGCATAAAGATGATAGGTGACAAGACCTCCGTTGTTATCTGTGGAAATCTGCCAGCTCATGTGCATTTTGCCGTCCGGCAACAGTTGCAGGGAAGGCATGGCCGGAGTGGATGGGGGGATGCTGTCCATCCAGGTCATTGGGGGAATCAATGCCGGAGTGGTATAGAAATTCTCTTGGAGTTCGTCCCAAATGCCTTTGGTGTTGTTCAATAGAAAACGATTGCGGAAGTAGGCTTGTCCGTTTAGTTTTATCTGACGGGTGAAATGAAGTTGGCGGACTATTTCGTCCAACGGCCAATTTTGTTCGTCGGGAGAGAGGAAATAAATGCCCAAACCTGGTACTATCCAGCGGTTACCGCAATTCTCTTTCCAATCCAATGCAAAAGGATAGAAATTATTTCCCTGAAAATACATCATCGGGAACAATGCATCATGAATACCTTCTTTTAGCCATTTCTGAGCATCTTGGTAAACTACATGATAAGCGTTCCATCCACGGGAGGGATATCGGTTGGTATCTCGGTATTTGCCAATAGGGGAACTGCTGACTTTCACCCAGGGTTTGATAGTCTTGATGTCGGTATAGAGCCTATGCACAATATCTGTGATATTATCACGCCGCCATTGTTTCAACTCCTTACCTTTGCCGTATTTCCGGTAGGTGTCCTTGTCGGGAAAGTTGTCGGCTTGCTCAGGGTAGCGGATGTAATCGAAATGAATGCCGTCTATATCATAACGGGAAGTTATTTCTTTTACGATGCATGACAGATATTCTTTGGTTCCCGGATTTCCCGGGTCCAAGTACCAGTTACCTTTATAAAGTTTGCAAATAGTCCGGTTTTTCCGTACTACGGAGCTACGTCCTTGCAATTGTACTTGACGGGTGTTTCCGGCAGGAATCGTAACAATCCATGCATGTAGTTCCATGCCGCGTTTGTGGCATTCTCCGATGGCGAAAGCCAAAGGGTCATATCCGGGATTCCCTCCTGTGCTACCAGTCAGTGATTCGGCGAAAGTTTCTATGGCGGAAGGATAAATCATATCTCCGCGCAGACGGGTTTGCAACAATACCGTATTGAAATTGGCGGCTTTCAGGCGATCCAGTATATCACATAATTCTTTTTGCTGACGCCGGATGCCTGATGCGTTTACTGCCTTGTTACGAGGCCAGTCCATTCCTCCGAGCGTAGTGAGCCAGGTGGCACGGATTTCATATTTAGGTTGTGAGAAAACGGGTGATAAACTCACTATGACTAGTAATAAAGTTATAAAGAATGTTCGCATTTACTTTAATTTTAGGGCAAAGATACGAAGTAATCAATTAATTCGTTACTTTTGCCCCAACAAAACAAAAAATAGAATATGATAACCTTTATTATTGCATTATTGGTTCTTGTAGGCGGATACTTTTTGTATGGAAGTTATGTGGAACGTGTGTTCGGTCCTGACAAGACAAGGAAGACACCTGCCCTGACCATGGCGGATGGTGTTGACTTTATTCCACTTCCTACTTGGAAGATTTTCATGATTCAATTTTTGAATATAGCCGGCTTAGGACCTATTTTCGGTGCTATAATGGGAGCGAAGTTTGGTACGGCGTCTTATTTGTGGATTGTTTTAGGTACCATTTTTGCCGGGGCGGTACACGATTATTTGTCCGGAATGCTTTCCATTCGGCATGATGGCGAGAGTTTGCCGGAAATTATCGGTCGTTATTTAGGCCTTCCCACAAAGCAGTTGATGCGCGGTTTTACGGTTGTGCTGATGATATTAGTCGGAGCGGTTTTTGTGGCAGGACCTGCCGGATTGCTTGCCAAACTTACTCCGGAGTATATGGATGTTACTTTTTGGATTATAGTCGTATTTGTCTATTATATGTTGGCTACATTGTTGCCGGTAGATAAGATTATAGGAAAAATATATCCGTTGTTTGCCATTGCTTTATTGTTTATGGCGGTGGGGATTTTGGTGATGTTGTTATGGAATCATCCGGCATTGCCCGAAATTACGGACGGGCTGCATAATACCCACCCTGCCGGATTACCAATTTTTCCTATCATGTTTGTTTCTATTGCTTGTGGGGCAATCAGTGGCTTTCATGCCACACAATCTCCGTTGATGGCACGTTGTATGAAGAATGAGAAGTATGGCCGTCCTATTTTTTATGGAGCGATGGTGACCGAAGGGATCGTGGCATTGATTTGGGCTGCTGCCGCTACTTGTTTTTTTCATCAAAATGGTATGGAGGAGAGTAATGCTTCGATTATTGTGGACAGCATAACCAAGGAATGGTTGGGTACGATAGGAGGTTTATTGGCTGTACTGGGGGTAATTGCCGCTCCTATTACCAGTGGAGATACCGCTTTACGTTCAGCTCGTTTGATTGTTGCCGATTTTATGCATTTGGAACAAAAAAGTATAGCGAAACGTTTATTGATTTGTATTCCTATTTTTGCGGTAACTATCGGTATATTGTTGTACAGTCAGCGTGATGCGACAGGATTTGATATGATATGGCGTTATTTTGCCTGGTGTAATCAGGCTTTGTCTGTGTTTACTTTGTGGGCGGTCACTGTTTTTCTGGTACGTGCGAAAAAGAATTATTATATTACCTTGTTTCCTGCCTTGTTTATGACGGCTGTATGTTCTACTTATATTTGCATTGCTCCCGAAGGATTGGCACTTTCTGATTATGTATCTTATATAATCGGTGGTCTTTGCACGTTGGTAGCCGCTATAGGGTTTGTAAGTTGGTATAGGAAACAAAACAGCATAGTTTATGAAAAAATATAGAAAATCGATTTGGTTGCCTGTAGCTTTATTGGTTTATACTACGGCGATGGCCGTTTATTTTATTCCGCGTAATACGGAAATAAGTGATACGGAAAAGTATCTCACAGTAGGTTTATCCTATATGATAATAGCGTTGTTATGGATTGTCCTTCGTAAGAAAGAAAAGGCGGAGGAAAGACGTGAACGTGATTTGGAAAATAAAAAATAACTATTAAACGACAACATTATGAAGAAAATTTTAGTCAGCTTGATGCTGTTGGTAATGACTGCACTGAGTGCACATGCTCAATTTGAGAAGGATGTATGGTATGTGAATGCTTCATTGACAGGGCTTGACCTATCTCATAGCAAGAATGAAGGAACAAATTTTGGTTTTGCTTTAACCGGCGGCGCATTTGTAGCCGATAATGTGGCTGTGTTGCTGAATTTTAAAGGCAATTATGTAGAACATGGAATGGATGAAACCAGTATTGGTGCACAAGGACGTTATTATTTTTCCAGTTGCGGTATTTATGGAGGATTGGGAATGGCGTATAAGCACCTTTCTTGTGTAGGATTTAAAAAGAATCTGGTTTGTTTGACACCGGAAGTCGGATATGCTTTTTTCTTGGGCAGAAATGTGACTATTGAGCCGTCTGTATATTATGACTTGAGTTTTAGTGATATTTCAGAATTTAGTAAATTAGGCTTCAAGATAGGGTTCGGAGTTTACTTCTGATTGATGTAATTCCACCACAGATTACGCAGATTATTGAATGGGAGAATTCATTGAAATTCAATCTATGTAAATCTGTATAATCTGTGGTGGAAAAACTTTTTATGTGAGATTAATGCGCATAGAGATGCGTGAACGGAATTTCTTTACCATCACTACCTGTTACTTTTAATTTCAGTTGTCCTCCGTTTTGGTCGAAATAACGTAATTCCATTGGATGATATCCTTTCGCCAATGCCTTTTGTCCCACTATTTCCTTAGGTCCGTGAGGCCCGTCATTGTCTACTATCTGTTCACTGTCTATGGTCAATGTACTACCATCGTCGGACAGGAGTGCAAAAGTGTAGATATCGTCTTGAGGAGCATTGAAATATCCTTTGATAATCAGTCCGATATTTCCTTTTACTTTTTTAGGAATCATAACGTCTTCCACTGGATAAGTACCATTGACCGGAGCTTTTTCTATTTCACTGCATTTATTTCCTTTAAATTCGTGCCATGTAGCTTTCAAACCCGGATTGGAAGGAGCGGCAGTTACAGAGGGGGTATATTCACTTTTGATGAAACGGGTCTTGGCTATGTCACCTTTCTTTCCATTAGGGCGGAAGGTGCAGAAAGTAAAGTCTGTGGTTTCAGTCACTTTGATGGGACCTTCATATACGGGAGATTGTAAAGTAGGAGTACTGCCATCAGTGGTATAGTGAATTTCCGCAGTGGGGTCAAGGCAAGTTACATTGATGGTTCCTTCACCGATAAAGGCGTTGACGGCATTAAAGCCTTCCAAATCGGGTATACGGTAATTGATACCCATGATATTGAGACGTTCAAACTGATCAGACAGGCGTTGTTGGAAGGAATTCCAGACTTTTTGCTCCGGTTTGCTCCAACCTCATTCGGCAATAGCCAGCAAACGTCGAAAGGCCATATATTGCATACGTGCGTTGGAAGGAATCCATTCGCACCAAATATTTCCCTGCACTCCTAAAATCAGCGACTGCTGCTCGGGAGTCAGGTTGTCTGTCGTATCCAGATTATAAATGCTTGCCATAGAATTCTTGTCTTCTGCATAATCCAAATAAAATTGTCCGTTAGGAGTGAAAATGACAGGGTTGCCTTGTGCCGTTGCCTTGGTCGCTGCATCTTTTACCCAGCTGCGCCACCACATTACGGTGGCTGTTTTAGACAATCCGCCTTCAATGATTTCATCCCAGCCTATCATTTCTTTGCCTTTCCCGTTAAAGAATCTCTCCATGTCATGAATGAACCATGATTGCAGTTCTTCTTCAGTTTTCAGATTATTGTCATGCATACGTTTCTGGCAGTCCGGACATTTTTTCCAATTGGTTTTTTCTACTTCGTCACCTCCTATATGTACATACTTATAGGGGAAAAGGGCTATCAGTTCTGCATAAATATTCTTGCAGAACTCCAATGCAGAGTCTTTCCCCGGACAAACAGGTGAGGAGAAGACGCTTCCCCAACCGGTTTCGTTAAAACAGGAAACACCTTCATAGTTACTCACAGCTGCCAGCATGTGTCCCGGCATATCAATTTCGGGAATAATATCTATGCCTCGTATTTTGGCGTATGCTATGACATCCTTGATATCTTCCTGAGTGTAGTAGCCTCCATATAGGGTGTCACCTTCTACGATGCGTATCTTGTCTTCGGGAATTGCCATATCCGGATTGTTGTCAGTCTTTGACTGACGTATGCATTCGCGGTCATGGGAATTGAATTTGCGCCAGGCTCCTTTTTCCGTCAGTAAAGGATATTTCTTGATTTCGATACGCCATCCTTGGTCATCGGTAAGATGCCAGTGGAATTTATTCATCTTGTAAAGGGCCATGACATCCAGTAATTCTTTCACCTCATCTATTGTGTAGAAATGGCGGGATACGTCCAGCATGATGCCTCTCCATTCAAAGCGGGGGGCATCTTGAATGTTAACGGCCGGTATGGCCCAGTCTGTACCTTTAACAATTTCTTTAGATTCTATTTGCGGGGGAAACAGCTGTCTGAGGGATTCGATACCTGCAATGACACCTCCGTAAGAGTTACCTGTAATGTTGACCTTATCGCTCTCGGCTGTCAGGGTATAGGCACCTTCTTTTCCTTGAACATCCCCCAAGGCAAGGGTGATGGTTCCTTCGCCTTCTTTTACTTTAAGGTCGTAGCCTGTGGCACCGGAAAGCATATCGGCCAAATACTCGGCTGCGGGAATTAGTTCGGCGTCAATAACACCGATGGAGGTATTACTTTTCAATACAAAAGCACCGTTTGTTTCCTCCAGATGGTTGGTTATGGGTACAATGGATACAAATTTTGTTACAGGGGGAGTACCGATACATGCTCCCCACATCAATGTGCCTGCTAACATACAGGCGGTCATTAACTGCTTATGTGTACATTTGGTCATAGGATAATAAATTAGGTTATTGGACAAAGATAACAGAAATATTGGGAAAAACGATATTATTTGGCGGGATATTGGAAAGTAACCAGTACTCCTTTATGGTCTGTAGGCCATACGCCCAATGGTTCTATAAACTTGTCTTTAGATGTTTCCTGAACACGCTGTGCACGGACTATGGAATTTTTCGGACCGAAAATGGCGGCGTCTTTCACTTTCAACCCCTTTTCGGGATAATACCAAATGTAATCTATACGGTCGCGTTCATCTGCTTTGGGAGCCCAGGTTATTTTGTCGGCGGGCTTTGCCGGATTATCCGAAGGATAAGTGAAGCCGGGATAGTTTAATACATCTGGATAGAATTCTCGATAGGCGTCTTTCAATCCGGCTTCGTCTAACAGGACAGGAACTGTCCAGGGGATTACAAAGCCATGATGGTCATACAGGTCTTTGGTCTCTTCAGTCCAATCTTGATGTGAAGGTTCATTAAAATCTCCTCCTAAAATGATGGTGTAGCCGGCTGCACGATCTTTTTTTGCCTGTTCAATGAATAGTCTGATGGCGTCATCGCGTTGTGAGGCTACATTTCTCTTTAAAACTTCTTCTACGGTAGTGGGGATAGGGATTTCTTCCCAAGTAGAACCATCATATCCGCGTACATTATAATAGGCGTCTTCCAAATAATCAAGATGAGCGGTGTAGACTGCTATTTTCTGTCCGTTCATATCGGCTGTAAGGCGATAGATACTGCCGTGGTCATTCTTTTCGGGAAAAACGGTTAATGAATCAGTGATGGGGTATCGGCTTAACAGACCTGTATCATAGGTATAGAAGGAATAATAGGTTTCTCCTTTTTCCTTTAATGATTGCACTAGGCGGGCAGTGAAATTGGTGTTTTCGTAATTACGTACTTCGCTCAATGTGACGAAGTCCGGACGAAGACGGGCTATTTCATTCACAATAGCGTCGTAACCACCGGGAATTACAGTTCCTTCTTGCCAAATGTTCCATTGAAGAACGGTGAATTCTTTCTCTTTTTGTGAACATCCCAATAGGAAAGGGAACAGCAAGAGTAGTAAAAAAAGTTTTTTCATATTCTGTTGATTTATAAGGTTGTTAATTCAATTCTAAATTTACTCATATTTTCGTTTAGATTTAGATTGACAATGCGGAAAACATTAAAACAGATTTTTAGTAAAATGATTCTGCAATCATACCACAAAATGCTAAATTTACAGAACAGAATAAATCACTTTTAAATTCCCATTTATCATCTAGTGGTATATTGCGTATAATCATATTTAATAATTTGTGTCAGTTTGGACAATCAACGGTGAATAAAAAATCAATCAGGAGAATCCATCGCCAGTTTTTCACGTAAAAACTGTCCCGTATAAGATGCCGCACATGCTGCAACCTCTTCCGGAGTGCCCGCAATTACCAGATTTCCTCCCATATTTCCTCCTTCGGGTCCTAGGTCAATCACATGGTCGGCACATTTTATCACATCCATATTATGCTCGATAATGATAATGGTATGTCCGCGGCTGATTAAGGCTTCAAATGCTTCCAGCAGTTTCTTGATATCATGAAAATGCAGACCTGTGGTTGGTTCATCGAATACAAAAATAGTGGGTTGTGCTTTCTCTATGCTCAGAAAATAGGCTAGTTTTACGCGTTGATTCTCGCCACCGGAAAGAGTGGAGGAGGCTTGTCCTAACTTTATATATCCCAATCCCACTTCTTGTAATGGAATTAGTTTCTTCACTATCTTTTTTTGATTGTATTCGGCAAAGAATTCAATGGCTTGATTCACTGTCATTTCCAGAATGTCATAGATGCTCTTGTCTTGGAATTTTATTTCCAGCGTGTCGCTCTTGAAACGTTTTCCATGACAAGACTCACATTCTAGTACCAAATCTGCCATAAATTGCATTTCAACGGTTACCGTACCGTCACCTTTGCATTCCTCACAGCGCCCGCCTTCGGTATTGAATGAGAAATATCCGGCAGTATATCCCATTTGCTTGGCAAGAGGCTGTTCGGCAAAGAGTTTTCGTATTTCGTCGTATGCTTTTACATAGGTTACCGGATTGCTGCGTGATGATTTTCCGATAGGGTTCTGGTCTACAAATTCAATATCTTTCACCAGCTGTACATCTCCTTCCAAAGAGATGAACTCACCCGGCCGTTCGCTAGCTTCACTATATTCGCGTTTCAATGCCTTGTAAAAGACATCACGTACCAACGTACTCTTCCCCGAACCGCTGACTCCCGTAACTACCGTCATTACATTCAGTGGAAATTTTACGTCAATGCCTTTAAGGTTGTTTTCACGCGCACCTTTTATTTCTATATAATTGTTCCACGGACGATGGCATCGGGGAATCTCTATGTTTTCTTCTCCCAACAAATAGCGCACCGTATAACTGTTACTGTTTCTTTGAAGATCGTTCATGTTGCCTTGATATACTATTTGTCCTCCTAAACGTCCTGCTTGAGGACCGATATCAATGATATAATCGGCAGCACGGATTATTTCTTCATCATGTTCTACCACTACTACGGTGTTTCCCAGTTCCTGTAACTGACGAAGTACTTTTATCAGCCGGTCGGTGTCACGGCTGTGTAATCCGATACTGGGCTCATCCAGGATATAGAGTGAGCCTACCAAGCTGCTGCCTAATGAGGTGGCCAGATTGATGCGCTGGCTTTCACCGCCGGAGAGCGAGTTGCTGAGACGGTTCAGTGTAAGATATCCCAAACCCACATCCATGAGGAAGTTGATGCGGTTGGTAATTTCCGTTAAGATCCGTTTGGCGATGGCTGTGTCATGTGCATCTAGTTCTAGAGTGCGGAAGAATTCTTTTAAGTCGTGAATAGGTAAGTCAACCAGTTGAGAGATGGATTTTCCACCTACTTTTACATAACCGGCTTCTTTTTTCAAGCGTGTTCCGTGGCAGACAGGACAAATAGTTTTTCCCCTGTATCGTGCCAGCATCACACGATATTGTATTTTATATTGGTTTTCTTCCAGCATTTTGAAGAAAGAATCTATACAGGCCTTATTTCTAGGTCCATGCCATAAATAATCTTTTTGTTCCTGTGTCAGTTCATAATAAGGGGCAAAGATGGGAAAATCGTGGGCGGGATCTTCATGAATCAATTCTTGTAACCATTCCCCCATCTTTTCTCCGCGCCAGCAGAGGACAGCTCCGTCATATACACTCAGAGCACGGTTTGGAATCACCAGATGTTCATCTATACCTATCACTTTACCGAAGCCTTCGCATTCGGGACAAGCTCCGAGAGGGGAATTGAATGAAAACATTTGGTCATTCGGTTCTTCGAATTTAATTCCGTCGGCCTCGAATTTAGTGCTGAAAGAGAACAGCTGCGTACTTCCGTCAGCAGAGTAGAAGCGGAGGAGGCAATTCCCGTCTCCCTCGTACATGGCCGTTTCGGCAGAATCGGTGAGGCGGCTGATACTGTCTTTGCTATCATCGGCTGTCATGCGATCTACCAGCAGATAGATGTTTTGTTTTTTATCTTCGGCAGCTGTTTGTTGCAGAAAATCTTCTATACGGACTATTTCACGGTTCACCTCTATACGGGTAAATCCTTGTTTCAAGTCCATTTCCAGTTGCTGGAGCAGTGTACGGCCTTCACGGGGCATCATAGGAGTGAGAACCGTGTATTTCGTTCCTTTAGGAAAGGAGAGCATACAGCTTACAATATCTTCAATACTATGCTTTTTCACCAGTTGCCCGCTAATGGGAGAATAAGTCTTCCCCACGCGTGCATAGAGCAGTCGCAGATACTCATATATTTCGGTGGAAGTACCCACGGTGGAACGAGGATTGCGGCTGTTCACTTTTTGCTCTATGGCGATAGCGGGTGGTATACCTTTGATGAAATCACACTCAGGCTTGCTCATGCGGCCCAGAAATTGGCGGGCGTATGATGACAGGCTTTCTACATAGCGTCGCTGACCTTCAGCGTATAATGTATCAAAAGCCAAGGATGATTTTCCGGAACCGGATAGTCCCGTGATGACGACCAGCTTGTTGCGTGGAATGTTTACATCGATGTTTTTGAGGTTGTTTACCTTTGCTCCTTTTATGGATATATAGTTACTTTCTGACATTCTTTATTGAATTTGGTTTAATATGCAAAGATAATTATAAGTTTTCTTATCTTTGCAAGCGTATTAAACAAGAATAACAAAATGAGAGCAAAAACTATTCTTCTTTTATTGATAGCACTACTTTTTACTTCTGTTGTCAGTGCTCAGACACGTTATCCTAAACGTGAGTTCCGCGGTGCATGGATTCAGTGTGTGAATGGACAGTTCCAGGGAATGCCGACAGAGAAGATACAGCGGCTGTTAATAAATCAACTAAACAGTCTGCAGGGCGCAGGCATTAATGCGATAATTTTTCAGGTACGTGCAGAAGCCGATGCCTTGTATAAATCTTCTTATGAGCCGTGGAGCCGCTTTCTTACAGGAGTGCAGGGCAGAGTGCCTTCACCTTACTGGGACCCGATGCAGTTCATGATTGATGAATGCCATAAGCGTGGAATGGAGTTCCATGCCTGGATTAACCCTTACCGTGCCAAGACAAAGGGAACTACTGCCTTATCACCCATTCATCCGTATAATAAGAATCCGGAACGTTTCGTGAATTATGCTGGGCAACTTTATTTTGATCCGGCTTTGCCCGAAAACCGTAAATACATTTGCAAGATTGTGCGCGATATTGTTACCCGTTATGATGTGGATGCCATTCATATGGATGATTATTTCTATCCTTATCCCAACCCGGGCGAAGATTTTCCTGATCATGTCAGTTTTGCGCAATATGGTCGCGGATACAGTAATAAAGCCGATTGGCGCCGTGACAACGTGAATGTGCTGATAAAGGAAATCCATGAGACAGTGCGCGAGTGTAAGCCGTGGGTGAAGTTCGGTGTTTCTCCTTTTGGTATCTATCGTAACAAGAAAAATGATCCGAATGGAAGTGATACACGCGGTCTTCAGAATTATGATGATTTGTATGCAGATGTGCTGATGTGGATTAATAATGGTTGGGTAGATTATAATATCCCTCAGATTTATTGGGAAATAGGTCATCCTGCTGCCGATTATGACAACTTGATACATTGGTGGGCAAGACATGCCGCTTCGCGTCCGTTATTTATCGGTCAGGATGTGATGCGTACGGTGAACAAGGCGGATGCCCGTAATCCGTTACAAAACCAGATGCCTGCCAAAATGAAGTTGCAACGGTCGCTTCCTACCGTGCAGGGAAGTTGTCAATGGTATGCTGCAGCAGTGGTGGATAACGCCGGTAATTACCGCACTATGTTGGAGAAGGAGTATCATCGTTATCCGGCTTTGATTCCTGAATCTCCTTTTATGGACGATAAGGCTCCAGGTAAAGTAAAGAAGGTGAAGATGGTATGGACGTATGAAGGTCCGGTACTCTTCTGGACAGCTCCGAAGGCAAAGGACGAGATGGACAAAGCTGTACAGTATGTGGTTTATCGCTTTGATAAAAAAGAAAAAGTCAATTTGGATGATGCTTCCCATATTGTAGCCATTACCCGTGACCATTTTTATCCATTACCTTATAACGATGGAAAAACGAAGTACCAGTATGTGGTGACAGCGTTGGACCGTTTGCACAATGAGTCGAAGGGTACTAAAAAGAAAGTAAAACTGTAAGAAGCGGGAGTGTTTCTTTAATTTTAGATTTTATTTTTACTGCCACTGCCTGGGTATTATATTCACGTCCTATCGATGAATAAAGAATTCCGGGGCAGTGGCAGTTGATTTGTATGCCGCCTGTTTTCCGGGTGCTATATTGTTTATGTTGAAATCAGGAAAAGGTTATAACATCTGTAATCCATCTATTGCGGCTTTATCTAATCAGTGATGACAAAGAGTTGATGATTATTTCCGGAGCCAATCATACGGATTTTTTTGATGATTTCCCATAATCGTCCTATTCTCAGTAAAGCAGGAACCCTGCCACTCCGCAAAGTATAATCATTAATATAGGATTGATTTTGTATTTCCGTG
>ENA-ORIN01000171-ORIN01000171.1-human-gut-metagenome-genome-assembly--contig:-NODE-171-length-12389-cov-6.45071_pt1 | contig 12389 bp, 12 predicted proteins | sample MGYA00243031_ERZ508748 | MGnify/ENA primary metagenome ERZ508748 (study PRJEB26277, sample SAMN04329839) | human gut metagenome | biome: human-associated habitat | host: Homo sapiens | place: USA...
ATTTAAGAATATATCATTATGTATGTAACAATAAAATTTATATTAAAAGAGGAAGAAATAAATAAAGAATTTAGTTTTATAGAGGAGGTTTCTTGTAGACTGACTGATGTGAAATACTATAATAATAGGGTGGTAGGTCGTATTAAAAATATGCAGGTAGATATAAGGGGCACTACTTTAATTGTGGAGGGTAGTCTAACAAAATGGTTTATGGGTAATAATTATGAAAGGTTTTTATTATTGTGGGAAATTAGATCAGCGATAAGGTGTTTGGGTTTTGATCTTTGAGTTCCGTAATAATAGGCTATAGTTAGTAGAATGGATATAGCTTTTAATTTTAGGGTAAGTTATGTGCCTTGGTTGTATTTGACTAAATTACTTTATTTTGATAGTTATCATCGTTCGAATATAGAAAAGGAGACTCTCTATTTTGACTGGTATGATTGTCAGCTTGTGTTTTATGACAAGATGAATGAATTAAAAAGTTGTGGTGTGGAAGAATTGGCACATTTGAATTTGTTAAGATATGAGTTCCGTTTTAAAAAGGTAACGAAATTGTTTGGTGAAGTAAGGGGCAGTTGTTTGTATGATTCTGATTTTTGTCTGTCGTTGTTGGAGAAATGGTATAGATGTTATATGGATATTGATAAGCAGGTAGAAGAGGTTGGTCTGAAATTTACTGGTGTAAAGGGTATGAAAGAGTCTTGTGTTGCCTTGTGTATGTCTGAAATAAATATGTTCGAGGCGGTTGAAGAAGCTTTTGTAAAGAAAGAGATAAACAGTGCTGTTAAGTTTGCTGTCCTACAAGAGTTAAGGAGAATAAGAAGTATTTATTTGGATAATGAAAAAGAGCCTTTAATAAATGAGTTGACAAGAAAGATAGATAATGCCTATGTAATGTTGAAAAGGCGATATAATGTTTCTCCTGCCCGTATGGAGCTTCTTAATGGGTCGTATAATAATGTATCGTGAAATAATCGTTTTTATTCGTTTTTTGATATGGTATTTATTAAAGGTGGATTGTAATCAGTAGTAAATCATAATTGTGCAAAAAAACGCTTATTTACAATCTTTCTGCTTATGTTGGTGAAATGTCATGGATAGAAGATTTTCTTGCAACATTGAAACAAACGAAATATCGTTTACAACTTCATTAAAATTTGTAAGATAGTCTTGAATATCATTGTACTGCGGGGTTGACTTTGCTGAGGACAATAATTCAAGACTATCATTTTAAATGATTTGAAAATATGTCAGTAGAATTTCAAAGTGGATTTGATGAACTGATGAAAGCTCGTAGAGCTTCTGTTGGTGAGATAAGACGTTACGGTAAGTTTGATTATCGTAAAACTCCTTACGGTTGGGTTTATGTAGGTGAGAATAAATTATATCAAATTAATGAACAATTTAATAAAATACTTGATAAACAAATTAAAGGTGAACTATCAAATAAATATGTTTATGAATTAGGAAAACCTGAAAATATATTATTAAGTGCTTGATTCCCTAATAAGAAGATTCAAATAGCAGCGCAAACTTTATCTTTAAAATCGAGTAAAAAATATAAAAACAATCATCCTTTTGATTTGAAGGATGTAAGGAATTTACCTTTTGCTTTAAATCATCCTATTTTTATATTTAATAGTAAAACTCAACCTACATCAAAGGTAGTTATAACTGATTTAAAAAGTAATAATGTAAATTTACTTATTGCTTTACAGATTGATTTTAAAGAAAAGGATGCTATTGTAATTTCTATAAGAAGTATTTATCCTAAAGAAAGTCAGCAGTCTATATTAAATTGGGTAAATGAAGGTTTGTTAGTTTGGAGAGATAAAAAGAAAGCGCTGAAATTTTCATCTAAACTGCAGTCCAATTCCGCAGACGTTAGAGAAACTACCAGCGCTTTGTTTGATACTGTAAATATCATAAGAAAATATGAGAATGCCAACAAAAAGGACAACGAGTTAAATATAATTAAAGATAAATTAAGAAAAAGTAGTTCATCTAAACTGCAGTCTAATTCCGCAGAAGTTAGAGGAACTACTTTAAAAAAGAGTCTCGGTTGTAATACTCCTAACAACTCCGTCTTTCAGCATGGCCTGAGCTCGGTAGAGAATAAATCTCATTTTAGTCTCATCGACTCTTTTTATAAAGAAGAGAGTGGGCGAAGCTGCTCTTCACTGCCTAAAGATACGACTAATACGAATGATATGCAACAATTTATGGACGAAATTATAGAAAAGAGTAAGAAAGGTGCACCTATTGGTACAGAGAGGACCTACAGTAATGGTAAGACTTATATTAGGGCTAATTTATTGGAATAAGGATATTTATATTCTTGTTTTTTCTGTGTGGTAAACAGTTTTTCTTGTTTTATACAAAATTATGTAATAAATATTTGGATAGTCAAAAATAATTAAATATATTTGTTTTGTGGTTATGTAAATGACACTATAATAGATAGTTATATATAGTATATGATTATAGTAACAGACAAATATTATGATTATGGAGACTAAGAATAAGGGTTTTGATACTGGTATAGCAAGTGAGTATTTGGTACTATCTATGTTGTACCGTCTTGGGGTAGATGCTTATATGACATTGGGGAATAAGAAAAGTGTAGATATTTGGATAAAGAATGATGACGACTTTGCCATTGAAATAGATGTAAAGTCTGTTCGTGAATATGATTCTATTCCTGTCGGTAATGTGGAAGCTAAGGATAATCGTTATATTGTCTTTGTAATATATAAGAAGTTTGACTTTAAAGATGTTCCTACACTGCCTGAATTTTATATTGTTCCAAGTAAATATGTGGTAGAGAATAGAACAAAATATGACTTAAAAAGTGGTGGAGAACGTTTTAATATCTTTAAAAAGGATATAAAGGACTATATCAATCGTTGGGATTTATTGAAAAAAAGGTGATAGTTATCAATTATTAGTATAAATCTATGAAGAAAGAAGAAAAACGTTCATCCACCTCTCGTTGGAATGATACAAGTAGTTCATGTATTATTTATAGAGCGACTGAAGAAGAGAGAAAAGAATTAACAGAAAAGATGGTCGATACTGCGATTAGAAATATTGAGAAATTTCATTCTAATGAAGAAGAGAAGAGCGTAAAAGGTTTGAAAGATTGTCAGAAAGATTATTCGAGCGAAGAAAGGGAACTTTAATGGAAAACTTCTCTTGAAGTGGAAGTAAATAATTATAAAGATTGAATGCCGTTTGACTGTTTTGTTGAATGGCATTCTTTTTATATATGGCTTGCCACTATAAGGAAGATAATATTGTGTGTTCTGAATGTATGGGGATTTACATTAAAGAACCGCGTTGTATATAATGGTCTGTTTTGTTGTCCACGGTTAAAGAATGTCCGACCTTTATAGTAAATAAAAAAAGCTATAAAGTTATGAATGTTTTAGACGTTGATTTGTATCAATTTGAATTAGTTTATAGGATTTGTTTTAGGAAAGTTGTACAGAAAAAAGAAAAAGGAGTTGAACTGAATGTTCTAACTCCTTGTATATCTGTAAGTTGTATTAAGTTCTTGAATATAAGCTCTTTGGTTCCCCCAGACGCGTACTCTAACCGGGCTGAGCTACACCCCGAATTGCGGATGCAAAAGTACGTCTTTATTTTGAAATAGCAAATACTTCTGTGATTTTTTATTGCCTTTATTTTACCTTTATTTTAAAATTCGCTGTTTATCAGTGCTTTCTTATTGTTAAATAAATCTGAAATAGTAGGTGATTGCAATATCCGGCCGGAAAAACAGATGATTCTTTGGGGCATATTACCTTTTTTTTGTTTATTTATATTAGCTTTGCCATTTCCCAAAAGCAGTTATAAACCGTATAAACAATATATTTGATGATGGATATACCTAAATTGCGCTTGTTGAACCAGCAGTTGGCGAATCCTTTGTTTCATTCTCCGAAAGAGTTGGTGTCCTGGATGGGAGCTGTCCAGGCACAGGATTATGCAATGGCTAAATGGGCGGTGGGTATGCGCCTGGCTTCGGCCACTGTCCGGACGGTGGAAGAAGCGTTGCAGAAAGGAGAGATTTTAAGAACGCACGTAATGCGCCCTACATGGCATCTGGTGGCGGCAGAAGATATTCGTTGGATGCTGAAGCTCTCTGCCCGGCGTATAAAAGCTGCCAATGAGGCATACGCCAAAGGCAGGGAAGAGATATCCGAGGAACTTTACAGTAAAAGCAATCGTGCATTGGAAACGATTCTTGCCGGAAAGAAAAGGCTGACCAGGCTGGAAATAGCGGAACACTTCCGGCATTCGGGGCTGGTGGCGGACAACTATCATATGACCCGCTTTATGGTACGGGCGGAAGTGGAAGGCATCGTTTGCGGAGGAGAGTCTAAAGGCGGAAAGCATGCTTACATGCTTCTGGAAGAGTGCGTGCCACCTGTGCCGGACATAACGAAGGACGAGGCTCTGGCACGTTTGGCAAGGAATTATTTCCGTAGTCATACCCCTGCCACTTTACAGGATTTTGTGTGGTGGTCCGGACTATCCGTAACGGAAGCGAAACAAGGTATATACCTGATAGGCAGTGAACTGACGGAAGAGCAGTGGAAAGGGCAGACCTGGTATCTTCATGAGTCCGGCAGAACCCGCGGCAGCATAAAAGGGCATATACGGTTTCTGCCGCCGTACGATGAACTGCTGCTGGGTTATAAAGACCGGACGGATGTGCTCCCTTCCGAACACTATTCCAAAGCTTTTACGAGGAACGGACTGTTCTTTCCGGTAATACTTTACGAAGGGCAGATTGTTGGGAACTGGGACAGGAAGGTTAAAAGAAACGGATGCGGCCCGGGGTGTTCTCTCTTCCGGCAGGAAAGCCGCATAGATGAGGCTTTATTGGACAAAGCACAACAGCAGTATATGCAGTTTTTGGGAAAGTGAGGGATTTATACCCCCATACATTCCCGGTAAAAGTCGAACACCTCGAAAATCGTTTCTTTGTCCGCCGTCTGGTTCAGGCAGATATCGCCTACCTCTTTCAGCAGCGTGAAATTGATGATGCCGGCAGTGTTTTTCTTGTCATGTAACATCAGTTCGTAAAGGCTGTCGTATTGCTTGCAGCTAAAGGCGAAAGCACCGTAATTCTCTTTGATAAATTGGATGGTCTGGCGCATTTTATCTTTAGGAAAGCCGGCTTTGAGGTAGGAGAGGTAAAGTTCGCACACAAGTCCCCACGCCACGGCATAACCATGCAGTACCGGACGGTTTTCGGCCAGGGCAAGACTCTCGAAAGCATGTCCTATGGTGTGTCCCAGATTGAGCGCCTTGCGTATGCCGTGCTCTTTGGGGTCTTGTTCCACTATATCTTCCTTTACCTGTACGGAGCGCCCTACCATTGTCCTGAGTGCGGAGTAGTCTATGTTTTCTGTATCGAAAGACAGCAGTTCCGCCAGGTGGTCGGAAGTGCTGATGAGTCCGTGCTTCAACATTTCGGCATAGCCGGAGAAAAAGTTGCGGGCATCGAGGCTGCGCAGGAACCCGGTTTCCAGCAAGACGGAGGAAGCAGGGGCGAAGACACCGATTTCATTCTTCAGTCCGTTGAAGTTGATGCCTGTTTTTCCGCCTACGGATGCGTCTACCATGGCAAGCAGGGTGGTAGGGATGTTGATGTATGCAATGCCGCGTTTGAAAGTGGCAGCCGCAAAGCCGCCGAGGTCGGTGACCATTCCGCCGCCCAGGTTTATCAAGAGCGAATGGCGGGTGGCTCCCTGTTCGCTCAGAGCCTGCAACACGGAAGCCAGAGTCTCCAGATTTTTGTGCACGTCTTCTGCTCCGATAATGATTTCGGCGGCATTTTCCAGTGCGGGGATGCTTTGCAGTTGCGGCAGGCAAAGGCGGTGTGTATGTTCGTCGGTAAGGATGAAAAGCTTGTCGTGAGGACATTTTCCGATGGCATGCGTCAGGTCGTTTTCCAACTCCTTGCAGAGGATTACTTCTTTTTTACTCATTTGACTTATTACGGATTAGAAGTTGTAAATTATGGAAGGGAGCATTGCTCTCTTTATTTATTATGCTACAAAGATAGTTCTTTCAACAATAAAACGTTATCTTTGTTTCCGAAAATCTATGTATTTGTAAGGTGTCTGCACCGTAACCTTTAATTTGTATGTAAGAAAATGAGAGCTTTACTTCCCGTATACTGCCGTCCGTTGGGCTATTTCGTAATTGCGCTGGCCTTGTTCCTTCCGTTCCTGATGATGCTGACGGGCAGGGTTACAGATGACAATCTGCTGGTTTATAAAGAGTGCTCCAAACTCCTGATGCTGCTGGGGGCATTGATGATACTCTTTGCGCTGACGAAAGGCGAATGCAAGGCGACAGAGGAGATACGCAACAAAGCCACGCGCAATGCGATGTTCCTTACCGTGCTCTTTATTTTCGGAGGCATGCTGTACAGGGTGGCGCAGGGCGATATTATGTCCGTCGATTCTTCTTCTTTCCTGATATTCCTGATTATGAACGTCCTCTGCCTTGAATTCGGCATAAAGAAAGCGACCGTGGACAACCTGTTCAAGCGGAATAACCGGTAATTAAACAAAATCATTCTGTAACCCGTTAAACCTTTTGCCCGTACTTTTGTCAAAAGAATCAGTTACAAATAAACAGTGTTGATTATTTAGAAGACAGGGCATGAAAAAAATTATCACTGCGGCGGTGCTGTTGCTGGCAACGGCATTGTCTGCTTTTTCACAAACCAAAAACATCACCGTATCCGGCCGCGTGCTTGAAGACACGAACGAGCCTGCGGTGCAAGCTACCATTCAATTGCTATCGTTGCCGGACAGCGCTTATGCAGCCGGTGTTGCCACTACGGGAAACGGCTACTTTACCCTGCCGAAGGTGAATGCGGGGAAATATGTGCTGAAAGTTTCCTATATAGGTTTTAAGAATAAGTTTCTACCGCTGCATCTCTACGCCAACGTGCGCAATAAAAATGTGGGTACGATAACGCTCGAAACGGATGCCATTATGCTTGCCGAGGCTGTGGTAGTGGCGGAAGCGCCGCAAGTGCAGGTGGTGGAAGATACGCTGATGTACAGTTCCTCTGCCTATCGCACGCCGGAAGGGGCGATGCTGGAAGAACTGGTGAAGAAACTGCCCGGTGCGGAAATCGATGATGACGGCAATGTGACGATTAACGGCAAGGAGCTGAAGAAAATCATGGTGGACGGCAAAGAGTTCTTCGGGGGCGATATAAAGACGGGCTTGAAGAACTTGCCGGTGGATATAATTGATAAACTGAAAACCTACGATAAGAAGTCCGACCTGGCACGCATCACCGGTATAGATGACGGTGAAGAGGAGACGGTGCTCGACCTTACCATAAAGAAAGGTATGAATAAGGGGTGGTTCGGCAATGCGGATGTGGCTTATGGTACGGAAGACCGTTATATGGCACGCATGATGGTAAATTACATTGTCGATAAGACGCAATTCTCTTTGATTGGTTCTGCCAATAATGTCAACGACCAGGGGTTCTCCGGTGGTGGCGGCGGTCCGCGCTGGCGCAGGAACAACGGTTTGGTAGCCACGAAAACACTGGGAGCGAACTTTGCGACGGAGACTTCAAAACTGGAGCTCGACGGTAGTGTCCGCTATGATTATAAAGGTGCGGACATTATCAGTACCAACTCTTCGGAACGTTTCCTGCAGAACGGAAGTTCATACTCCAATTCGAACGCTGTCAACAAGAACAAGAATTCGGATGTCTTTGCCAACTTCCGTCTGGAGTGGAAGCCGGATTCGATGACGAATATCATTTTCCGTCCTAACTTCTCTTACGGCAAGACAAACGGTACTTCCGGTTCGGAATCGGGAACATTCAACTCGGACCCGTATAGCCTGATTGCCAACCCGAACGATTTTCTCGACTTCGACAGGCTGGAAGACGACCCTTTGGAAAATATCCGTGTCAATGCAACGAATGATGCTTCTCTGACCAAAAGCAAAAGCATTTCGACGTCCGCCACGCTGCAACTCAACAGGAAGCTGAATAACCGCGGACGTAACATAACCTTCCGCGGATGCTTCAGCTACGGCGACAACGACAACGACCAGTACAGGCAGTCGGAAACCCGCTATTACCAGATATTGAACGCGTTGGGCGGCGACTCCGTGCTGTATCGCAACCAGTATATCACAACACCTACCAACAACTATAATTATAGCGCTCAGGTTACGTACAGCGAACCGATTGCGCGCGCCACTTTCCTGCAGTTCAGCTATCAGTTCCAATACAAGTACAGTGAGAGCGACAAGACCACATTCGATATGCTGGACTATCCGGAGTGGGACATCAACGGGCCTTTGCCGTCCGGATACGAGTCGCATGCCGTGGATAGCCTGGGCAAATATGCGGAGTACAGATACTACAACCACGATGCGTCCGTGTCGTTGCGCTTCATCCGTGAGAAGTATCAGTTGAGTGCGGGGATGTCTTTCCAGCCGCAGCATTCGGTATTGTCCTATAAGCGCGGGGATTATATGATTGATACGGCCCGAAACGTATTCAACTTTGCCCCGAATATTGATTTCCGTTACCGTTTTTCTAAAGTGAGCCAGTTGCGTTTTATGTATCGTGGACGCAGCAGTCAGCCGAGCATGGAGAACCTGCTGCCTATTGCCGACAACTCGAATCCGCTGAACATCAGAGTCGGAAATCCGGGACTGAAGCCGGCATTTACGCACAATATGCGCCTCTTCTACAATACTTATAATGGGGAGTTGCAGCGCGGAATGATGACACATCTCAGCTTCTCGACCACGCAGAACAGCATCAGCAACAGTACGGTGTACAACGAGCAAACCGGCGGACGGACCACTACGCCCAAGAATATCAACGGCAACTGGAGCGCTTTCGGTATGTTCGGATTCAATACGGCGTTGAAGAACAAGAAGTTTACGGTAAACTCTTTTTCGCAACTCAGATACAATAACAACGTGGCTTTCCTATACGATCAGAATACGAAACAGGATAACAAGAATACCACTACCGAACTTATGCTGAGCGAGCGGGTGAACGGGGCCTACCGCAACGACTGGTTTGAATTCGGAGTGAACGGTTCGGTTTCCTATACGGCAGAGCGCAGCAAATTGCGCCCGGAGAATAACCAGAATCCCTATACCTTCTCCTACGGTGCGCTGACCAACATCACGATGCCCTGGAAGATGACGCTTTCCACCAATATCACCAATCAAAGCCGCCGCGGCTATACGGACAGCAGCATGAACCGCAACGAGTTGATCTGGAACGCGCAACTTTCGCAATCGTTCCTGAAAGGTGCGGCGACTGTGAGCTTCGAGATGTACGATATCCTGAAACAACAGAGCAACATCAGCCGCTCGTTGACGGCGGATGGCCGGTCGGTGTCGTCTTATAATGGTGTCAACAGCTACTGCATGCTGCATTTCATATACCGTTTGAATATTTTTGGCGGTAAGGGTGCGCGCGAAAGCATGCGTGGCAGGCAAGGCTTCGGCGGTCCTGGTCCGGGCGGCCACCGGGGTGGCTTTGGCGGCGGGCGGCGTCCGTTCTAATGTTAATCAATGTAATAGGTCGTAAAACTTCCTTCCTTTTTCATATATTTGTTTTAAAATCTGTTTTGATTTTTATTCGGGACTTATTTCTTCTTGTGACAAATGTATGCTTGATTGGAACTTCATAGCCGGCCTGATTGCCACAGTAGCATTCGATATTATCTATTTTGGCGCAATTATCGGAACAATCACGGTTATCATTCTCGATAACCGTAATCCGATAAAGACAATGGCATAGATATAAGTGCTGAAGTTCATACCGTTGGTAGGACTGGTGTTTTACTTCTTCTTCGCCCGCAGCCAAAGGCGGGTGCGTGTCATTGGCAAGAAGAGTTACAACCGTCTGTTGAAGAAGCCGATGGCCGAATATCTTGCCCAGGATTCCTGTGCGCTTCCGGCAAATTACGGACGCCTTATCTCTCTGTTTCGCAACACCAACCAGGCTTTTCCTTTCGATGGAAACCGTGTGGAAGTCTATACGCGGGGACTTTCCATGATTCAATCCTTGTTGCGCGAATTGCAAAAGGCGACCAGGCACATCCACATGGAGTTTTATATCTTCGAGGATGACGCCGTAGGCCGTATGGTGCGCGATGTGCTGATGGAGAAAGCGAAGCAGGGAGTGGAAGTGCGTGTGATTTATGATGATGTGGGATGCTGGCATGTTCCCAACCGCTTTTATGAACAGATGCGCGAGGCGGGAGTGGAAGTGCGCAGTTTCCTGAAAGTACGTTTTCCTTTGTTCACCAGCAAGGTGAATTACCGCAACCACCGCAAGATTGTAGTCTTTGACGGGCGCGTGGGCTTTGTAGGCGGAATGAACCTGGCCGAACGTTATATGCGCGGCTTTTCATGGGGCATCTGGCGTGATACGCACCTGCTGCTGGAAGGTAAGGTTGTGCATGGTCTGCAAACGGCTTTTCTGCTCGACTGGTATTTTGTAGACCGTACCTTGATTACGTCTGCCCGCTACTTCCCGAAGGTGGATGTCTGCGGCACTTCACTGGCGCAGATTGTAACGGCCGAGCCGATAGGTCCCTGGAAAGAAATCATGCAGGGACTTGTCATGGCGATAACCGGCGCCCGGAAATACTTTTATATACAGACTCCTTATTTTCTCCCGACGGAAGCCGTGCTCGTAGCCATGCAGACGGCTGCACTGGCAGGGGTGGATGTGCGTCTTATGCTGCCTTTTCGTGCGGATAACAGGCTGACGCATCTGGGCTCCTGCTCGTATCTGGCAGAGGCGTTGCGTGCAGGTGTCAAGGTGTACTTTTATAAAAAAGGTTTCCTGCACTCCAAACTCATGGTATCGGATGACGAATTGTCCACAGTAGGCTCTACGAACGTGGATTTCCGCAGTTTCGAGCATAATTTTGATGTGAATTATGTTATTTACGACACCGAGACCGCATTGCAGATGCGTGAGATATTCTTGCAGGACCAGCGGGAATGTGTGCAGGTATTCTCCAAGAATTGGGAGAAACGTCCCTGGCACCGTAAGGCGGCAGAAAGCATAGTGCGGCTGCTGGCACCGTTACTGTAGCTTTCAGCCTTGAATGCCGAAGAAAGAGAAATTGACACTGCCGTAGATTCTTCTTTCCAAAAAGCAAGGATGTTCTTCGAAGTTATTGGTTTTTCCATGTTCCAGCACGAACAGGCCGTCTTCTTTCAGCAGGTTGTTGTCGAAAATGAGGTCGGGCAGGGTTTCAAGCTCTTTGAGCCCGTACGGCGGGTCGGCAAAGATAAAGTCGAACCGTTCGCGGCTGCCTTGTATGTATCTGAATACATCGCCGCGGACAGGCAGGCATTTATCGGTCTTGAGCTCTTTCATTACCTTGCAGATGAAAGCGTAATGGTCGCGGTCTTTCTCTACGCTGATTACCTGGTCGCAGCCTCTGGACACAAGCTCGATGCTGATGCTGCCTGTGCCGGCAAATAAATCGAGTGCGCGTACGCCTTCTTCAAAGTCCATGTAGTTGGACAGTACATTAAACAGATTCTCTTTGGCGAAATCGGTTGTGGGGCGTGCCTTGAAAGTATGGGGCACGTCGAAACGCCTTCTTTTGTATATTCCGCTTATTACTCGCATAGGTTGATGGCTTGTAGGTCGAGATTGGCGGCAGGGTTCATGATGAATACCTGCCGGATAAATTTTTTCAGTTCGGACAGCAGTTGCTCTTTGTCGTACAGTTCGCCGGTGAGGTGGAGCTCGTCGCGTTCCTGCGCCATGCCGAGCTGCTTCCATACACAGAGAATGTAATAGAGGCGGTCGTTTGTCTCCTTGCAGGCAAAGGTGTTGGCGAATGCCAGCCGGCCGCGTTCGTAGGCGTATATCTCTGCTGCTTCTTTGCGCAGGTGCACATACATTTTCCGGCAATTGCCCAGGCGGCTCTTTGCCGCAAAGTACTCTATGAGAGGGCTTGCCTGCGCATAGAAACGGACGTCGGGATACTGTTCGCGTAAAAGGGAGCAGGCGCTTTTGTCCATTCCAAACAGTACGACTATATTGTTCTTATGCAAGATGTTGTATTGCACCAGTTCGTTGTCTTGTCTGGAGTGATTATGATAGAATACGGTTTCCGCCTGTTCGTCCTCAAAGAATTCCAACGGAATGAATGTAAAGCGTTTGCCTGCCATAAGGACATTGATACGGCGGAAAGGATTCTTCAGCCAGTCCGTTTCGCGGAAAGCCTGTTTCAGGTTGGCAGTGAGGGACAGGGAATCGTCCACTCCGTGCTCGTGGAAAGCAACTCTGCCATCGCCGCGCGGAATGAATATAGAAAAAAAAATTC
>ENA-ORIN01000173-ORIN01000173.1-human-gut-metagenome-genome-assembly--contig:-NODE-173-length-12349-cov-6.30405_pt1 | contig 12349 bp, 9 predicted proteins | sample MGYA00243031_ERZ508748 | MGnify/ENA primary metagenome ERZ508748 (study PRJEB26277, sample SAMN04329839) | human gut metagenome | biome: human-associated habitat | host: Homo sapiens | place: USA...
GCGGGCTGAGACTGCTTGATTCGCAACCCTCGTTGTTTACTTTGGCAAGCGCCTCTACAATCTCGTCCGGGTCGGGAACGATGCCGCCGAGACGTCCGAAGTGCTCTACTTTTACCTTACCGTTTACGGCGAGGCGGACATCCTCAATCATCTGTCCGGCATTCAGCTCGGTAACCAGTATGCCTTTTACCTTGTCGGCATATGCGGCAATGGCTTTGGTTGGGAACGGCCACAGAGTGATGGGGCGAAGCATTCCGACCTTGAGGCCTTCTTCGCGCGCCATTTCCATGGCTTTCTGGCCGATACGCGCCATGGAGCCGAAAGCTACAATCAGGTATTCGGCATCCTCGCAGTGAATCTCTTCAAAGCGTACCTCGTTCTCTTCGATTTCTTTGTATTTGGCCTGGAAGCGGATGTTGTTCTTCTCCATCTCTTCCGGTTTCAGTTCCAGAGAAGTGATGACGTTGGGCTTGCGGCCGTTGGTTCTGCCAGTAGTGGCCCACGGACATTGCTCGATAACTTCGGCATCCGTGCGGCGCGGCTTCTGTGCGGGAAGAACTACCTTCTCCATCATCTGTCCGATTACGCCGTCGGCAAGAATGATAGCCGGATTGCGGTACTTGAAGGCAAGCTCGAAGCCCAGGCTTACGAAGTCCGCCATTTCCTGTACGGAAGCGGGGGCAAGGGCGATAAGGCGATAGTCGCCATGGCCGCCGCCTTTCACGGTCTGGAAATAGTCGGCCTGGCTTGGCTGGATGGTTCCCAGTCCGGGACCGCCGCGCATTACATTTACAATCAGACACGGCAATTCGGCTCCTGCAATGTAGGAGATACCTTCCTGCTTGAGGCTGACACCGGGGCTGGATGAAGAGGTCATTACCATTTTTCCGCTTCCGGCGCCACCGTATACCATATTGATAGCTGCCACTTCACTCTCTGCCTGAAGCACTACCATACCGGTGGTTTCCCACGGTTTCAGTTCGGCGAGTGTTTCCAATACCTCTGATTGGGGGGTAATAGGGTAACCGAAGTATCCGTCGGCGCCGCAGCGGATGGCTGCATGGGCGATGGCTTCGTTTCCTTTCATTAATACAACTTCTTCTGCCATATTCTTCTTATTTATTCAACTTTTACTTTATAAACCGAGATACATCCGTCCGGACATACAGTTGCGCATGAACTGCATCCGTTACAGGTATCTTCCAATATCTGGTGGGCATAGTTATACCCTTTCACGTTCACCTCTTTGGTGAGGGCTATTACATTGAGCGGACAAGCCACAACACACAGGTTGCAGCCTTTGCAACGCTCGGTGTCTACTACGATTGCTCCTTTGATTTTTGCCATAATTTACGTTTTTTATTGATTGTACATATCCTTGTGATAGAAGTTCAGAATATCCATTACCATGTTATAGGCTTGCCGGGCGGGGCTGTCCGGATTGAGGTCGATGGCATAGCGGTAGTTGTTCAGCGCTTGCTGCCAGTTGCTCTGTTTGCGGTATGCGTTCCCCCGGAGATAATAGGCTTCGTCTTTTTGCGGGAAATCGGTCTGAAGCAGTTCGTCAAGCAACAGAATGGCCTGCTCTACGTTTCCCTGACTGATAAGCTCTTTTATGGTGTTTAATTGCTCCATATCGTTCTGAGTTCCGGATTATTTAAATACAAAGATAGTTTTTATTTGAAGATGAGAGGCATCTTTACTGTGAAAAATAAGAAAATAAGGAGACGGTTGTATCTTGTCTTTTCTTATTCCGGGCATTTGCTTCCGAAACTCCCGGCATTTGCTTCCCATATTCCGGGTGTTTTCTATTGGAATGCCCGGTCTTTCAGGAGTAAACTCCGGGCGTTTCGGGAGCAAATGCCGGGGGATTGGGAGATATGACAATCCCTTTGTTCCGGCTTTGATTCATTACGATGCAAAGCAGGACAAAGGGATGTTCTCCTGATGAATGTGCAGATGGAATATACTTCTTCGGTCTTTTATTTTAGCAGGGATTGTCGGGGGAGACCGGCTATTTCACAAGTTCCCCGTTTATGTACAGATTCTTGAACGTGACATCTTTTGCTCCGCTAATCCGGTTTTTACCTTCCTTGACGTTATTGAAGCGGCTGTCTTCCACGCTTACATTATAAACGTGCTTGTCATCATCAAGTCCGATGATGAGTACACCGAGTTTGCTTTTCTCGCAAGTCACGTTTTTAAGGTGTACGTTGCGCACGGTAGGGGCATAGCCGCGATTGCACTTTTCCCGGTTTTCGTATTGCAGGTTGATGCGCAGTACGGCTTCGCGGCATTGGCCGACGGTGACGTTGCGTACAAATACATTCTCTATCAGTCCGCCGCGGCAGGTACTGGTCTTGATGCGGATTACGCGGTCCAGGTCGGGGCTGTCCATGCGGCAGTTCTCAACGAACAGGTTACGGTAGCCGCCGGATATTTCACTGCCGATAACGACGCCGCCATGACCGTTTTTCATGAAGCAGCCGCGCACGATGATATTTTCGCTGGGAATGTTCCACTTGCGTCCGTCCTGGTTACGGCCGGATTTGATGGCTATGCAGTCGTCGCCCGTATCGAAGGTACAGTTTTCTATCAGTACGTTTTTGCAGGATTCCGGGTCGCAGCCGTCTCCGTTGGGTCCACGGTTGAATACGTGCACGCCACGTACGATGAGGCTTTCGCAAAACAACGGGTGTATAACCCAGAACGGAGAGTTCAGCAGGGTTACATCCTCTATCAGTACCGTGTTGCAGGAATAGAGGTTGATGAGCTGCGGGCGCATGCCGTCTTCGGGTTTCATGATACGCTTGTATACCGGCGTGGATGTTTCCCCGTACATCAGCAGACGTTCGCGTCCGCCGTTGCGTTGGGCCACCATGCCTTCTTTCCAGCCGTAGCGCGGAGCGCCACACATCGGCCACCAGGTTTCGTTGGAACCCTGACCGTCGATTGTCCCTTTGCCGGTGATGGCGATGTTGGTTTCGCCGTATGCATATATCAGCGGGCGGGCATTGTAGCAGTCCAGACCTTCCCAACGGGTGATGACGGCAGGGAAGTAAAGGCTCTGGTCGGTGGAGAATTTCAGTACGGCTCCTTCTTCCACATGAAAATTTACGTTGCTCTTTAGGGTGATGGGACCAGTATGGAAAGTCCCTTTAGGTACTACGACCGTTCCGCCGCCGTTCAGGCTGCATGTCAGGATGGCCCGGTTGATAGCCTCATGGCAAGGTTCATCCGGCGTATCCGGTTGTGCACCGAAGTCTGTGATGAGGTAGGTACGTTTGGGGAAAGAGGTCCGCTTGATTTGTTTTTCAATTTTGGCGCTTTCCTTGAAGGCTTTGTCAAAGTCTATCGGATTGGCGGTGGCCAGGGTTACCGATAGAAGCAGGGAGATGATTCCGATTACTTTCTTCATGCGTTTTTCTTTTATGTTCTTAAATGGTAAATAGATTGCGCAGGCAAAAGTAGGAAAACTCTTCCGGTGACAGAGGTTAGTTTTTGATTGAAAGGGTGTAATAATTGACTGAGATGAAGAAAAATCCGTTCCGTAAGACGAAAAAAATTATCCCGTGAGATGAAATAAATCGTCTCGCGGGATGATTTCCTTTATCTCGCAGGGCGAATAATTCCGTCTCACGGGATGAAAACAACCGGTTAAGGGCTTCCTTGAATCCGAGGGTTATCCCTGTACCGGTATCTTGTCTATTCTCCGCTGGTGGCGTCCGCCCTCAAACGAAGTGTTGAAGAATTCGGTCATAATCATATCCGCTTCTTCCGTGCCGATGAAGCGTCCCGGCATGACAAGGACATTGGCATCGTTGTGCTGGCGTGCCAGATGAGCAATTTCGGCAGTCCAGCAAAGAGCCGCACGAATGCCCTGATGCTTGTTGAGCGTCATGTTGATGCCGTTTCCGCTGCCGCAGATAGCAATTCCCGGGTAACATTCGCCTGCCTCGACAGCTTGCGCCAGTTGATGGGCAAAGTCGGGATAGTCGCAGCTTTCGGTGGAGTAGGTTCCGTAATCTTTGTAAGGCCAGCCTTTGGCTTCCAGCCAACCGCGGACATACTCTTTCAGTTCAAAGCCGGCGTGGTCGGAACAAAGTCCAATAGTTTTCATATAAAATAAAATGATAGAGTGATAATGTGAAAAAGCGATAGAGCAATGAGGTGACGATGTAGTGCAGCATGTGCAGGCTTTTCTACCATATCGCCTCATTACTCTATCATTATTTTACTGTTGTTTTATTAAATCATTGCCTTTACTTGCTTGTACACGTTTTCTGCCGTGAAGCCCAGCTTTTCGTCCAGCACTTTGTAAGGAGCGGAGAAACCGAACGATTCCAATCCCCAAACCTTACCGTGGGCGCCTACCAAGCCTTCCAGCGTAACGGGCAGTCCGGCGGTCAGACCGAATACTTTTGCATTTGCCGGAATCACGCTCTCCTGATAGCCCGGAGCCTGACTGCGGAACAGTCCCTCGGACGGAACAGATACGATGCGCAGCTTGACACCGTCCTTGCGCAGCAGTTCTGCACCGGCCACCAGCGTGGCTACTTCGGAACCGGAAGCTACAAGGATAACGTCCGGATTCTCGTCCGAACCGGCTACGATATAAGCGCCTTTGGCTGCCTGACTGTAATCATTGCCTGCAGGCAGGTTGGCGATGTTCTGACGGGAGAATATCAAAGCGGTCGGGGTAGACATGTTCTCCATGGCAAGTTTCCATGCTACGGTTGTTTCTTCCGCATCGGCAGGACGGAGTACCAGCATGGAGTTATGCCCCTTGTGGTTTTTCAGCTTTTCCATTAAGCGGAGTTGAGCTTCCTGTTCCACCGGTTCGTGCGTAGGACCGTCTTCGCCTACGCGGAATGCGTCGTGTGTCCAGATGAATTTTACGGGAGTTTCCATGAGGGCAGCCATACGTACGGCTGGTTTCATGTAGTCGGAGAATACGAAGAATGTTCCGCAAGCGGGGATAACGCCGCCATGCAGCGCCATACCGATGCAGCAGCATGCCATTGTCAGTTCCGATACGCCTGCCTGGAAGAATGCACCGCTGAAATCGCCTTTCTTGAAGGAGTGGGTCTTTTTCAGGAAGCCGTCGGTCTTGTCGGAGTTGGACAAGTCGGCGGAAGCCACAATCATGTTTTCCACCTGAGTGGCGAGAGCACCGAGTACGGTAGCCGATGCGGCACGTGTAGCGACATTGGCTTTCTGTTCGATTGCAGCCCAGTCCACTTCGGGAGCCTTGCCGGAGAAGAACAGTTCCAGTTTGGCTGCCTTTTCGGGATTGGCTTTTGCCCATGCGGCTTTGGCGGCATATTTTTCTGCCATGATGCCCTTCAATTCGGCAGCGCGTCTGGCGTAAAGCTCGGCTACTTCCGGGAAGACAGTGAACGGATTTTCCGGGTTACCGCCCAGGTTCTTGATTGTATTTACATAAGCGTCGCCGCCCAAAGGAGCACCGTGTGTAGCGCAGTTGGCTTCGTAGCTGCTGCCGTCTGCCTTGCGTGCACCTTTGCCCATTACGGTGTGACCGATAATCAGCGTAGGACGCTCAGCTTCGGCTTTAGCCTCGTTGAGTGCGCTGCGGATGGCATCTGCATCGTTACCGTCGATTGTGATGACTTTCCAGCCCCATGCCTCGTATTTCTTTGCTGTATCTTCGATGGTTACATCTTTCGTTTCGGTGGAAAGCTGGATGTCGTTTGCATCATAGAACATGATGAGGTTGTCCAGTCCCAGCGCACCGGCAATACGGCCTGCACCCTGTGAGATTTCTTCCTGAATGCCCCCGTCGGAGATATAGGCGTAAATCGTCTGGTTCATTACTTCTTCAAAACGGGCTTTCATGAACTTGGCGGCGATGGCTGCTCCAACGGCAAAGGTATGTCCTTGTCCCAACGGACCGGAAGTGTTTTCGATGCCGCGCATAATGTCGCGTTCGGGGTGTCCCGGAGTGGGGCTGCCCCATTGGCGGAACTCTTTCAGCTCATCCAATGTGAATTTGCCTGCCAACGCCAATGTGGAATAGAGCATCGGCGACATGTGTCCCGGGTCGAGGAAGAAACGGTCGCGACCTTCCCACGCGGGGTTCTCGGGGTCGTACACTAAGAACTCGGAGAAGAGTACATTCACAAAGTCGGCACCGCCCATAGCGCCACCGGGGTGTCCGGAATTGGCTTTTTCGACCATAGAAGCAGCAAGGATACGGATGTTGTCCGCTGCAAGGTTCATAAGTTTCTTGTCGTTCATATTATAAAATATAATTGTTATTTGAATATTCTGTAAGTGAATTGAATTCTTGCTTGTTGTTTTACCAGGACAAAGATAACTCTTTATGTGCAATTTACAATATAGAAAGCTGCTCTTTTTTCTTGCCTGTATATCCTGCTTCCTGTTTTGAATACAATAACTGTTCACTGCTGACTGGTGGGTTTAGGATTGTCTGCCGGAAGGTAAACGAGGTGTGTTGTCGTTGTTGGGAGTTATTTATTTCTCTGCCGGAAATGGAACAATACCGGCTGCCGAGGAGTTTGTCCGGTATAGATGACAGGAAGGTCGGTTTAATAAAAAAGACGCCTTCTTCACAGAAAGCGTCTTTTTTATTATAAATCGAATTATTTTTATTCCAATCTGCGTGCACCATCGCTGATTACAACATCGTAAATCTTCGGACTTCTGTTGAATTTCTTCTTGAATTCTTCTTTGGCTCTTTCAACGAAAGTACTATAAAGCTCTTCTTTAACGAGGTTGATGGTACAACCGCCAAATCCTCCGCCCATTACGCGCGAACCGGTTACACCGCAATCAAAAGCAAGGTCGTTAAGGAAGTCGAGTTCTACGCAGCTTACTTCATACAGTTTGCTCATGCCCTGGTGTGTTGCGTACATCTTTTGACCTACCGTTTCGTAATCGCCTTTCTCCAAAGCATCGCAAACATCGAGTACGCGTTGGATTTCTTCAATCACATATTCTGCACGCATAAAGTCTTCTGCACTGATTTCGGCTTTGGCTTCTTCAAGCATTTCCATGTTGCAGTCGCGCAGGAATTCTACATGCGGATGTTTCTTCTGGATAGCGGCAACAGCAGCCTCGCAACTTTGGCGACGTTTATTGTATGCCGACGAAGCAAGTTCGTGTTTTACCACAGAATCTACCAGTACCAGACGGTAACCTTTCGGCTCGAACGGGAAGTACTGGTATTCCAATGAACGGCTATCTAAACTGATGTGAATGCCTTTGTAGCCGAATACAGAAGCGAATTGGTCCATAATACCGCAGTTGACGCCACAATAGTTGTGTTCCGTAGCCTGGCCAACTTTGGCCAATTCGAATTTGTCGATTTTATTGTCGCCGAACAGATCGTTCAACGCATAAGCATAAGTGCTTTCCAAAGCTGCGGAAGAGGACATTCCTGCACCCAGAGGCACATCGCCTGCAAAAGCGGTATTGAATCCTTTTACTTCTACACCGCGTTTAATCATTTCGCGGCATACACCGAAAATATATCTTGCCCAACTGGCGCGGGGAGCGTCTTCTTCATTTAAACCGAACTCTACGTAGTCTTTCAAGTCAATGGAATAGGCCTTTACTGTATTTGTGCCATTCGGTTTTATTTCCGCAATCATACCTTTGTCAATTGCGCCGGGGAATACAAAACCACCGTTGTAGTCGGTATGCTCACCGATTAGATTAATGCGTCCCGGAGAAGCATAGACTGCTCCTGTTGTTCCGTCAAAATGCTTGATGAAACGGCTTCTTACGTATTCTATATCCATGATATTGTTTTTTAAGGTGAATAAATCTAATTACCTATAATATGTATTATCAATCAACTTTAATGTCTTTATTTACATTCTTGCAACCTATCAGCGCATAATAAAGCAGGTAGGCAAGAGCCACTACAATCAACCAGTAGCTTGTTAAGTAGCCGATTCCGTCATTCCAGTCGACAATGGCATTTTGTAACAACGGCAGAATACCGCCACCGCATACAAGTACCATGAAAATACCGGAAGCCTTTTCCGTGTACTTGCCCAGTCCTTCTACTGCAAGGTTAAAGATACCGCCCCACATGATGGATGTACAGAGTCCGACTAACGCCAAGAACATAGCGTTGACAGGTACATTGACAAGTCCGAACATTTCTTCGGCACTGTTCTTGAATACCGGCATGTTTACCATGAGATCGGTTGGTGCAAACATGGCAGAGATAACCAGGAATATACCTATAACGGAAGCTGTGCCCAACATGGCTTTTGCTGATATTTTACTGCCGATACTGGCGCCGATGAGACGACCCACCAACATCAGTAACCAATAGGTTGCTGTTACTGAACCGGCGATAGCTGCTGCTCCTGCTCCATTTACACCCAGTACATCCAAGTCGGGATTTTGTAACCATTTGTTCAGAACATTGGGTACACCGACTTCAATACCTACATATACAAAGATACCGATTGCTCCGAAGATGAAATGACGGAATGATAAAGGACCATACTGAGAAGGAGTGGTGTCGATTTTAACTTCCTGCTTTTCTTTTTCCGGAATAGTGGAGAAGAAGATGACAATGAATGCGAATGCAAAAATAGCCAGAGCCGCATACATCAATGGAAACACATCACTGATTTTTGCATTGGTAATGGAAGGTATTAAAATACCCGTAAGAATGATAACGGAGGTTCCTGCCAATGAATTGAACGAACCACCGAGCTGGATAAGCTGGTTACCTTTGTTACCGCCACCGCCAAGTGTGTTGAGCATCGGGTTTACTACCGTATTAAGTAAACACATGGAAAAACCGGCAATGAATGCTCCCAACAGATAAATGCCGAAACTGCCCGCTACTCCTGAAAGCGTTTGGATACCCACACCAATAAATCCTACTGTAATGGCAATAAGTGCAGTCTTTTTATATCCCATTTTTTGCAACATATTACCTGCCGGATATCCCATTACTGCATATGCGATGAAGTTGGCAAATACGCCGAGAGTTCCCATCCAATTAGGTACTCCGAATTGAAATTTCAGGATATCACCCATTGGTGAGGCTAAATTGGTTACGAATGAAATCATACCAAATAAGAAAATCATCACAATAATGGCAACGATATTCCCATTCTGTTTTTGTTGTGTCATGGTTAATAATTGTTTATTAAGTTTATAATCAGGTTAGTTATTTCTTTTATTCTTGTACACCGAACTTATAGATGGTTATCTGCTGATATTCATCTCCGGGGAGCAATACTGCCGATGGGAAATGTGCCTTATTGGGAGTATCGGGGAAGCATTGTGCTTCAAAGCATACAGCGCTTCTTGCGGGGAATGTTGCCCCGTGAGCACCGGTGAATCCTCCCAGCCAGTTTCCCGTATAAAGTTGCAGGCCGTTTTCTGTAGTATATACTTCCATTGTGCGCCCGCTTACGGGTTCTGTACAAGTGGCGGCAAGGCTCAGTTCACCGCTTTCCGCTTTATTCAACACATAGCAATGGTCATATCCGGCTCCGTTTACCAGTTGCTGGAATTTATCGTCAATACGCTCGCCGATGGCATGGGGAGTACGGAAATCCATAGGTGTATTTTCTACTTTCAGGATTTCTCCCGTAGGAATAGATACCTCATCAATAGGTACATAGAAATCGGCGTTGATGGTAAGGATATTATTCAGAACAGTAGGTGAGGGGTTGGAAATACCAGCGAGATTAAAGAAACCGTGATTGGTTAAATTTACAACTGTAGCTTTATCGGTTGTGGCCCGGTATTCTATAACCAAGGCATTTGCTTCATCTTCCAGACGATATGTCATTTCTATTTCTAAAGTACCGGGGAAGCCCTCTTCACCGTCGGCAGACGTATAATTGAAAATGACGGTCGATTCATTGGGCTGAACCGCATCCCATACGCGGGCATGGAAACCGGTTGGTCCGCCGTGCAGTGAATTGGGACCGTTGTTGACAGTCAATTGGTGTTCCTCGCCATATAAAGTGAATTTCCCATTGGCAATTCGGTTTCCATAACGGCCTATCGTGGTGCTCAAGAAAGGTTCGGGACTGTTTATTACGTGTTCTATGCTGTCATGTCCTAAAATGACATTGGCAAATTTTCCGTTTTTGTCGGGCACCATAATCGAAAGAATTGCACAACCGTAGTTGATTACCGCCACTTCCATGCCCTGAGCATTTTTGAGGATATATAAATCTGTTTTCCTGCTGTTTATATTCTTTTGAAAGTCTTTTCTGTCCAAACCGGACAAGTTACTTTCTGTCGGAGTTGTGTCTGTCATATTCATGGTATTATTTAAATTTTCTTGCAAATAAAGAGAAATTCTTTTGTTCCCCCAAGTAATTGAGAGGAAATATGGGGAACATTTTATGAAAGTTTAGCGTTTGACAATTAGAATACAAATTGATATTTTTTGTATGTTTGTCGCGTTAATCTAAAAAGTATTGTAACAGTATTGAATTGTACTAATTAAAAACAACAAATGTATCCTCTAAAATTTGAGCCCATCCTGAAACAGACACTTTGGGGTGGCGACAAGATTATCCCATTCAAACACTTGAATGAAACTCTGCCGAATGTAGGTGAGAGTTGGGAAGTTTCAGCAGTAGAAGGTAGTGAATCTGTAGTTGCCAATGGTGCGGACAAAGGGTATACTTTACCCGAAATGGTTCGTAAATATAAAGAAGAGTTGGTGGGCGAAGCGAACTATGCACGGTTTGGAAATAAATTCCCGCTACTGATAAAGTTTATTGATGCAAAGCTGGATTTGTCCATTCAGGTGCATCCGGGTGACGAACTTGCAAAGAAACGCCATAACAGTTTCGGTAAAAATGAAATGTGGTATGTCATTGCTGCCGATAAAGGTGCAAAATTGATTTCCGGCTTTGCCGAGGAGATAACTCCGAAGGAATATAAAGACCGGGTGCACAATGGAACATTTGCCGAAGTGCTTCAAACTTGCGCCATAGAGCCGGGAGATGTGTTTTACGTCCCTGCCGGTCGTGTACATGGCATTGGCGCCGGAGCATTCGTTGCGGAAATTCAACAGACTTCTGACATAACTTATCGTATTTTCGACTACAATCGTAAGGATAAGGACGGTAAATCCCGCGAATTGCATACCAGTCAGGCAATGGATGCCATTAACTTTTCCGATGTGCAAGACGATTTCCGTACCGAATACGAACGTGTACAGAATGAACCCGTTGAGATGGTAGCGAGTCCTTATTTCACTACTTCTGTATATGACATGACGGAAGAGATTACTTGTGATTATTCGGAACTGGATTCTTTTGTTATTTTTATCTGTGTGGAAGGTTCTTGCCGTCTGACGGATGACAATCAGAATGAGATTACCTTGCGTGCCGGCGAAACGGTTCTTTTGCCTGCTGCTGTTCAGGAAGTAACAATCGTACCGGAAGGCCAGCGGGTGAAACTGCTTGAGACTTACGTGTAAGAGTTGATATTATTACTGTAATGAAGTTAACATCATGTAGCCAATGGTGTTAACTTCTTTTTTTTGATATGTTCTTTTAATTTCCAGATATTAAACTTCTGTCTTTTTCTTCTCTTTGGCAAATGCCGTAATAGGATGTTTCCTTTTGGCTACGATTTCACTACAGCATGTGGTGTGTATTCTTTAACCATGTGCAACCATTTAATTTTTTATAGCCGGATAACCGCGAAATAGCATTGATTTCTTTGGAATTTATAATTCTCATTTGCAGTAAGGTGAATATAGGTTTGCCATAATTGTGCGTTTGCTTATTGTTGGCATGTCCCAGTGCGGGTAGCGGAAACATCTTTTCGAGACTTCTTTCTTCCGTTATGACTTTTTCATCATCTTCTTAGTTTTGTTTTATGCTTTATGATGATTAATGATGAAAAACAATTAATCCTGAAAATCATTTTTATCGGTGATATACACCAACAAATCAAGCTATGTATTTCCTTTGGTAGAGGTGTATGAAGAGGTAATGTGATAGTAGCATAATATACTATGCCAAAAAAGGGAAAATGTTTTTTAAACGTTCGTTTATTGTGCGCAAAGATACAACCTATTTTTTTAACGGGCAAAATGTTTAATAAGAATATTTCCAAACAGAAACTATTTTTTAGACAAATTACTTTAAATCAATTTATTATCCACGCTTCAAAAGACCTCATTACTATTTTATTATTTATATAAATACGTCTATTGAACTTCTCATTAAAAAGAGTGTCTTTTAAACGAACGTCTAAAAGATACTTTCTCTTTTTAGATTATTAGTTCTCAGCTTTTTATAACCTAAGTTCAAGCGGATAATGCAACAGGAGTGAGAATGATGACAATGAGAAGATA
>ENA-ORIN01000176-ORIN01000176.1-human-gut-metagenome-genome-assembly--contig:-NODE-176-length-12224-cov-4.84954_pt1 | contig 12224 bp, 8 predicted proteins | sample MGYA00243031_ERZ508748 | MGnify/ENA primary metagenome ERZ508748 (study PRJEB26277, sample SAMN04329839) | human gut metagenome | biome: human-associated habitat | host: Homo sapiens | place: USA...
CAGGGAACGGTCGGCAAGTTCGCTTTCCAGTTTCGCTTCGTCCAATTTGTTGGCGGCCTGGTGCAGTTCCAGTAGCATTTGCTCGTTCAGATTTTGCTGTTGCAGACGGGTTTGTTCCAGTTTGGCTTTGGCTGCACGTACTTTGTTGCTGCGTTCTCCGAAATGGAACAAGGGGATGCTTACATTCAGCAGGACAGAGAAACTGGCATCGTCCAGGAAATTCTTGTTGTTCAGTTCCAAACCATGCACATAGTCATATGAGCCTTTGATCCCTACTTTGGGAAGCAGCTCACTGCGGTTCAGTTTCACCTGCTGGCGGGCTATCGCCACTTGTTTGTCCAGTATTCCGTATTCCGGACGGCGGGTGATATCCAGTACCTGTACTTCCAGGTCTTTCTCTATCTCCGGGAAATCTCCGGAAACATGAATTTGTGTGGTCAGTGGTTTCCCTATCAGGTGGCAGAGGTTCATGGTAGCCAGGCGGAGAGCATTCTCGGCTTTTCGGATACCTAGCTCGCTTTCATTCAGCTTTACTTGTACTTTCAATACATCATTCTGAGGTTTAAGTCCATGTTTGTAAGCACTCTCTACGTTATTTTTTAATTCCGTCAATACAGCATGGTATGCATCGGCTACTGTTTTCATCTCCTTTGCTTTTACTACCAGAGCGTATGCCTGATCTGTTTTCTGAATGACTTCTGTTGCGGTCAGATTTTCATTCATTTGTGCCATTTCTTTGCCCAGCAAGGACATTTTGTAGGCGGCACGGATTTTACCGCCCATGTAGAGGGGCTGTTCCATTTGCACACCGCCCATATAGACCCATCCTATTTTATAGTCCAGGTTAATGCCGGGGAAGTAGGCAAAGCCTGCGGGTTGTCCCGGATTGAACTGTCCTGTTCCATCGGGCAGAAAGACGGGCAGGTTGCCTCCGGCTATGCCGTAACTACCGTCGGCATTACTGTAAAGTCCTGTTCCGCTGACGGTGAAGTTGGGGAAGAAGTTCCCTTTGTAACTCTTGGCAGTATAACGGGCACTTTCCGTCTGTTTCACGGAAGCCGCCATTTCCTTGTTGTATTTTAATGCCATTTCGCGGCACTCTTTCAGACTCAGTGTTTCCTGTGCCCATGCGGGGGTGGCAAGATGCCACAGCAGACAGCAGAGGGGGAGTATCATTGTCTTTTTCATTTATTCTCGGTTTTGTATGTCAGTGAAATGAATCAATTGTTTTTTATCTTGAAGAACAAGGCATATAATATAGGGATAAAGAGCAGCGTGATCAGTGTGCTGCACAGCAATCCACCCATGATAGCTGCCGCCAAGGAACCGAACATGGCATCGGACAGCAAGGGAATCATACCCAGAATCGTTGTCAGCGAGGCCATCATGACCGGGCGGAGACGGCTTTGGGAACTGTCTATCAGTGCGGTGATCGGTTCTACTCCTTCATTGATCTGAAGGGTGATTTCAACCGTCAGCACTATGCCGTTTTTAGTCAGCATGCCGATCAATCCCAATGTGCCTACAATAGCCACGAAATTGAAGACTTTTCCTGTGAGCAGCATGACCACTACCACCCCTACAAATATCATCGGAATACAGCAGAAGATGATGATGGGTTTGCGATAATCTTTGAACAGCATGATGAGGATGGCAATCATCAGAATGATGGCTAACGGGAAATTTTGGAACAGGTACTTCATGGACTGGTCGCTGGCTATCTTTTCTCCTTGCCATACCAGTGAATAACCTTCGGGTAATGGTATGTTTTCTATCTGTTCCGCGATGGCAAGACGTGCTTTTTCCGTTTCAATGCCGGGTGCGGGCGAACATTGTGCCCGCTGGCTTCTCTGCCCGTTGTAACGGGGAACTACCGGATCTTCCCACCGGATATCAATCTCTTTGCTGATTTGTTTCAGCGGTGTGCTTCCCATGATGCTTTCCACCAAATCTTCTTTCGAAAGTGTGCCGGCTTTCAGCTTCACCATGGTTTCCTCGTTCAACAGTCCGTTCAAGGAAGGCAGAGACGAGAAGACTTGTGCGTTGCCCAGGTCCTCTATCGGTTCTCCTTTCTCGTCGAGGCATTTCAGGTAGATGTTGTTTTTGTGGATACCTTCGTAGAAAGAGCCGATAGGAATGCCTCCGGTGGCTGTGAGCAGGGAAAGGCTGACATCATTACGGCTCAGGCCGAGGGCACGGGCGGACGGCTGGTCGTATTCGATGGTCAGTACGGGTACTTGAGGTTCCCAGTCGGTGGTGATGAGGCAGACTTCCGGAGTCCTTTCCATGATGGCGCGGGCGCTGTCGGCCAGTTGGTGCAGGATGGCAGGATCGGGACCCAGAAATTGCGCCTCTATGGGATATTTCTTGAACATCAGATTATATCTTTTCAATTTGATGTATGCGTCCGGATAGGCTTGGGAGAGGTAAGCTTGGATTTCGTCTATATGTTCTACCAAGGTTTCCGGTGAGGTGAAGTCGATAATCAGTTCGCCGTACGAAAGTGAGGGGTTGGCAATGCTCCGTACCAGATTATAGCGTCCGGGCGTACCGCCTATGGAGGTGGTGACGTGGGTTATTTCTTTGCGTCCTTTCAGATAGGTTTCTATTTCTTTCAAATCTTGTGCCACACGAGTGTGGTTGTTTCCTTCCGGCAGTTTATATTCCATGTAAAGCTGGTCGTAAACCATGTCGGGGAAAAAGCCCTGACGCATATATGGATAGCCGAAAGCGGAAAGTAGCAACAGGCCAATCATGGTGAATACAAAACTCCACCGGTGGGCCAGACCGAACCGCAGTGCCGAACGGAGGGTGGCATAGATTTTACCTTTGTATACTCGCTTTCCGGTACTGTCAGTATCTATGGCAGGATGCAGCCGGCGGTCGGCCATCAGTGGTACATGGATCAGTGCCAATATCCAGCTCAGTAACAGGGAAACGGCAAGTACGATGAAAAGGTCGCGCGTGTAGACGCCTGCGGTGTCGGGGGACATGTAGATGGGTAGAAAAGCGATAATGGCTATCAGTGTCGCGCGCAGAAGAGGCATGGCTGTCTGTCTTCCGATGGCGGTCATGGCTTCCATCCGGTTTTTGCCGGCCTTCAAGTCTACCAGTATGCCGTCTATGATGACGATAGCATTGTCTACCAACATGCCCATTGCCAGTACAAAAGCAGCCAATGATACGCGTTGCATCGTTCCACCTGCCGAATAAAGGAACAGGAAAGAACCGAATACGGTGATGATCAGGCTGATACCTATGATAAGGCCGCTCTTGAATCCCATTGCTATCATCAGTATCAGTACTACGATGATGACGGATTCTATCAGGTTGATGACAAAGGTTCCCAAAGAGCTGCCTACCCGTTCGGGCTGATAGAAGATTTTGTGGCATTCCACTCCGGCGGGCAGACGTCTGGTTTTGAGTTCTTCCAACTTGCTTTCTACGGCATGGCCTACTTTTATAATGTCCGAGCCACTGGAGGCGGCGATGAGTATACCGAGAGCACGTTCATGGTCATAAAACATTTCATTGCGTGTGGGATCCTCGTAGTCTTTTTCTATACGGGCAATGTCGCTCAGGCGAAGCTGGTCATCATCATGTCCCTGGACCAGCATTTTTCCAATATCTTCTACGGTTTTGAATTTGTCGTTTACTGTGACTCGGATACGGTTGTCACCATTTTCATAATATCCTGTATAGGTGGTTTTGTTCTGTCCGTTCAGTGTGGCGAGAACTTCGGCAGGTTTAACACCGAGGTTTGCCATACGGTCTTGCAGCAGGGAGATGTTGATACATTCGGAACGTTTGCCGTAGAGTTCCACACGGTCTACCCCTTCCAGTTCGTTCACTTCCCGTTTTACCAGTTCGGCATAGTCGGACAGTTCACGGTCGGACAGTCCGTCACCTGTCAGGGCATAGAACATGCCATATACATTTCCGAAGTCATCTTTGACTATCGGGGTGGTGGCTCCTTCGGGCAACAGGGCGCGGGCGTCGCTTACTTTGCGGCGCAGCATGTCCCAGCATTGTTCCACGTCATCGTCCGGCACGGTGCTCAGCAGTTCTATCTGTATCAGGGATAAGTCGTTGTATGAATAACTTTCTATATTGTCTATGTTGCCCATGGTGCGGATGTTCTTTTCAAGCACATCCGTTACTTCCAGTTCTACCTGGTGCGCGGAAGCACCCGGATAGGTGGTGACCACCATGGCAAGCTTCACTTTTATTTCGGGGTCTTCCAATTTGCTCATCTGATAGCAGGAGTAGGCTCCGCCGAGTAGCAGAACCGCTATCAGGAAATAAATCAGATTCCTGTTCCGGAATGCCCATTTACTGATGTCCATTATAATAATCCTCCTATATTTGTGTTAGTGACCGGTGACAAAGGTTTTACAATTTCTCCATCCTCAATGTGGTGTACGCCCGAGGATACAATCTGCTCTCCCGGTTGCAGTTGTCTGGAAGTGATGAGACTGTGTCCGTTGTTCAACAAACGCAGTATGGATACTTCCTGTCTGTGTACGGTATTGCTGGATGGATGAAAGACGAACACATACGCTTTGCCTTCTTTTTGCAGGATGGCGCCGGTAGGGACAGAAAGAGTATTCTCCTGCTCTGTACGGCAAAGGATGGTTACCATGGTGTTCATGCCGGGAGAAGGGATAGCCCGTGTGCCGGGTACTACTTGCAGGCGCATGGTGTATAGTTGGTTTGCGTTGGCTTTCGGGGTGACACTGATTAGTTTCAGCGGGTAGGTTTCGCCCGGATAGATATCAAATGTGCAGTGATAATTGTCGAACTGCTCCCGGCGGATATATTCGGCCGCAGGCAGATTTATTTCCACTTCGGGGGTTCCGCCGCTGATCATGGCAATGACGGGCATTCCGGCTCCGATGGTTTCGTGAGCTTCGAACAGGCGTTTCTGGACATACCCGTTGAAAGGAGCATAGAGCTGGGTGTAAGCCAACTGATCTTTATGGTGTTTGTACTTGGCGGTGATTTGCTTAAGCCCGTATACGGCTTTGTCATTGGCGTTGGGGGTGGTTCCGTTGTCTTTGTAAAGGGCCATGACTCTTTCCGCTTCCGCTTTTATTTGCTGGTATTCTGCTTCTGTGGCATCCAGTTGTACTTGATAGTCGGTGGGGTCCAGTTCGGCCAGTAATTGTCCTTCTTGTACACGGGCGCCGTCTTTGACATGTATTTTGCTGATGGTTCCGCTTACCCGGAAGGCAAGGCTGATATCTTGTGCGGCTTTTACCTTTCCCGGAAATTGCAAGAACGTTTGCTTGTCGGCAGAAACGATCGTGTCTATTTTTACTGTCTGATAGCCTTTGGCTTTCTGGGTACGCTGTGTGCAGGAACTCAGTAGAATCAAGGAAATACCTGTTAGAATAAGATAAATTTGTTTCATATATCATGCTATTGGTTTTCTGATGCAAAGTTATCCCGAAGCAAGAGGATAGAAAAGGTTGATATGAATGATAAATTGTCCGATTTGTATATTTTTGGGTTGTTATGTAGCTGGAAAGTTTACGATTTGTATTTATTTTGCAGTAAATTAAAGAATGTATAGATTGATGGACAGACAACAGATGCCTTTTCTCTTTAGATTTCTTTCGGATAGTGAACTGTATGCCTTTAAAGACGGACAGATTATTTCGACATTTAATAAATGTGGCCTTTTCTTTTGCCGGAAAGGAAATGTGGAGGTTTCACTGGAAGATAAGCATTTTCAGATAAATCCCGGTGATGTGTATATTTACATGGCTTCTACCTTGGTGCATCAGCTTCATAAGAGTGAGGATGCGGAAGGGGTTATGGTTGAAGTGGATTTAGATTATATCATTCCTATCGTCAATAGGGTGATCAATGTGGAAAACCAGCTTTTTATGCGGAAGCATCCTTGTATATCACTTTCGGATAAGCAACGTGCTCATTTGGAGTATCTGTTGGATAATTTGCGGGAGAGGATAGAGGCGGAGGATGTGCAAGAGGTGAATTTGCAGCAACAACGCCTGACTTTGGAACTGATCAAGTCGATGGGGCAGACTTTCTGCTATGAGATATTGAATATGTATTTTGCCAACCAACCCATGCAGCCCTTGCCGCAGAACAAGAAGGATGTGATTTTTCAGAATTTCATGCTGTCTCTTTTCCGTTTGTATAGAAAGGAGATTACCGAGGCGAAACAAATGCTTGAAGGATCGGATTTGAGTATCAAGGAGATTGCGAACCAGCTGAACTTTCCTACGCAGTCTTTCTTCGGAAAGTATTTTAAGCAATATGTAGGGATTTCACCTAAAGAATATAGAAAAGGCAAGTTGAGGATTAAGGATGGAATTTGATTTCAGAAAATGCAATCTATTTTATTTTAATATACCTTTGTGTACAAATCATAAACGTTTTATTTATGACCCGAAAGAACGAACAAGAGCGATTCATGTCTTATATTACAGAACGGCAAACTCATGAGAGCCGGATGGCGGTAGCTGATTTTTTGCGGAAATATGCTGACCGGTATCATAACTCTGATTTTATTTCTTCTGATCCGGTACAGTTCCCGCATCGCTATCATTTCAAAGCGGATATTGAAATCAGTGCTTTTCTGACTGCTTTTCTTAGTTTCGGAGCCCGCCCTCAGATACTGAAGGCAGCAGAACGACTGGATTCTATAATGCACCGGCAGCCTTTGCAGTATGTGTTGTCTGGAAATTGGAAAATAGATTTCTGTGGTGAGGAGTCGTTCTATCGGACGGTTTCAAAAAATAAGATGGCACAATTGTTTTATTGGCTGCATACTATATATAATAGGTATGAGAGTATGGAGGATGCTCTTCTTTGCGAAACGGATGGAACTCCGATGCAACGTCTTTGCCGTTTGTTTGGAGTGTCGGATAAGGCGCCGCAAAAGAAATTGAATATGTTTCTGCGCTGGATGATCCGTCGCGATTCGGAAGTGGATTTTGGAATCTGGAGGAATTTCTCTCCATGTGAGTTGATTATCCCTTTGGATACACATGTCAGTGAGATGGCTTTCAGATTGGAGCTGACCCGAAGTAAATCTTATACGCTGAATAATGCGAGAACTATTACTGCGGCTTTGGCTGAGGTTTTTCCCGAAGATCCTTGTCTGGGGGATTTTGCTTTGTTTGGCTATGGGATTAATGAATTATGAAATGTAGTTGGGTGTGTGTTTCTCGAAACAGGTAGCTGTGGTGAGGATGATTATGGAATATCGTTTGAGATAAGTGGAAATCTAAAAATAATCCCCGAGGGATATCACATCCATCGGGGATTTTCGGTTTTTTGGTTAAAGGTTAGTATAAAATTAGGTTAGGTTGTTTCTTAAATTATAGGGGTACGTATTCCACGAAGGCCTCCATTGCTTCATAACATGCCAAACCAAGTTGGTCATACAAAGCAGCGGTACCCCGGTTGCGGTCTTCACTTCTTTGCCAGAACAGACGTTCGTCGTTGCCCAGGAACGGTGCGCTTTCCATCTGAGACTGATGCTTTAAGATGGAGTTACGTTTAGCACGCAGTTCTTCAGGACTGAACGGTACGGCCATTTCAATGTTTTCAATTTCCCATTCCGCCCATGCGCCACGATACATCCAGATGCGGCAATCTTTCAACCATTCGGCACCGGCTTCTTTTTCGATGTCGATAGCGGCAAGCACTGCGTCTGTGCAGACACGATGGGTTCCGTGCGGGTCGGCAAGGTCACCGGCCACATAAATTTGGTGGGGTTTTACGTCACGTAGTAACTGTAAAACGATTTCCACATCGGCTTCACTGATAGGGTTCTTCTCGATTTTTCCTGTTTCATAGAACGGCAAGTCGAGGAAGTGGACACGGTTCAATGGAATTTGATTGTAAGTACTTGCAGTACGGGCCTCGCCACGACGGATCAGTCCTTTAATGGTCAGGATATCGCGGCTGTCCATATCGCCTTCTTTCTTAGCGGCAAGGAATTTCTTGATTTCAGCGTATTTGTTTTTGATGGTTTCGTTGGAGTTTTCATCAAAAAGTTGGTTGAAACCGTTGATGAAGTGCATGAAACGTACTACTTCTTCATCGCCTACGGCAATGTTTCCGGAAGTTTCGTATGCTACGTGTACTTCGTGACCTTGCTGAACCAAACGCCGTAAAGTTCCACCCATTGAGATTACGTCATCATCCGGGTGCGGAGAGAAGACTACCACGCGTTTCGGGAATGGTTTTGCCCGTTCGGGGCGATAGGTGTCATCTGCATTGGGCTTGCCGCCGGGCCATCCGGTGATGGTGTGCTGCAAGTCATTGAATATTTTGATATTTACGTTGTAAGCAGAACCGTAGAGTGCCAGCAGTTCGCTCAGTCCGTTTTCATTGTAATCTTTGTTGGTCAGTTTCAGAATCGGTTTTTTGACACGCATACACAACCATACAATAGCGCTGCGAATCAATTTGTCGTTCCATTCGCAATTGGTTACCAGCCACGGACGTTGGATACGGGTAAGGTGAGAAGCCGCTGCCAGATCTATGCAGACATTTGCATTGTTATGCATTTGCAGATAAGAAGCGGGCAGAGTGTCGCTCACTTTGTCTTCCACCGCTTTCTTGATGATATCGGCTTTGTCATCTCCCCATGCCAGCAAATAGATTTTGCGGGCAGCCATAATAGTTGCCACACCCATCGTGATGGAACAGGGAGGGAGATTGTCCACTCCCAAGTTGTGTGCAGCTTCAGCACGCGAGGTTGAGTCAATCAAAATCAGTCGGGTAGGAGAGCTCAAGCTTGATCCCGGTTCGTTCATGGCAATATTGCCTTCACGACCAATGCCCATTAATACGATGTCTATACCGCCAAAAGTCTGGATACGTTGTTCGTACAGGCGGCAGTATTCGATGACAGCTTCCTGCGGAATCGTTCCGTCGATGGTGAATACATTTTGTTTATCGATGTCGATTTGGCTTAGGAATAAGTCGTTCAGCTGTGAGAAACTGCTTCCAGCCCCTTCGGAAGCCAAAGGGTAATATTCATATAAATTGAAAATTACTACGTTACGGAAACTTAGTCCTTCATCTTTATGTTTACGGACTAGTTCGTCTTAAAGCGGCCGTAATGAAGCACAGGTTCCAGCCCCAATCACGCAGAACTTTCCTTCGCGCTGACGTTCCTGAATTTTTGCCGTAATTTCGTTGGCAATGTGCTGCACGCCTTCCTCCATCGTTTCATAGATGTCGGTAGGCACTTTTTCGCAGCGGGTCAAGACAGAACGTTCCACCGCATTTTCGGGTTTATAATATTTCGGAGATACTCTGTTCAGAGAAATCTGCGAACTTAGGTTTGTTCTCATAAATTACAAATTAGCTTTTTCGATGTCTTTGAAATATTTGTAAGTACCGACTTTCAGTTCGTCTGTAGCGGCTTCGTCACAAACAATGATGCCATGCTGGTGCATTTGTAATGCGCTGATAGTCCACATTTGTGTAATACCACCTTCAACGGCATGTTGCAAAGCACGTGCTTTGTTGTGCCCGTTGCAGATAATCAGAACTTCTTTGGCTGAAAGGACAGTCCCTACACCTACTGTTAACGCAGTTTTAGGTACTTTGTTCACGTCATTGTCAAAGAAACGTGAGTTTGCAATGATTGTGTCTGTAGTCAGTGTTTTGATACGTGTGCGTGAAGACAAAGATGAGCCCGGCTCGTTGAATGCGATATGTCCGTCGGGACCGATACCTCCCATAAACAGGTCGATGCCTCCGATTTCGGCTATTTGTTTTTCGTAGTTGGCGCATTCTGCTTCCAGGTCTTCGGCATTTCCGTTCAGGATATGTACATTTTCTTTCTTTATATCAATATGGTTAAAAAAGTTTTTCCACATAAATGTATGGTAGCTTTCTGGATGATCTTCAGGCAAGCCTACATATTCGTCCATATTGAAAGTAACGACATTCTGGAAAGATACTTTTCCCTGCTTGTTCAGTTCTATCAGCGCTTTGTACATGCCTAGCGGTGAAGATCCTGTGGGACAACCTAAAACAAAAGGTTTTTCAGGAGTCGGATTTGCCGCATTGATTTTACTAGCTACATAGTTTGCCGCCCATTGTGACAGCGCTTGGTAATCAGATTCAATAATTACTCTCATGGTTCTTTCTTTTTTAAGTTTTAAGTGTTAAGTTAACTATACGGGTTATTCCATTTTATCCTTTTTGGGACGGAGGAATGTCAATTGTACTACCAGTGCGATAAGCACAATAATAGCCAACATGGCAAATCCCAGTCCCAACTTACCTCCGTCTGTCCACTTTCCCAAGACTTCGGTAATGGCTGCTCCCGCAAACACGCCTGTCATATTCATGATACCATAGGCGGTAGCACGGTGTTTGGATGATACGAACTGGCATAGAATCGGCATATTGTTGGCATCGAAGATACCATAACCGATACCGAATAATAATCCAGCTCCCACAACGGCTACGAAACTATGGCCGAACCCTAGTAAAAGCAGGGATGGAATAGTAAGTCCCAAGCCGATGGCACCCGTGTACACACGTCCTTTTATATTTCTTTGCACCCACTTATCGGATAAGGTTCCACCAATAATTACGCCAATGAACGAGGATAGCGCGATGGTGATAGTCGACATGGGGCCGGCTTGTGACATCGGTATATTCAGGTTCTCGGCGAACAAGGTAGGTAACCAGTTTTTGGTTGCCCATCCCGGTAAACTGGGGGCTGCGAAATATAGCAGAATCACCCAGAATGCAATATTACTGAAAAGTAATGATAATCCCTTCAATAAATTGCTTTTTTCTTTACCGGAAGGTGAATTTATTTGTTCAATTTGTATTCTATCCTTCTTTTCATGTAGAAAAAGCATCAAAATTACGGCGTATGCAATGCCGGCGATGCCGAACCAATGAAAGGTTGTATGCCAGGAAAAAGCGGCGGCTACTGTAGCGCCGAAACCTCCGATGGCCTGCCCGGTGTAGAGCCCGGTCATGTGAATACCGATAGCTAATGAACGTGACTTATCGGAGTGATAGTCGGCGATCAGTGACAATCCGGCAGGAATATAGAGCGCTTCGCTGATTCCCATCAAGGCGCGAAGGAAAAAAACTTCATTATAGGTGTCGGCGATTCCCATCAGATAAGTGACGGCCGACCATACAAACAAACTGCCAACAATAAGCCATTTGCGGTTCATGCGGTCGCCCACCATTCCGGCTATAGGGCTCATACAGCCATATATCCAAAGAAAGACTCCCATCAGTCGCCCAAAATTGGCAGCTGACTGAAGCTCGGTGATATCCACCGCCATGGCATCTCTCATTGTGGACAACATTTGCCGGTCCATGTAATTCAACAGGGCAACACCCCATAATAATCCTACTACAACCCAAGGATAAATTTTACTGTTTTTCATGCTAATAGATAAAGGGCTTTATAAATGTGATTTTTTGTTGTCGAGTATTTCCTTGCACAATGTATAGCCCTTGATCATCATTCTTGGAATGTGGAACGGGCCTTTGAATAGGTTACCCTTGGCCATTTGTGCAGGCGTGCCGTCACGATGGAGATATCCAAACCATTCTCCACACTCTTTATCAGGGAAATGGGTGTATGTCCAATCGCTGATTTGTTTGTGCATGTCAAGGTATTTTTCATTTCCGGTTGCTAAATATGCATACAAAGTAGCGATGACAGTCTCTGTCTGAGGCCACCAGAATTTCATGTCTTGGGAATAATCCTGTGGCGGAAGGTTCTTGCAGTCTTTGAAGTTGATGATACCTCCGAATTCTTTGTCCCATCCCCACTCCCAAGACCAATCAAGGATAGTGAGGGCCAATTCCGTAATATCTTTGTCCCAATTACGGTATTTGGCTTCTTCCAGCAGAAACCAGGCGGTCTCGATACAATGTCCCGGATTGATGGTGCGGCCCATGTTGCTGTCGATGAATTCTCCATGGGGGCCTACCGTTTCAAGCAACGCCTTGAATTCGGGATGCATGAAATCTTTGCGCAGTTGGGCGATGGAAGCGTCAATCTGTCCGTTGAAGCTTTCATCTTGAATGGCCTGACGGATACGTGATGCTACATTAATCAGGATCATTGTGATGGAATGTCCTTTCATAGGAAGAGTATCCAGATATTTTGGAGGGAGTATGCCTGCAGATTCCATAAAATACTTCAACCGATTGATCAAGTCTAATGCATTAACTGAATACGACTG
>ENA-ORIN01000184-ORIN01000184.1-human-gut-metagenome-genome-assembly--contig:-NODE-184-length-12059-cov-6.20077_pt1 | contig 12059 bp, 10 predicted proteins | sample MGYA00243031_ERZ508748 | MGnify/ENA primary metagenome ERZ508748 (study PRJEB26277, sample SAMN04329839) | human gut metagenome | biome: human-associated habitat | host: Homo sapiens | place: USA...
AGCCCATTATACCATTCAGACGAACGACACCAAACCAACATAGTTAGACAAACAGATTTTTGACTGGACCATGGCCATACTCCCACTATTGCAACTCTCGCTGGCCAAGCATAATAAAAAGGTTGTTCCTCTAGATATAGAACTAACTAAAAATCAACGCATTCTAATTATATCCGGACCGAATGCCGGAGGTAAATCCGTTTGTCTGAAGACTGTGGGATTACTACAATATATGTTACAATGTGGTATGCCGGTTCCGATGCATGAACGTAGCCATGCCGGATTATTCGGCAGTATCTTTATAGACATAGGTGACGAACAAAGTATCGAAGACGATCTGAGTACCTACTCCTCACACCTTACCAACATGAAAACAATGATGAAAAGCTGTAACGAACGCAGCCTTATCCTCATTGATGAATTCGGCGGAGGTACAGAACCACAAATTGGAGGAGCCATAGCTGAAGCTGTGTTGAAACGTTTCAATGAAAAGGGCACATTCGGCGTTATCACCACTCATTATCAAAATTTGAAACATTTTGCCGAAGATCACGAAGGAGTGGTTAATGGTGCCATGTTATATGACAGGCATTTAATGCAAGCTTTATTCCAATTACAAATAGGAAATCCGGGAAGTTCATTTGCAGTAGAAATAGCTAGGAAAATAGGTTTACCGGAAGAAGTAATAGCCGACGCATCCGAAATTGTAGGGAGTGAATATATCAATGCTGATAAATATCTACAAGATATCGTACGTGACAAACGTTATTGGGAAACCAAGCGTCAGAACATCCGCAAACGAGAAAAACAGATGGAAGAAACCATCGCCAAATACGAAGAAGAACTACAGGAACTGGAGAAAAGTCGTAAAGAGATTTTGCGAAAGGCCAAAGAAGATGCGGAAAAATTGTTACAGGAATCAAATGCCCGAATTGAAAATACCATCCGTATCATCAAGGAAGCACAAGCCGATAAAGAACGTACACAATCGGCACGTCAGGAACTGACTGATTTTAAAAATCAGATAGAAGATATCGAGAAAAAGAACAAGGAAGATGAAATCATCCGGAAAATGGAAAAACTCCGTGAAAAACAAGAGCGGAAAAAAAACAAAAAGGATAAAGCCAAAACGGAATCTTCCCAACTGTCAATACCCAAAGAACAGCCTATCACTGTAGGTAGCACTGTAAAGATCAAAGGTCAATCCAGTGTCGGAGAAGTACTAGGAATTAATGGCAAAAATGCAATAGTTATGTTCGGAATGATAAAAACCAATGTAAAACTGGATAAGCTGGAACGTAGCACACCAATACAGCCCACCCAGAAAACAATGGTAAAAAGTACCTTCGTCAGCAGTGAAACACAAGATCGGGTATATGAAAAGAAACTAAATTTCAAACAAGATATTGATGTACGCGGTATGCGTGGCGATGAAGCGATACAGGCAGTAACTTATTTTATCGATGATGCCATACTATTGGGAATAGACCGTGTACGTATCCTTCACGGAACAGGTACAGGCATACTGCGCACCCTGATTCGCAGCTATTTGGGAAGTGTTCCAGGAGTAGCACACTATCAAGACGAACACGTACAATTTGGTGGGGCAGGTATTACTGTAGTAGACTTAAAATAATATTTTAATAGAATAAGAGGCTGTTTTTAATTAATTTTCTCTATATTCGCACTAAAATTAGAGAAAATTAAAAGCAAAGGTGGCAGCGGGAACTTCTCATACAACTATAAGTATTAAGCTTAATGAGCAAGGGTTTCATGATATTTTCAATAAATATTATGTAACTCTATGCTTATTTGCCAATCAATATACAGAAAACCAAGAAACTTCAGCAGATATTGTACAAGATTCATTTGCCAAACTATGGCAAATAAGAGAAGATTTTTTTTATCTGCACCAAGTAAAAGCATTTTTATATACAGCTGTACGCAATAAAGCACTCAACGAACTGGAGCATTCAAAAGTAGTATATGAATACGCTCAAAATGTCATCGAAAAGAAAAAGGATTCCTTTTTTCACGATGCAATCGTTGAAGAGGAAACTTATCGTATCGTTTCTGAAGCCATAGATAAATTACCCGACCAAATGAAAGCCATTATGCAACTATCTCTGGAAGGGAAAAAAAACGCAGAAATAGCAGACAGACTAAACATATCTACAGAAACAGTCCATACATTAAAGAAAATAGCCTACAAGAAACTCAGAGAGAACTTGAAAGACTACTATTACTTCCTCTTGTTCTTTATATAAAAAGACATTAATTTGTTTTTTTTCAAAAAAAGTCGTTTTATTATTCACCCAAATTTCAAACAGACCTGTTTTATTATAAAAGAGATAAAAAACAGGTCAAAATATGATAAAACAAGATTTCTATATAGCCAACCTCATAGCAAGGTATCTGTCGGAAGAAATAACCCCGGAAGAAACAATAAAACTAACTACTTGGAGAGAAGAATCTACAGCGCACGAGATTTTATTCAAGAAAATTTGTGATGAAGAAAACCAAAAGCAGCATTTCCGGCAAAAAACGGCATTCAATCCTTCATCCGGATGGAAAGAAGTGGAAAAGCGAATCAAAAGAAATAATAACAGAAGCAGATATATCAAAATAGTAAGTTATGCCGCAATCATTCTGTTACCTGTCCTTTTTGTAAGTATTTCCATGAAATTCACCTCGCCCGTTTCTCTTTCGGACAAACAGTTCATCGCACAATCCATTCTACCTGGGGAATCCCAAGCTATTCTGACATTGGAGGACGGCCAGACAATCCATATAAATAAAGAAACAGAGAGTCTGCTTGAGAAAATAGACGGAGCCCGAGTCCACATGGACTCTACAATGCTGAATTACCAAGTAACATCAAAAACAGTCCCAAAAAACAAGCCTGTATATAATAAAGTGGAAACTCCACGAGGTGGAGAATATGCTCTATTGTTAAGTGATGGAACAAAAGTGCATCTGAACGCAATGACCAGTCTCCGCTTTCCTGTGACATTTGATAACGGTCCACGCAAAGTGGAACTGGAAGGCGAGGCCTATTTTGAAGTCTGCAAAACAGGGCAACCATTTATAGTATGCACTCAAGGCATGCAAGTAGAAGTGTTGGGAACCACATTCAACATCTCTGCTTATCCACAGGAAGAGTATCAGACAACTTTGGTAAACGGTTCTGTCAAAGTAAATACAGAAACTGGAGAAAGCTGTATTTTAAAGCCTTCCCAGCAAGCTACCATCAGCCTCGGAAACAGCAGCATACAGATACGCATGGTAGATGCCGGATTTTATACCTCATGGATAAAAGGAAAAATTCATTTCAAAGACCAGCGATTGGAAGATATCATGAAAATACTATCACGCTGGTATGACATGGAAGTAATTTTTGCCAATGAGAAAATAAAAGACCTACGCTTCGGATGCAATGTAGATCGGTATTCGGAAATCACTCCATTTGTACGTTTGTTGGAAGAGACTCAAAAAGTACACGTAAAAGTCAATAACAAAACAATCACATTCTATAACTAATAAAAATGATGTATTATGGACAAAAAACACAACTACACCAATCACGGTAAAAGTAGTAAACGTTTGTGGATTACGTTCCTATTTTTCTGTATCATTACCACAGGTTTTATGCAGGCTGCCAACAAAGTGTTTGCACAAGCCACTGTCACAGCCTCATTCAAGAATGCCACGTTGAGTGAAATTCTTTGGGAAATCCAAAGACAAACCGACTTTACTTTTGTGTCCAGCACCACTGACCTATTCAGTTCACAACGGCGTTATTGCTATCAAGCAAATTGAAGAAAAAATGTCTGCTGTTCCTCAACAGAAAACAACATTAACCGGTACAGTACTGGATGAGACGGGAGAACCTATTATTGGAGCGAATATCTTAGTCAAAGGTACTACGAATGGAACTACTACAGATTTGGACGGGCACTTCTCATTAGATGTAGACCGTATACCTGCCACTTTGATTATCTCCTATATAGGTTATGGCAAGCAGGAAATAAAAGCCACTGCCGGAAAGATACTGAAAGTAGTCATGGCTCCTGATAATAATGTTATGGAAGAAGTGGTTGTTACCGGTTATGGTACTTTCAAGAAATCGGCATACGCAGGTTCTGCTTCTACTGTGAAGACAGGAGAATTAAAAGATTTACCCGTAGTTTCATTCTCCAGTTTGCTAGAAGGTAATGCTCCCGGAGTACAAGTCACTTCCAGTTCAGGTCAGCCTGGTGCCTCCACTTCTATCCGTATTCGTGGTATGGGTTCTTTCAATGCAAGCAATTCTCCACTATACGTAATCGATGGTGTTCCCGTCCAATCCGGTTCTGTTGCTGCTACCAGCTCCGACTCCGGATTTGACATAATGTCTACATTAAACAACTCGGATATTGAAAATATTACAGTAATAAAAGATGCTGCAGCAGCCTCCCTTTATGGTTCACGTGCTGCAAATGGAGTTATTTTAATCTCCACCAAGAAAGGAAAAAGCGGAAAAGCACAAATTTCATTAAAAGCAGACTGGGGTAGCAATGATTTCGCAATGGATTATCGCCCAGTTATGGGGGGAGAAGAACGACGTGAATATATTTACAATGGATTGATATTATATCAACAACGTAAACTAGCTGATAAAAATCCTAATATATCAGAGGAAGAGCTAATGTCACAAAGTAAAACTTATGCAGATGGGCAAATCGATAAATATGCTCCAATTCCATGGTGTGGTTTCACAGACTGGAATAAAGAGCTTTTCCAAAAGGGACATCATTCTACCTATGAAGCATCACTAGCCGGTGGCAGCGATAAATTTAAATATTACTCTTCTTTATCATATATGAAGCAGAACGGTATTGTACAAGGTTCCGGTTTGGAACGTGTAACAGGGCGTTTGAACGCAGATTTCAGTGCAACAGACAAATTGACTGTAGGCGCCAAGATACTTTTCTCAAATGTAAATCAGAGTGTTTATGACGAAGGATTCACTTATACATCTCCTTTCTATTCCTCACGTAATTGGGCTACTCCTTCAGATCCGGTCTACAATGAAGATGGCAGTTGGAATCGTAAATTTATTCGTAAAGCCAATGACCGCAACCCCAAATTATCAGCTGAATACGATTATAAACATGAAAAAATGCTACGCGCATTCAATACGCTTTATGCCGAATACGAAATCATAAAAAATCTGAAATTCAAAACAACATTCAGTTATGATTACACTACTGTAAAAGGTGAGAAATGGTATGACCCACGTACTTCCAACGGTGAAGATGAAAATGGAGAAGTAGTAAAACGCATAAGAGAATATAAAAAAATGGTATGGAGTAACACCTTAAGCTATTTAACTACTTTCAACAACATTCATCATTTGGACTTTCTTGCCGGATATGAAATTGATGATACCTACAATGACTATTTATCAGGGGAAGCTTACAATTTTACAACTCCCGACAAACATGCCATTAGTAATGGAATGAAAACAGTATCTGAAGGGGGAAGTGATTCAAGGTACAGACTGGTATCCTATTTAAGCCGTTTGAATTACGATTACAAAAATAAATATTATCTAGGAGCTAGTTTTCGTGTTGATGGCAGTTCACGTTTGCACCGTGACAATCGTTGGGGAACATTTTGGTCTGTATCCGGAGCATGGCGTACTATTGAAGAAGAATTTATGCAACCTGTAAAAGATTGGTTGACAGACTTGCGTATAAGAGCATCATACGGTGTAAACGGTACTCTTCCTTCTGATTATTTCGGCTATATGGGATTAAGCTCCATTAGTGGTGGTTACTTGGAGCAACCCGGTATTCAAATGTCCCAAATTGCAAATCCTAATCTGAAATGGGAAACCAATTATAATATGAATATTGGCTTGGATTTTGGTTTTTGGGATCGTCTGAACTTCACGATTGAATATTATACCCGTACAACTAAAAACTTATTAATGGACTGTCCTGTATCCATGACAACAGGATTTAGTAGTTATTTAATGAATATAGGTGAAGTGAAAAATAAAGGTATTGAATTAACTATTAATTCCACTAATATTAAAATAAAAGACTTTAACTGGAATACAACTTTCAATTTAGGTCATAACTCCAATAAAGTTGTAAAATTAGATGGCGAACAGACACAAATTGTCAGTGGAACCCAAATACACAAAGTAGGAAGTTCTTATCGTACATTCTATGTACAAGAATTTGCGGGCATCAATCCTGAAACAGGAAATCCTCTATTCTATACCAATGAATTGGATGAGAACGGAAATTATATAAAAGAAATTACCGAGAACTCTAAAAATGCACAATTCATTCCTTATAAACATGCAGAACCAACTGTTAACGGAGGTATCTCTAATTCATTGCGTTATAAATGGCTTGATTTAAATTTCTTATTCTCCTATCAATTCGGAGGATATTCTTATGATACTTGGGCACAAAAGACAGAACATGGCGGTTACGATTCCTATGCTAACATTCCGACTTATTATCGTGATAGCTGGAAAAAGCCAGGTGATCAAACCAATATAGAAGTATATATGCCGGGTAAATCATCTTCTGTATCAATGCATAAAATAACAAGTAGCCGCCGTATCCACAGTACTGATTATTTCCGCTTAAAAAATATCACATTCGGCATTACGTTACCTAAAGAATGGACAAATAAAATCAATATAGGAAATGTTCGTTTTTATGCATCAGCAAGCAATTTATGGACATGGGCGGCCTATGACAATTATGATCCTGAAGCTGTTAGTGCCGGTAGTGCAACTCAAACCACACCGCCTTTAAAAACCGTTACTTTTGGTTTCAACATCAATTTTTAACCACTAAAAAACAACAATATGAGAACATTACATAATTTTTTATCAATAGTCTTATCCATCGGATTGTTTACTTCATGTGGAAACGATTGGTTGGATTTAGAACCGTCCACACAAATTCCAACAGAAACGAGTATCAAATCTCTCTCCGACATTGATTATTCACTAAACGCCATTTATGCGACAATGCGTAATGCCTATGCGTATTCCGGGCGTTTAATCTACTACGGAGATGTAACAGGAGATGACATGCAAGCTGTACAATCAACTTGTAGAACAGCTCACTATTACCAAATGGATTGGTTACCTGCAAATGGACCAAGTACACACTGGTCATATCTTTATTCCATCATTCAAAACTGTAATGTAATTTTAGACGGCATTGACAATATCGAAATTCTTCCAAACGATGAAGATGAGCATATCTTCCGCAATGATTTGGAAGGACAAGCATTAGCAATACGTGGTCTGGCCCTTTTTGACCTTACGCGCTTCTTCGGATATACTTATTTAAAAGATAACGGAGCCTCTTTAGGAGTACCTATCATCACTTCAGCATCAGCCACTGCCGACAGTAAACCTTCACGTAACACTGTAGCTGAATGTTATGATCAAATAATCAAAGACTTAAAGAATGCGGCTAGTTTAATGATACCCACATATTCATGGTCAGGTACTAGTTTGAATCAAAAAGATTTATCCTTAAATAAGAAAGGTAAAATCAGTAAATGGGCCACATTAACTTTGTTAAGTCGGGCATATCTGTATATGGGGAAGAACAGTGAAGCTTTACAAGCTGCAGAAGAAGCAATAAAAGGATCGGAAGCCAATAAATACCAATTATGGAATACCGAAGAATATCCCACTGTATGGGGTACGGAAGCCTCCGAAGCAAATCCGGGAGAAATTCTCTTCGAAATAGTCAATACTACTACCGAAAGCCCCGGCAATGAAAGTATGGGATATCTAACTTCTCCAAAAGGATATCAAGATATGTGCATTACAGTCAGTTTTTATCACCATCTGTTAGAAACGCCTAATGATGTACGCATTAAGTTATTAGTTAATCAAGACAAAAAAGTAATGTATTTGAATAAGTATCAACCACAACCTGGAGAAAATATTATGGATGCCAATATTCCTATAGTACGTCTTTCCGAAACTTACTTAAATGCAGCCGAAGCAGCCGTGAAAAACGGAGATGCAACAAAAGCTGCAAAATACCTGAAAGCCATTGCACTCCGAGGAAATCCGGACTATACGATGCCCGCAAAGGTTACCCTTGATGATGTTCTAGAAGAACGCAGGAAAGAACTCATTGGTGAAGGGCACCGCATGTTTGACTTATTACGTAATAACTTACGAGTAATTCGTATTAACGAAACAGACGATATGATGAAAGAGGTAGTGCATTTCGCTGACGAAAAAACATCTATGGATTTCGACAGAAACTATTATCGTACAATATTACCTATTCCTCAAAAAGAAATTAATGCTAATTCTAATATTGTACAAACACCAGAATATCTGAAATAATAGTCAACACAAATTGATAAAATCCAAATCAATAAATCCTTCTCTTTAAGTTAGGGAGTATTATCACTCCCTAACTTAAAGAGAAATTAACTATATAAAATACATAAAGATATGAGAAAATCCTTATTATTATTCATCTTTGCTTCATGTTTATTTAATAGTTGTGATGACACCTTTACCAATGACATAATAACCACCCACCCCAATAATCCACCAAGTAATCGTTCTGCTTTTGATAATTACTTTGATTGGGACCGTATAAATGACATTGAAACTATAAACCCATTTACACATACCATAACTACCATGGGAATTCCATGGAAAAAAGGTAGCAGCAATAATCTAGGAATTCCTTCAACATGGTTAGACGAGAATGCTTCTGATCCAATATATGCAAATCGATATTATTCTAGAGAAAATGGCTGGGAACTCATTTATAGCAATATAACCGAAAGTACTCCTACAAAATATTTTGCTTTATACCACAAATATACAGGATTACTCCGTTTTTTCTTTTATGAAATAGCTTCATCAGCAGGCTTAGGTAGTTCAGAGGCCTTTTGGGGAATCCGTACAGACAAAACTACCAGTCTATTCAACTTTATGGAAGAAATTTCTATACCCATAAATCGTTCAGAAAAATCTTCATATATAGCAAGTACAGAAGGTACATTTTTAGGAAACGAGTTTGTTAGCTCTGGATATAAAGCAAACAATTGGTATGGATTAGAAATAGAGTGTGCTTATGATCCTAGTCTTAATACACAAAGCTTAGCTAATTTCGAAATTAGAGGTTGGGCTGTTAATAAAATAAAAACTACAGGTATGGCTCAAACAAGTGGAGATATCACAGGTACTATCGTAATGAACACCACTAATATTTCTAACTTCAATTTCAATCTTGCCAATACATTCAATAATTCAAAAACTTCTATTGCAGTTAATCAAGAAGGGTTTATTAATACAGTCAGTAAAGAAATTGAAAACGGAATAACTAAGAAAGATTCTTTTTGGAAAAGTATTGGAAACAGTATTAAAGGTGCAACTGTTAGTGGCATTAAAAACGGGTTAAAAGCATTAGTTACGTCAGGAGGCTCTGCAGCTGTAAGTGCCTTAAAAGGTCTAGCAGGTTCCATTATTGGCATCAACAAAAGTAAGCCTTCAATTGGACAAATTGATCTAAAAATCAATACAAATACACAAATGCAATTTGAAAGTGAACAAACAACAACTGGTTGGGGAAGTATTTCGTCATTTCCAGTAGCAGGAACCACAAACAACAATAATGATGTACCCATTTATAACTTTCCCCTTGGTGTGTGGAATCTAAAAAAATCTCCTCAAATAATCAGAAATGTCGAAGGAGAAATCGGAATGTATTATGATGCCGGATATTTTACTTATGAATATGAAGTAGGAGATTACGAAATTCTTGTTAATCCTGTTGTTTCTCAAGAATATAGGGTGTATTCCAAAGCTAATTTACTTTTCAAATCAAACAGTTATGCATCTGCCCCTCCTTTTGGCTATATAAATGAAATGAAGTATTATGGGGGAGGTTCCAGCTTTAGCACTGATATTCTAGAAGGGGATTCCAGTGATAAACATTTTCATGCACATTACCCAATAAAAAAGGATGATTTACTTATCCATCTTTATGTAGAACTAATAAATAAAAATAATCCAGATATAAAATTCAGCTTCTCAAAATATTTTGCAACTGGAGATATTATAGAAGGAACAAGCAATATAGAAGAAATAGATGATAGAGAAGGCCCCATTACTGAACATTATTAATAGATGTCCTATAATAAATTTATAATTTTAATATTAAATCAAATCGATGACAAGCAAGACTAATTTTATCAACTACTTTCTTCTTGCATTTACCCTCGCATTCATCAGTTCCGGCCTTAGTGCCGGAACTCTTGATTTCAAAGACAAAAAGAAAGACAAAGAGAAAAAAGAAGAATTAACAGCCGACGGTCCATACGTATTGTATCAGCCTGACGGCCAAATCAGAGTAATCAATGTAGATAAGAAAGAGAATATCATTGATACCACTTATACCACATTACCTCAAAACTTTACCCTGCATGTGACAGACCACAAAGGCAGGTTTCCATTTGATGTAAAACTACACCCGGTAAAACGTCCCGGATGGAATTATCCCCAGGCAGACAAAGTTTTTGTCATGTCCGACCCTCATGGAAGGCTGGACTGTGTAATCAGCCTGTTACAAGGCAATCATATCATTGATAAAGACTACAAATGGAGCTTCGGGAAAAACCATCTGATGATTATCGGTGATATTTTTGACAGAGGAAAAGATGTACCGCAAATCTTCTGGCTATTTTACAAACTGGAAGAGGAAGCAGCCAAAGCCGGAGGACACGTATCGTTCATACTGGGAAATCATGAACCGATGGTGCTGGCCAATGACCTCCGATACACCAAAGAAAAATATAAAATATTAGCAGAAAAACTAAAGATGGAGTACCCCCGGCTATTCGGTCCCGATACCGAACTGGGCAGATGGTTGGGAACCCGTAACACCATGCAAATGATAGGTAACGACCTATATGTACATGCCGGACTGGGCAAAGACTTCTATGACAAGAACTTGAGCATTCCCACTGTCAATGAAGAAATGAGTAAAGGACTATTTATGACGAAAAAAGAACGCAAAGCGCTTTCTCCACTCACAGCCTTCCTGTATGGAAACAGCGGTCCCATCTGGTATCGCGGACTAGTACGCACCGATGGCAAATACAATCCGCTGGCATAAGACTCCCTAGAAATGATTATGGACCGTAATAAGGCAAAACATATTATTGTGGGGCATACCATATTCAAAGATATTTCCACTTTCTATAACGGCAAAGTTATCGGAGTAAATGTGGACAATAAAGAAAACCGGGAAAAAAAGCGCGGACGTGCCATGCTGATTGAAAATAATCAGTATTTTGTCGTCGGTGACAAAGGTATACAAAGACAATTAGAATAAAGACAATACACCAAATCCTACCGGTGGTTTTCCAAACTCTCCTGACAACTTTCCTATTTGTCAAGAGAGTTTTTCTTTTCCTTTTTTGCTACTTTCCCCCTTTTATTTTATACCTTTGTTCCTCATAATAACTAACCTTATAAAACGAAATGAAATCTATCCGAGAACTATACCGCATCGGCACCGGTCCGTCCAGCAGTCATACTATGGGACCGCGCAAGGCTGCTGAAATCTTCTTAGGAAAACATCCCGAAGCCAAAGCTTTTCAAGTTACTCTTTATGGAAGCCTCGCCGCTACCGGTAAAGGACACATGACCGATGTAGCCATTTTAGATACATTGCAACCGCATGCGCCTACAGAAATTATCTGGAAAGCCCATGTCTTCTATCCGTTTCATCCCAATGGAATGACTTTCAAATCTTTGAATGAAAAAGGAAAGGTGACAGATGAATGGACTGTTTTCAGTGTAGGCGGAGGTGCTCTAGCCGAAGAAGGGCACGACAAAGGCTCAACTCCGGAAATCTATGATATGAACCGTATGAGTGAAATCCTCTACTGGTGTGAACGTACCGGACGCAATTACTGGGAATACGTCCATCAATGTGAAGACGAAGACTTTTGGAATTATCTGGAAGAAGTATGGAAAACCCTGTGAGCAGCCT
>ENA-ORIN01000195-ORIN01000195.1-human-gut-metagenome-genome-assembly--contig:-NODE-195-length-11522-cov-7.08773_pt1 | contig 11522 bp, 9 predicted proteins | sample MGYA00243031_ERZ508748 | MGnify/ENA primary metagenome ERZ508748 (study PRJEB26277, sample SAMN04329839) | human gut metagenome | biome: human-associated habitat | host: Homo sapiens | place: USA...
TCGACATGTACCATGTGATGAAGGCTTTCCTCGAGCTGCAGCAGCGCCGTAAGGTCTCCATCCCGATGCGTCCCGACCACGGTCACCAGATGGTGGATGACTTGAAGAAGAAAACCAATCCGGGGTACTCTTGCATCGGCCGTCTGAGAGGATTGGCAGAGCTGAGAGGGCTGGAAATGGGAATTGCTAAATCACTAAGTGTAGTTTCTTAAAATAAAATAAGCCGTTGTGAAAAACAACGGCTTATTTTTGCTTGTGTCGGAATGAGGCGACTCGAACGCCCGACCCCTACGTCCCGAACGTAGTGCGCTACCAACTGCGCTACATTCCGATACCTTTTTCGAAAAGTGGTGCCACCAGGAATCGAACCGGGGACACAAGGATTTTCAGTCCTTTGCTCTACCAACTGAGCTATGGCACCTTTTCCGTTTGCGGGTGCAAAGATAAAGATATTTTTTTATACTACAAGGCTTTTTGAGGAAAAATATTAGAAAAATCCCCTTTGTAGCTTTTAAAACAAGAACAAAGGGGATATTTGTATTAGTTATGAGTATAGATTTCTACGTAATTGTTTAATCTATATTCGGATTGATACTGTGCCAGTCTTTAATGGGCGGCAATACGCCCATTCCTATAACTTCGTCGCGTAGTTTACAGAGGTGGGCGTAACTTTCTTTCAGTTTAGCCTCTTCTTCGGGAGTACCTTTCAGCTCTTTGTAGTGCACACCGTCCTTATTGATTTCGGTTTCCATAGCCATCATGATATGGTCGAAACCATGACTGTGTACATATGTGCCTGCCGGCCAGCGGAAAGGCTTTCCACCCATGGCGGCAGCAATCATTTCTATGGAAATATACGCAGGGCTTTGGAAAGAAGAACGACCGCGCAAAGCGATAATGTTAGCGCCGCCTTTGGTAACTTTGGTCTGTATTTCTGCCCATTCTTCCTTTGTCAGGGCAGGAGTGCCGATGATATCCAGCAACGGTTTCCCATCTACTTTGGCGGTAGAAGCATATACAGCCATTTGTTCGCCATGTCCGCCATATGTACGGCAGTTCTCTATCTTATCGGGAGCAATGCCGAAATGTTTGGAAAGTTCGCTACGCAGGCGGGTACTGTCAAGGGCTGCCAGTGTTGTAACCTGAGATGGCTTCAATCCTGAGTACAATAATGTAATCAGGCCGGTAATATCGGCCGGGTTAAAGATGACAACCACGTGCTTCACATCCGGACAGTAAGCTTTCACGTTCTTACCGAATTCTTCGGCAATGGCGGCGTTTCCTTTTAGCAAATCCTCACGGGTCATTCCTGCTTTACGGGCTGCACCACCGGAAGACACTACATATTTGGCATCGGTCAGAGCCTCTTTAATGTCGGATGTAAATGTCAGGTTCAGACCTTCGAATCCGCAGTGGAATATTTCTTCCGCCACACCTTCCAGACCGGGAGCATAAGGGTCGTATAAACAGATGTTCGGGGTAAGGTGCATCATGATTGCACTCTGTGCCATGTTGGAGCCGATCATACCGGCTGCACCTACAATGGTCAGCTTTTCGTTTGTAATAAATTCCATAATTATATTATTTAAAGGTGAATAATAAACGCTTTTGTCGATTGTTACGTTACAAAGATAACCGTTTTCCGGAAGAGTTGTTTATATAAAAAAGTTATCTTTTAGAGCGAAAAGTTATTCCTTATCTTTATCTTTGTATAAGGTAGGATGCGGCTCGGCAGTACCCGCGCTCAAAAGCGGGCTTTTGGCTTGGTATTGCGCTCACCTTTCGCTATCTTTGCGCAGGATGCCGGAATAGGCTATGTTCTATTGCGTATCGTTCTTGTTATAAATATTACGAAATATAAATTGTATGAGTATAGAGTTAGGAAAGTTCAATACCTTGAGGGTGGTGAAAGAGGTTGATTTCGGCATGTATCTGGATGGTGGTGAAGAAGGAGAAATTCTGCTTCCGTCGCGTTATGTGCCCGAAAACTGCAAGCCGGGAGATGAACTGACTGTGTTTATCTACCTGGATAACGAGGAACGGTTGGTAGCTACTACACTGACACCATTAGTACAGGTCGGTGAGTTAGCCTGTTTGGAAGTGGCATGGATAAATCAATACGGCGCTTTCCTTAACTGGGGATTGATGAAAGATTTGTTTGTTCCTTTCCGTGAACAGAAAATGAAGATGCAGGTTGGGAAGCAATATGTAATCCATGCTCATCTGGATGATGAGAGTTACCGGATTGTAGCCTCTGCCAAAGTGGACCGTTATCTTTCGAAAGAAAAAGCGCCTTATGAACCCGGTCAGGAAGTCAGCATACTTATCTGGCAGAAGACTGATTTAGGTTTTAAGGCTATTATTGAGAACCGATATAGCGGTTTGCTGTATGAAAGCGAGATATTTCAACCTCTGCATACAGGCATGACATTGAAGGCTTATGTAAAGCAGGTTCGCGAGGATGGAAAGATTGACCTGATACTTCAGAAACCGGGGCAGGGCAAGGTGGAAGACTTTGCTGCTACCTTATTGGATTATATCCGTGCGCAGGGCGGACACATCACTTTGCATGACAAGAGCCCTGCCGAAGAGATTTACGATACATTCGGTGTCAGCAAGAAAACCTTTAAAAAAGCAGTTGGCGATTTATACAAAAAACATCTGGTATCGCTGCAGGAAAATGGGATTGAACTGGCAAAAAAACTCTAATCCCTACCTGCAATAGGGTTTTCCCTATAACATATTAGAGAGAAACAGAAGGATGGGGGAAAATATTCCCCTATTTTTGTTTTTACTAAAATGATGGAATATAAACTTGTAAAGAACGCTGCCATGAAACGAATATTATTTATGTTGTTTGCCGTGATAATGAGTACTGCTGTCTGCCATGCGGCCATGAGCAATAGTAAAGTGCGTAAAGAAACACGCTTTCTTACGGATAAGATGGCTTATGAACTGAATCTGAATACGGCTCAGTATAATGATGTATATGAAATTAATTATGACTTTATTTCAGGTGTACGTTATCTGATGGATGATGTGCTGAGGGGTGAAGAATGGGCGTTGAATCGGTATTACGATTATCTGGATATACGCAATGACGATTTACGTTGGGTATTGAGCCGCAGACAGTATTCCCGTTTCATGCAGGCTGCCTACTTCTTCCGTCCGATTTATGTGAGTGGCGGGCATTGGTCTTTCCGGATTTATGTTACTTATACCAATCCGAATCATTTCTACTATCCGCGTCCTTATCATTATCGTACTTACTGTGGCGGACATAACCGTGTTCATTATCATAATGTAAGCTATTACCGGGGCAGACATAACTATCCTACCTATAACGGCTCTTTCCGTATCCGTGATAATAAATCGTACCATACAAGCCGGCGTTCGGATTTCGGTTCGGTTCATATCCGTCCCAATTCCGGTACGCGCCCTAATAACGTGGAACAGTCCAATCGCCGTCCTGCTACCAACAGTCCGGTACGCCGTTCCGATACTAAGAAGGAAGTAAATGCTCCTAAACGCGGGCAGAGTATTCAGAAGGAAAACGAAAGCGTAAGACGACGCAGCAACTCTTCTTCATCCTCTACGCGTACAACACGTTCTTCTTCCCGTTCGTCAGAAAGAAGTAAAGAAGCGTCAAGACGAAATTAAACGCTTATCCATGTGTATTTATAACTGATAAACGGGGGATACTTCAATATACCTGATGATTTCTTTCAGGCACGGAATTCACGGAAAAAGAAGTAAAGAAAATCTGTGTTTTCCGTGTAGTCCGTGCCTGAAAAGAAAATAAATAAAAAGTGTTCATCTCCTTACAAACACACAACAACTAAAATTATATTTATTCGATAGGCTCTCCTTTATAAAAGTCCAGTATCTTGGTACGGAACAGGTACTCGTATTTGGCTTGTAGTTCATCGGATTGTGCTTTCATCAGGTTCTGCTTGGCCTCATTGTATTCTACGGCGTTCGCTTTCCCGTTTTCGTATTTCTCGCTCATCAGCTTAAACGATGCTTCGCTTGCCGAGGCTGCCGCGCTGCTGCTTGTATACTTGCTTTCGGATGCTGCCGCATTGTACCATGCCTGCTGAATTTCTTTGTAGAGGTCCTTCTTGGCATTATCCAGTTGCAAGGAGTAGTTTTCACGTTGCAGGCGGGCTGTACGTACCCGGTTGCGTGTAGCCAGTCTGTTAAAGATGGGAACACTCAGATTAAAACCGATGTATTTGTTGAAATTATCACTCATTTGCTGGCTGAAAGTGCGGTTGATTGTCGAATAATAATTCGTACCGAGACTCCCGCTGAGAGTCAGTTGCGGATAGTAACCGCTTTGGGCGATTCGGATACTGTGTTTACTTCCTTCCAGACGATACTGTGCAGCTTGTATTGAGGCCTTGCAACCTAATGCTAACTGATATATTTCGTCCGGAGAAGCCAATGGGATAAGTTCTATTGTTGCGGCAGGATTTTCCAAGAGGAAACCTTCCGGTGTTTCCAGTTCGATAAGCTGGCTGAGGTCGAGCAATGCCAGTTGATAGTTATTGCCCGTCTGTACCGCATTCATCTCATCCTGCGCTACACGTGCTTTGGCTTCGGCAACTTCTGCCGGAGAGGCTTTCCCTACTTCTGCCAGCCGCTCTATGCGGTTGCATTGTTCTTTGCTCAGCTCTACTTGTCCTAAAGAAACCCGGTGCAGTTCTTCGTTGAACAGTACCTGTAAGTAGGCTGAGGCTATATTGATGGAGATATCTTCTTTGGCTTTCTCCAAGTCGGCAAGAGCGGCTTTTAGGTTTAATTTGGCCAAAGCATACTGGTTGGGTATCTCGAGTCCGGTAAACAGTGGAATACTGGTGGAAACGGACATATTTGTACCGTGACTGCCTGTGTTGACATATACGGTGGAGTAATCACCGGTACTCTCGTCCTTGATAGCGGTCTGCGTGCGTCCCCAGTTCCAGTTTTGTCCGGCACTGGCATTAAGGTTCGGCAGTCGTGCCCATTTGGCGGTATTCACTTCAACATTGCTTTGTTCGGCTGCATTGGCTGTCCGGCGAATGTCGATATTATGCTCGATGGCGTAGTCTATACATTGCCGTAGCGACCAGCGGTCTTGCGCCTGAACTTGTATGCAAGCCAGAACGGCCATATATATAAGTATCTTTTTCTTCATGGCGTTTTTGCTTCTTCTAAGTATAACGGTTATTTATCTTTTTTCTCAGCGCCACGCACTTTGTCTTTGGCAGTCAGGCCGCTTTTGACGGCAATTTTGATACCGTCGCTCATGCCTACTTCTATCTGTTGGCGTTTGAACTTCTGTTGAGGTACACTGTCGGTCAGTACATATACAAAGGTGCTGTCTCTACTGAACTCAACCGTACTTTCCGGCAGGGCGAGCGTCTTGAGGGCACGTTCCAGCACAATTTCCGCATTGGCGGAATAGCCGGAACGGATTTGTACGCTGTCCGGCGCCTGGATGGCCGCTTTGATTTCGAATTGGTTGGCTCCGTTTTCTTCTACGCCTTTCGGAGATATGTATTCCAGTACGGCATTGAACGAGAGGTTTTGCAAAGCACCGATAGTTAGCTTTACCGGCATGCCTTCGTGTACGCGGCCTACCTCGGTCTCATCCAGGTTGCCCCGGAAGATGAGGTCATTCATATTGGCAACCGTGGCGATTGTTGTTCCATCGTTGAACGTATTGCTCATGATAACGGAGTTGCCGACTTTGATAGGTACATCCAAAATTAGTCCGGTAATGGTGGAACGAATCAATGTGCTGCTGAATGAAGCGCTGTTCTTGGTGATACCTTCCTTTACGATTTCCAGATTGTCTTTGGCTGTTTGCAATTCCTCCCGTGCCTGTTTTACGTTCACTTCCCCCTTTTCGTATTCTTCGTTGCTGATGAGTTTGTCATTAAACAACTTCTCGACACGGGCAAAGTCCGTTTCGGCTTGTTTGGCATTGATTTCTGCCAGACGGACGCGGCTTTCGGCAGAGTTCAGCGTGCCCAGTTCGGGGATAACCTTTACTTTGGCAATCACTTCGCCTTGCTTGACGCTTTGTCCGGCTTCTTTATATACTTCGGAAATGATACCGGATATTTGCGGCTTGATAAGCACTTCATCTCTGGGCTCCACTTTTCCGGTGGCTACGGTTGTCTTTTCCAAATCGGCTGTTTCCGGAACGATGGTCTCATATACCTTTACAGTGGGCTGGGATTTCCGGTACAAAAACACGAATGTCCAGATAAATATGGCAGCTACTACCGCCAGTGATGCGATTTTCAGATACTTCTTTGTTTTCATCTTTATTGTATTATTGTTTTATTTTTCTATCGTTTTATCAGTCTGTTACCTTGCCGTTTTTTACTCATCCCTTATCGCTTCGATAGGTTTGATGGCCATTGCGCGGTAAGCAGGTGCCAGTCCTGCCAGCATCCCTAATGCAATGAGAAGGGCGCAAGTGCCGATAGCCAGTCCGAAGGAGACTTGATAATGGGTCTTGATGACTCCGGGATCATTCGCTGCACTTTCCAGTATTTGCAGTATAAGTACGGCAAAAGAGATACCTGCCATGCCGGCTACGGTAGTCAGTACCATACTTTCCGAAAGGATTTGTTGCAGAATATCTTTGGGACGGGCACCGATGGCACGCCGTATGCCTATTTCCGTAGTGCGTTCCTTTACCGTTACCATCATGATATTGGATACGCCGATAGCTCCGGCAAACAAGGTTCCCAAGCCCACCATCCAGATAAGGATGCGGGTACCTGTCATCAGTGTGTCCATCATGGAAAACATGGCTTCTGCATTGAGGAACATGATTGCCTGTTTGTCGTCCGGCGAGATGTAATGGGCAGCTTTGATGCGATGTTCTATTTCCGGTTCTACGTCCTTAACCTTCACTCCCGGTTTCATGATAAAACAGACTACATCTATTCTTTGTCCCAGATTATATGTCTGCTGCATCGTTGTGAAGGGTAGGGTAACCGCTTCCGAAGCCTGTCCCTGTATGTTCACATTACCCTGGGAAGAGCACATGCCGATAACACGGTAATAAATGCCGTTTACCCTGATATATTTTCCGCAAGGGTCCTCGCCCGGCTTGAAGAGGCTTTCGTACACGCGTTTGCCAATGACGCATACCTTGCGCGCCTCACGTATATCCACGTCATTGATAAAGCGGCCGTACGTCATTTCCAGATGTTCTATCTGTTCGGATTCGGGGTATAGACCTTTGACGCTGCATTCGTATTTGTTTTCTCCGTAAACGGCTGTCTGTCCCCATAAGGCAAATGAAGGAGTGGCCGTTTTTATTCCGTCGATGCTGCGTACCCGTTCCACATCTTCCATTTCCAGGTCCCACCAGCGTCCTTTACGAAATCCTTTGTAGGCCTCGCTTGTCTTTTGCGCTGCAATAAATCCGGAGTTTGTAGCGAAACCTTCAAATTGCGCTTTCATTTGTTCCTGCATGCCTTGTCCGCCGCCAATAAGTGCCACAAGCATGAAGATGCCCCAGAATACACCGAATGCCGTCAGCAGACTGCGTGTCTTGTTTCTTGTTATCGTAACGAGGATTTCCTCGCATGTATCCATGTCTATTCTCATAATCGTTTAATCTGCTCTAAGTGCTTCGATGGGACTGATGCTTACCGCCTTTTTAGCCGGGAAGAATCCGGCAAGCGTACCTGCGACAATCAGGGGCAATGTAGCCTGTATGGCAATGCCGATATCCACTGTGGGGTCCGAGAACATTCTGGCTTGAAACATACCCGCATCTGCTGTTTGTGTGCCGAAGGCGGAATTCATCCATTCCGTTACTCCGATGCCTGCCACCATGCCGATGTAGCCGAAAAAAGTGGTAATCGTAACGCTTTCTACAATAATCAGCCGAAGGATGGAAAAAGGCTTTGCACCCAGCGCTTTGCGTATGCCGAACTCGCGTGTGCGTTCCTTGACGGTAATCAGCATGATATTCGATACGCCTACGATGCCGCTCAGCAGGGTAAAAATACCTATCACCCAAATGGCGGTACGCAACAAGCCGGCTATGTTCTGTGTCTGTATGTATTGTGTAAAGCGGTTCCATATCCATATTGCGCCTTCATCTTCCGGGTCGAAACGGTGGTTGGCGGCAATGACTTTACGGTACTCTTTCTCAAAGGTTTCGTTGGCCGCTTCGCTCGTCAGATTTTTGGTGGTGAAGATGATGTTGTTGAGTTTATCGCCTTTGTTATAGATGGTTTGCATGGTGGAGAAGGGGATAAAGGCCAGGCTGCTTTGGTCTCCCTGGTCTTCGTACAATCCGACTACCCGGTAGGCTACACCGCCTGCATTGACAAATTGGCCGACTGGTTCCGTACGTGACTTTCCGAAAAGAATTTCTGCCGACTTTTTATGAAGAATGATAACTTTCCGCCGTTCTTTCACATCGTTCCGGTTGATAAAGCGTCCGCTTGCGGTCTTGATGGCTTCGGACTCTACGTAGTTCGGGTGTACGCCCATCAGCGAGATATTGATGTATTCTTGTCCGAAGCTGATGTTTACATCTCCCTGCCGCAGGGTGGCGCCGGCAGTGATGATATTGTCGGGAAAGTATTTTTCGGTTGCGGCGAGGTCTTTGTTTTCCAGTTGGATACGCCGTCCTTCTTTCAAACCTTCGTACGATTGGGTGGTCCAGCCACCGCCCAGGCGGATGGAGTTCAATGCGCGTTCGGATGCGTTTTGTTCGAAAGCATGGATGATGCCGTTGCCTGCTCCCAGCAGTACGATAAGCATAAAGATGCCCCACGCCACTGCAAAACCGGTGAGGAACGTGCGCAACTTGTTACGCTTGATTGTACCGTATATTTCTTGCCAAAGGTCTATCATGATTACTGTAAGTGATGTTATAAAGCGATAGGAGATTAATGTAATGACGCGGCAGTGTCCGTTATTTCATGAAACCGTCCTTGCCGAATGGCGATGCGTCGTGATTCAGGTTCTCTTCAATGCTTCCTATCACACCGTCTTTAATGTGGATAATCTTGTCTGTCTGATTGGCAACGCCGCTCTCGTGGGTTACGACCACGATGGTCATGCCCGTTTCATGCAAGTCTTTCAGAATTTGCATGACCTCTACGGAAGTCTTGCTGTCGAGAGCACCGGTCGGTTCGTCGGCAAGGATAATCTGGGGGCGGGTAATCAATGCACGGGCAATGGCTACACGCTGCTTCTGTCCGCCGGACATTTCGTTGGGCATGTGGTGAGCCCACTCTTTCAGCCCCAGGCGTTCCAGATATTCCAACGCCATAGCGTTACGCTTCCGGCGGCTTACTCCTTGATAGAAGAGAGGAAGAGCCACATTCTCTACCGCATCCTTGAAGGAAATCAGATTGAATGACTGGAAGATAAAGCCAATCATACGGTTGCGGTATTCGGCGGCTTTGTTTTCGCTCAGGTTCTTGATAAGCGTACCGTTCAGGTAATATTCTCCTGTATCGTAGTTGTCCAGAATGCCTAAGATGTTGAGGAGCGTGGATTTTCCGGAGCCTGACGCTCCCATAATAGAGACGAACTCTCCTTTTCGGATATCAAGGTCGATGCCTTTGAGTACGTGTAGCGGTGCTCCGTTATTATAGGTCTTGTTGATGTCTTTCAGTTGTATCACGTTTTTCCTGTTTATAGTTTTGTTCTTATTGATTTTAACTATTAGACGCAGCTATGTGACGAAAAGTTGCAATTGACGTGAAGTTTTTTAAAAAAAGATTTTGCAGTGTCGTTTTTCTTTGTGTAATTTGTAACCATTAATGTTATAACTAACCCTTTAAACAAAAAAGTAAATATCATGAATTCAAACATGGAAAAACCCTATGTAGTGGGGATTGACATAGGCGGAACGAACACCGTCTTTGGTATCGTAGATGCACGTGGCACTATTCTTGCAAGTGGTTCCATCAAGACGGGAGCTTATGATGAGGCAGACAATTACGTAGACGAAGTATGCAAGAATCTTCTTCCGCTGATTATCGCGAATGGCGGTGTTGATAAAATAAAAGGTATCGGTATCGGTGCTCCTAACGGCAACTATTATAGCGGTACAATCGAGTTTGCCCCGAACCTTCCGTGGAAAGGAGTAATTCCTTTGGCAGCCATGTTTGAAGAACGTTTGGGCATCCCTACGGCACTGACCAATGACGCCAATGCCGCCGCTATCGGTGAAATGACCTACGGTGCTGCACGCGGTATGAAAGATTTCATCATGATAACGCTGGGTACGGGCGTAGGCAGCGGTATCGTTATCAACGGACAAATGGTATACGGACACGACGGTTTTGCCGGAGAGTTGGGACATACTATCATACGTCGCGAAAACGGTCGTCTCTGCGGATGCGGTCGCCACGGCTGTCTGGAAACTTACTGTTCGGCTACCGGTGTGGCGCGTACTGCACGTGAGTTCCTCACTGCACGTACCGAACCGAGTTTGTTGCGTTCCATTCCGGCCGAAAACATCACCTCTAAAGATGTATACGATGCAGCCGTTCAGGGTGACAAGCTGGCACAGGATATTTTTGACTTTACCGGTACTATTCTGGGAGAGGCTATTGCAGACTTCATTGCTTTCTCCAGTCCCGAAGCAATTATTCTGTTCGGTGGGTTGGCTAAGTCCGGAGATTACATCTTCAAGCCTATCCAGAAAGCTATTGATGACAATATCCTGATGATTTACAAGGGCAAGGCCAAATTGATGATGTCCGAACTGAAAGACTCTGATGCTGCTGTGCTGGGAGCCAGTGCGTTGGGCTGGGAGTTGAGAGATATTAAATAAGCTCAGTCTTTGATTGAAAATATAGCCGCCCTGCCGGAATATAATTTCTCGGCTGGGCGGTATTTTTTTGATATACGTCAAACAAAGTTTTCAACCGTATCAAACGTTTTTTCACTATAATGAAAAATCTTTATTAATCCCACGAAAAAAGAAAATGCTTGTAGAAAATGCAGGTTTGTTTGTACTCCTTTTGCTTTTCGCATTTTTTATTCATATGGGATAGCGGGCGAAGGGATATTTGTCCGTTCCGTAAGACAAATAATTCCATTCCGTGGGGTGAGGTATTTGAGACATTAAAAAAGGGAAACCGAATCAATCAGCTTCCCTTTTTTATTTAGAAATAGGAGTTTGGGATTAACCGTTAACTCTTTTTTCTTTAATTCTTGCTTTCTTACCGGTAAGAGCACGCAGGTAGTACAATTTAGCGCGACGAACTTTACCCACTTTGTTCACTTCGATGCTGTCGATAGCCGGTGATTCAATCGGGAAAATACGTTCTACACCTACAGTACCAGACATCTTACGTACAGTAAAACGCTTCTTCTCTCCATGTCCGGCAATCTTGATAACAACGCCACGGTACAACTGTACACGTTCTTTGTTACCTTCGACGATACGATATGCTACTGTAACAATATAACAAAAAAAAAAAAAAAAAAAAATTTTAAAAAAAAAAAAAACAAAAACAAAAAAAAAAAAAAAAAAA
>ENA-ORIN01000207-ORIN01000207.1-human-gut-metagenome-genome-assembly--contig:-NODE-207-length-11112-cov-6.60975_pt1 | contig 11112 bp, 9 predicted proteins | sample MGYA00243031_ERZ508748 | MGnify/ENA primary metagenome ERZ508748 (study PRJEB26277, sample SAMN04329839) | human gut metagenome | biome: human-associated habitat | host: Homo sapiens | place: USA...
AAAAAAATATTAAAACAGAAGTGCAAGCAATTAGAAAACGTGAGTGATTGGAAACAAAGTTCCCAAAGTACTATTTAATCTTATAAACTATTCAACCTTTACTATTTTCCTATAGGTTGTATCCGCCTTCTTACATCCTTGGATATTTCCAAAAACATATAATTCAATCTGCCGGAATGAATGCCCTTTTCATTCTCTTTATATTTCCGACTTGCATACTCTTTAGACTTATCAAAGGTTATACGGGACATCTGATTCTGCGTTTTTCCCACCATAGTAGAATCCAGCCGTTCATCAGGAAAGAAATCGTCCAAATCCACATCCCCAATCATGGTGGTCTCAAGAAATTTCATATCTTTATGATTTGCATCAGTATAATAACCAACAAACATATGTCCGGGTGTACGTACCAGTATCGGCTCGATATTTATGGCACGCAGCAAAGAAGCAAACAGAACACTCCCATCCACACAATTAATTTGCGACGACTCCAAGGCATCATCGAATGTACGAACACGTTGAGAGAAAACCACATTGCTGGACAGGCTTGTATTAGAAACCGAACTATACCGGAAATTACGTTTCTGCAAAACATTCCACAAGGCATAAACCTGATTATCGACAGCCTCAGGACTACCCTGATAACCGAGGAAACGATTCACAATACGAGTATTCAATGCCTCCCGTAGCAAATGGTCTATCATAGGATTTTCTTCATTGACATAAGCAGCAAAGAATATTCCGGTATCATGAAATCTCGTACCTCCCGTAACATACCCCAATAAACACTCATTGATACTGCGCACCGAAAAAGTACGTACCCGCTGCCCCAACTCTTTCCTATTCATCTCTACCGTAACGGCAACGCTAATCGGCTCCGCCTGATTATTATTCTTCAAGGCTTCATAGTTCCAGATAATATCGGGATAGATTGTATACTCGGTACGTGGCCTTGCCAATACAAACTCCGAAACGGAACGGGAAAAGAAAGGGGTTTCCGCAACTTCTATCCTCACCCGGCTATAAGCCTTTGCCGACCGGACTTTCACAGCGATACAAGATTTTGGGTTTCCCACAAACATCGAATCAGCCGGCACAATCACCTGGGCATCTGTCGTTGCAACAGACAAAATGCTGGAAGGAAAAATATTCCCACCCAATTCATCCGTTATCTCAAAACCGGAACGGAAAGGAGCAACGTTCAACCAAATCGAACCAATAATTACAACAGCCAATACAGCCACTATTAACGGCATACGCCACTTAGATTGTCCCCACCTCTTTATATCCATTAATTCTTTCATATAGAAACCCTTTTTAAAACAATACAAAGATAATACTTAATTAGTTGCAAGAGAGATTTTGTAATCGCAATGTAATACTTGTTTCATTCCATCGTAACAAAAACGCCGCAATTTTGTCGAAGAAAAGAAATAAAGTTTAACTTTGTAATAAAGAGACTCTATACGTCTCTCATTACATTAATTCAGAAATACAATGAACGAATATCGGATTTTAGTAGTAGACGACGAAGAAGATTTATGCGAAATCTTAAAGTTTAACCTTGAGAATGAAGGCTACGAAGTAGATACCGCAAACTCTGCCGAAGATGCCTTGAAAATGGACATCAGTACTTACGACCTGCTATTACTGGACGTGATGATGGGGGAAATTTCCGGATTCAAAATGGCAAGTATGCTAAAGAAAGAAAAGAAAACGGCCAAGATTCCTATCATCTTTATCACAGCCAAAGACACCGAAAATGATACGGTAACCGGATTTAATATAGGAGCAGACGACTATATCTCCAAGCCTTTCTCCTTACGCGAAGTAGCAGCACGCGTTAAAGCCGTATTACGCCGTACCCGGCAAACTGAAACGGAGCGCGCACCTGAACAAATTGCCTATAAATCATTAGTGCTTGATATCATCAAAAAGAAAGTAAGCATAGACGGAGAGGAAGCTCCCCTCACCAAAAAAGAGTTTGAAATACTGCTCTTGCTATTGCAAAACAAAGGACGCGTATTTTCCCGCGAAGACATATTGAGCCGCATCTGGAGTGACGAAGTATATGTGTTGGACCGCACTATAGACGTAAACATCACCCGCCTGCGCAAAAAGATAGGAATATATGGCAAATGTATTGTAACTCGCTTAGGATATGGTTATTGCTTCGAAGCCGAATAATGACAGACACTTCCTGTCATTCAGCCGGAAGTTATTTCTTTCGGTAATCTCATTATTTCTTGTCTTTGCAGCCTGTTTTATTGCTTATCAATATCAACGGGAGAAAGAGTATAAAGTAGAACTGCTCGACACGCAACTCCAAGACTATAATGAACGCCTGCAACAGGAACTGCGAAGTATTCCAGACAGTCTATGGACATCTACTTTAAACCGGAATATAGCCAAAGGTTCATACAGAGACCTTCGTGTCACTATCGTAAATTTACAAGGCCGCGTCCTTTATGAAAGTTACAATGATACTTCCCAAGAAGCATTCAGCAATCACATTAATCGTCAGGAAGTCCAAAAAGCATTAAAGAACGGCAAAGGATATGATTTAAGGCGCACCTCCGAAACAACAGGCATACCCTATTTCTATTCGGCAACTCTCTATCCCCAGTATATCATTCGCTCGGCATTACCCTATGATGTAAACCTGGTAAATAGTCTGGCTGCCGATCCGCATTACCTCTGGTTTACAGCTATTGTTACTTTATTGCTGATATTCGTTTTCTATAAGTTTACATCCAAACTGGGTACGGCAATCAACCATCTGCGGGAATTTGCCAAACGCGCCGATAAAAACGAAACGGTTGAAACCGATATACAATCTGCTTTCCCGCATAATGAACTTGGCGAAATATCCCAGCACATTATACAGATATATAAACGTTTGCGGGAAACCAAAGAAGCGTTATATATCGAACGTGAGAAACTGATTACACACCTACAGACTTCTCGCGAAGGATTGGGTGTATTTACTAAAGACAAAAAAGAAATCTTAGTCAATAACCTCTTTACACAATACGGCAATTTAATCTCCGATTCCAACTTGCAAACTACCGAGGAGATATTTTCCATTTACGAATTTCAAAAAATCACCGATTTTATCAGTAAGGCACAAAGAAGACCTTCGGATAAAGAAGAGAAGCGTCTCTCCATCAACATCAATAAAAACGGGCGCATATTCATTGTAGAATGTATCATCTTCCAGGATCTGAGTTTTGAAATATCCATTAATGACATCACACAGGAAGAAGAACAAGTACGTTTGAAACGCCAACTGACACAGAACATTGCACATGAACTGAAAACCCCTGTAAGCAGTATTCAAGGGTATCTGGAAACAATTGTCAGCAATGAAAGCATCCCTCGCGAAAAGATGCAGACTTTCCTAGAACGGTGTTATGCCCAAAGCAACCGGCTGAGCCGTCTATTACGGGATATCTCCGTACTGACACGTATGGATGAAGCAGCCAATATGATTGATATGGAGAAAGTAGACATCAGCATGCTTGTCACCAATATAGTCAACGAAGTATCATTGGAACTGGAAGAAAAGCATATTACGGTAGTCAACGGTTTACATCCCAAAATACAATTAAAGGGTAACTATTCATTACTCTATTCCATATTCCGTAACCTCATGGATAACGCCATGGCTTATGCAGGAACCAATATCTACATCAACATCAACTGTTTCCGTGAGGATGAGAACTTCTATTATTTCAGTTTTGCAGATACCGGAGTAGGCGTTTCACCAGAACATCTGAATCGTTTGTTCGAACGCTTTTATCGTGTAGACAAAGGACGTTCGCGAAAATTAGGCGGTACAGGCTTAGGGCTTGCCATCGTAAAAAATGCCGTCATCATTCATGGCGGAACAATCTCCGCCAAGAATAATCAAGGTGGCGGACTGGAATTCGTTTTTACGTTGGCAAAGGAGAAATAATTTCTTTTATTCATTTTGGTTTGTTACTTTTTTCATTATCTTTGCGATGCATTGGTTTGTCGACTTTTTTCAAAGGAGGCGATTAAAAGGGAATCAGGTGCAAGTCCTGAACAGTCCCGCTGCTGTAAGTTTCACATAATGTTGCAGACAATGAATTCTCTCTCCATGCCACTGGAAACGTTTTCCGGGAAGGCAGCCTGCAACAGAAACAAGTCAGAAGACCTGCCATGCATTATCTTATCATTGCTTTCGAGGAAAAAGCGTTGAGTCTAATGAACGGGATAAATTCTATCCAATCATTTCATTCATCAAAACTCTTTCAAAGAAAGTAAAAGAGAATAAACTCTGCCAAGTTTATTTAAATGATGTCCGGCCGAAGTGATTCGCCCGGACATTTGTTTTACAGAAAGTCATCAAAAACATTGTTCATCATCTATAAAATCATTATATTCGGCACATAAAACACAAAAACGGATTTATCCGTTGACCTATTGTCTAACTTATAAAAAAATAATCTATGGAATTACCATTTGCCGAATCATGGAAAATCAAAATGGTGGAACCTATTCGTAAAAGTACCCGCCAGGAGCGTGAACAGTGGTTGAAAGAAGCCCATTACAATGTTTTTCAACTAAAATCAGAACAAGTTTATATCGATCTTATCACCGATTCGGGAACAGGAGCCATGAGCGACCGGCAATGGGCCGGTATCATGCTCGGAGACGAAAGCTATGCCGGGGCTTCTTCTTTCTTCAAATTGAAAGAAGTCATTACCCGCCTGACCGGTTTTGAATATGTCATTCCTACACATCAGGGACGTGCTGCCGAAAATGTACTATTCTCTTATCTGGTTCATGAAGGAGATATTATCCCGGGAAATTCTCATTTCGACACAACCAAAGGTCATATCGAAAGCCGAAAAGCAATAGCATTGGACTGTATGATAGATGAAGCACGGCAAACGCAACTGGAAATTCCCTTTAAAGGCAACGTAGATCCTGCAAAGCTGGAAAAAGCATTACAAGAACATCACAGCCGCATACCATTTATCATTGTTACCATTACCAATAACACAGCTGGCGGGCAACCTGTTTCCATGCAAAATTTACGGGAAGTCCGGAATATTGCCGATAAATACAATAAACCTGTCATATTCGACTCCGCCCGTTTTGCCGAAAATGCCTATTTCATAAAGACACGTGAAGAAGGTTACCAAGATAAGAGCATAAAGGAAATAACCAAAGAGATGTTTGCCCTTGCAGACGGTATGACAATGAGCGCCAAAAAAGACGGCATCGTAAATATGGGAGGATTTATTGCAACCCGCCGACAAGACTGGTATGAAGGAGCAAAAGGATTCTGCGTACAATTCGAGGGTTACCTTACTTATGGCGGTATGAATGGCCGAGATATGAATGCACTTGCCATCGGCTTGGATGAAAACACCGAATTTAATAATCTTGAAACCCGTATTCGCCAGATAGAATATCTGGCTAAAAAATTAGATGAATACGGAATACCGTACCAACGTCCCGCCGGAGGACATGCAATTTTTGTAGATGCTCCCAAAGTTTTAACACATGTTCCTAAAGAAGAGTTTCCTGCACAGACTTTAACCGTCGAGTTATATCTGGAAGCCGGCATACGCGGATGTGAAATCGTTTATTTACTTGCCGAACGTGATCCCGTTACCCGTGAAACCCGCTACAACGGACTGGATTTACTCCGGCTGGCTATTCCACGCCGCGTGTATACCGATAACCACATGAATGTAATAGCCGCTGCGCTCAAAAATGTATATGACAGACGCGAAACAATTACAAGAGGAGTACGTATTACTTGGGAAGCTCCGTTAATGCGTCACTTTACAGTACAATTGGAAAGGCTGTAACTACAAACTCAATGTCAGGACAAAGTCTGAAAACAAATAGTAGTAAATTTGAAAAATCTGTTTCTCCGCCGTACGGTATTCGGCGGCGGAGAACACACCTTGTTCGTCAGGCGTAAAAGGCATTACATGCAAATGTTCCCGAAAATCGACATCGGAAGCGTTCATACATTTAAACATGGTTTCTTTTGCAGACCAGTGAAGCAACAACGACCAGGTTTCCGTACCTTTGAATAAGGATTTTTTTTCATCTTCACGCATAAACTTATGCGCCACTTTCCGTACCCGCTCGCTATAACACTCAATATCAATCCCGACTCTTTTCCCCGGTTCACCTAACAGGACCGCTACATAACCTTTGGTATGTGAAATACTGATGGAAAAAGAGCCGTCTGCCAAATAGGGCCCGCCGTTGGAATAATAGTGTATTTCTTTCTCTTCGCCAAGCATTGTATATAGCAATACACGTACAGCCAGCCACTCCAACTTACGAGAAACGGCTGTAAATTTTCCAATACCCTCTTCATATTTTTCTTTATGAGGAAGTAAAGCAAGCAGTTCTTCCAAACTTTCACTTGTCTTCCAAATCCCCCACTTATATGAACTCTCTGTATATTGTTTAAAAACAGGCATTACTTCTCTGTTTCTGAACCCTCCCGTACCGGTTCATTTATTGTAAATTTCACCTTTAAGATGCGGCGGTTATCCATTTCAAGAACCTCAAATTCATAATAATCATAAGTTACTTTCTCGTGAAGCGCCGGAAATTCCCCTTTCAACTCAAGTAAAAGCCCCGCTAAAGTATCGGCATCACCTGCCACTTCATCAAAAGTTTCTTCATCTATCTTGGTTATCTTATAGAAATCCGTCAGTTGTGTTTTAGCCTCAAACACCCATGTGTGGTCATTGAGTACGGCATAAGTACGTTCTTCATCATCGTATTCGTCACGAATCTCCCCAACAATCTCTTCAATAATATCTTCCATCGTAACAATACCCGATGTCCCTCCGAATTCATCCACCACAATAGCGATATGAATCTTGTTTGCCTGAAAATCACGCAGCAAATCATCAATCATCTTGGTTTCCGGAACAAAATAAGCCGGACGAATCAATGATTGCCAACGGAAATTATCTCCTTTATTCAAATGAGGAAGCAAATCCTTGATATAAAGCACCCCTTTTATATTGTCACGTGTTTCCGCATAAACAGGAATACGCGAATAAGCGTTCTCCACGATGCACTTTAACACATCCTTAAAAGAAGTGCGAATTTCCAAGTCAACCACATCCAGACGCGATGTCATGACTTCCTTAGCCGTCTCACCTCCAAAACGAATGATACCCTCCAAGATATTGTTTTCTTCCGAAAGCTCGGCTTTATCCGTCAACTCCAACGCATGAGAAAGCTCATCTACTGAAATATTATGATTTTTACGCACAAAATGCTTGTTAAGAAACGATGTAGAACGCACCAATATCGACGACAACGGATAGAATATGGAACGGCATGCCAGAATGCCGGGAGCTGCAAAACGGCAAAATGCCAATGTTTTCTGCGCTGAATAAATCTTCGGCATAATCTCACCGAAAAGCAGCAACAGAAAAGTCAATACAACCGTTAGGATTAAAAACTCCGCAATAACCGAATGGAATTGGAATACATTCATAAAAAAGAAATTACAGAGCATGATAATGGTCACATTCACGAAATTGTTCGTAATCAGTATCGTGGCCAGCAGTCGTTCTGTATCATCCAACAAATTTCTGATTTTCTCATCAGAAGGATGTTTCCCCTCTTCAATAGAATTCAAATCGGACGGCGAGAGTGAAAAAAATGCAATTTCGGAAGCCGAAGCAAAACCGGAAGCAAGCAAAAGCACACCAGCCAATACAATAGCTATAATAGCCGAAACAGAAGGAGTATGTACGGTTATACTGTTAAAAACATCTGCCAATTGGCATAAATAAGCGTCTGGGTCCAAAGATTTTGGTTTTAGTTAAACAATTAGAACGGTAAATCGTCCGTTGGATTATTTTGTGCAGGAGCAGCCTGCGAGTGTGTTGACTGTACAGGAGCAGCCGTTTGTCCGGATATACCTGCCTGCGGTGTAGTTCCGGGCGCTGCGCTTCTTGCAGACAGCATTTCCATGTTATCTACAAAAATCTCCGTTACATAGCGTTTTGCACCGGTCTGATCATCATACGAACGGGTCCGTATTTTACCCTCCACATAAAGTTTGTCTCCTTTATGCACATATTTCTCAGCCGTTTCTGCCAGTCCGCGCCAAAGGACAAGATTATGCCACTCCGTACGTTCAGGAACTTGCGTTCCGTTTGCCAATGTATAGGCACGGTCTGAAGTAGCCAAGGGGAAAGTAGCAACAGCCACACCGGTATCGAGATACCTCACCTCTGGGTCTCTGCCTACATTTCCTAATAATATCACTTTATTTACTGACATACGCTTTCAATTTTAAAATTTGTTGCCAAAATTAGCGAGAATAACAACATCATGCAAGAATACAGCCAACTTTTATAAATACTTCTCCAAAAAAGCATGTACCAAGCGAGATACCGGATACTGCTCCAAATCTTCCATTCTGATACACTGGTATTCCGAAAAAGAACGGGAGTTCTCCGGCAAAACGACTTCATAAAAGTTAGCGTATATCACCCGATGGGACAGCACATGTTTCACATTTCGAAACACCAAACGTACTTCCGGTACCTCTCCTTCCGCTATAAGTGAGCGAAAGGATGCCGATGATAAAAATTCCTCTTCCGATAGATTTCTATCCGTTTCAACCAATGGCAATTCAAACAGGTTTTTCCAAATATCATCAGCCGTTCGTTTATGTATAAAGGTACACGCGCCCATGCGTACATATATATAATTAAAATAACGGTTGGACGTCTTTATTCTGTGTTGCTTCACGGGAAGTTGCATAACCAGCCCTTTCGATAAGGCGGAACAACTATCCGCCAAAGGACAAAACATACAGTTAGGAGACTGTGGCGTACACTGAATAGCCCCAAAATCCATTATAGCTTGATTATAAGCAGCCGGGCGGGATTTATCGAGCATTTCATCAGCTAAAGCAGCAAAGAGCTTCTTTCCTTCCGTAGAGTCAATAGGCACATCAATGCCGCAATAACGGGAAAGCACTCGATACACATTTCCGTCCACTACCGCATAGGGCATATTATAGGCTATGGAACAAATGGCGGCAGCCGTATAATCCCCTACCCCTTTCAAAGCCCGCACTTCCTGATAGCTTTCCGGAAACTTACCGTTCATACTCTTAGCAGCAGCATGCAGATTACGGGCACGAGAATAATATCCCAATCCCTGCCAATACTTCAAGACCTCGTCTTCCGAAGCCGAAGCCAAAGTTCTCACATCAGGAAAACGGCGGATAAAACGAAGAAAATACTCATATCCTTGTACCACTCTCGTCTGCTGCAAAATAATCTCAGAAATCCATATCCGGTAGGGATCAGTAGTGCCTCTCCAAGGCAAATCACGTTTATTATCCGCGTACCAATCCAATAAAGCTTCAGTCAATCTATTCATATATAGTTTCATACCTCAAAAGGACACACATCCTTTTTCAAAAGAACAAAAATACAGTTTTTCAGTCTAACAAAACCTAATGCTTTGACTTTTTTCAAAAAATGTCCAAAATATATTTTTTAGAGCCGCCAAAAAGCTATATATTTGCAGTCCAAAAAATTAGAAAACTATAGTAATAATATTTTTTTTAAGAAAAAAATGACTAAAGCTGATATTGTAAACGAAATTACAAAGAACACCGGAATCGACAAAGTAACAGTGCTTGCAACCGTTGAAGCGTTCATGGACGCAGTGAAGGCATCTTTATCTAAAGATGAAAATGTTTATCTCCGCGGGTTTGGTAGTTTTGTAGTAAAGAAAAGAGCTCAAAAAACAGCTCGTAACATCTCAAAGAACACTACTATCATCATTCCGGAACACAACATTCCGGCTTTTAAACCTGCCAAGACATTCACCATTGCTGTGAAAAAATAATAAACAATTAGTATTAACCCATAAAATTTTGAAGCTATGCCAAGCGGAAAGAAGAAAAAAAGACATAAAATGTCTACGCACAAGCGTAAAAAAAGACTAAGAAAGAACAGACATAAAAGCAAAAAGTAATTTTTAGTCTGAAGGACAAAATAAAGAACAAACTTGTGAAGCTAATTGTCTCGCGGGTTTGTTCTTTGTTTAAGTATCAAACCGGTTCGTCAATGTAAAAAAGATTGATGTACCGGTAAATCTGAACAGAAAACATCTGTATAACAAAAATGTAAAAGCAAATTATTGTGACAAGCGAACTCGTTGTAGACGTACAGCCCAAAGAAGTTTCCATTGCTTTACTCGAAGACAAAAGCCTGGTGGAACTCCAAAGCGAAGGAAGAAACATTTCCTTCTCTGTGGGCAACATGTATTTGGGACGTGTCAAGAAATTGATGCCGGGCCTGAATGCCTGCTTCGTGGATGTAGGTTACGAGAAAGATGCTTTTCTTCATTATCTGGACTTAGGTCCTCAATTTAACTCATTAGAAAAATACGTAAAGCAAACTTTAAGCGACAAAAAAAAGCATAATCAAATTACCAAAGCTACCATTCTTCCCGACATTGAAAAGAACGAACCAATATCCACCGCGCTCAAGGTAGGACAAGCAGTTATAGTGCATATCCTAAAGGAGCCTATCTCAACCAAAGGGCCGAGACTGACTTCCGAACTCTCCTTTGCCGGAAGGTATCTTGTATTGATTCCCTTTAATGATAAGGTTTCCGTATCACAAAAAATTAAATCAAGTGAAGAGCGCGCCCGCCTCAAACAACTGCTGATGAGCATCAAACCCAAGAATTTCGGTGTCATCGTCCGCACTGTTGCTGAAGGTAAACGCGTGGCCGAGCTTGACGGAGAGCTCAAAGTTCTATTAAAACATTGGGAAGAAGCTATTGTCAAAGTACAAAAAGCCACCAAATTTCCGACACTGATTTACGAAGAAACCAGCCGCGCCGTAGGTTTGTTGCGCGACTTGTTCAATCCTTCTTTCGAAAACATCTATGTGAACAACGAAGCTGTATTCAACGAAATCAAGGATTACGTAACACTCATCGCCCCTGAACGGGCAGGAATTGTAAAACTGTACAAAGGGCAACTTCCTTTTTACGACTATTTCGGTATCACCAAACAGATAAATTCGTCATTTGGCAATACCGTTTCATTCA
>ENA-ORIN01000213-ORIN01000213.1-human-gut-metagenome-genome-assembly--contig:-NODE-213-length-10879-cov-4.86354_pt1 | contig 10879 bp, 8 predicted proteins | sample MGYA00243031_ERZ508748 | MGnify/ENA primary metagenome ERZ508748 (study PRJEB26277, sample SAMN04329839) | human gut metagenome | biome: human-associated habitat | host: Homo sapiens | place: USA...
GTACGGTAAGCTTGTTTTTGATGTCGTTTGGGGACCGGGTTAGGACTGGACTCCCGACCATATCTGGGGAGGCAGCGGCATGATAGGTATGCAGGAAATGCTGTTGCAGGAAGCCGATGGAAAGATTTTATTGTTTCCTGCTTGGCCTAAAGATTGGGATGTGCATTTCAAATTGCATGCTACAGGACAGACTACTGTAGAGGCTGTTCTAAAAGGGGGGACGGTGGTTAGCTTGACCGTATTACCTAAAGAACGGGAGAAAGATGTAGTAAATTGTTTGCTGAATAAATAATTTAAGGGTAAGGAGGTGTGTTTTGTAAATTCACCTCCTACTTCTTTGTATATACTCGATTGGGAACTTGTCACTCCTTTTGTTTTTCTATTCTTATCTATTTGTATGGCAATCAGTGCCGGAACATTGTTTGATGGCTTTGGTTATCTTTGTTGCGTAAACAAGAACTAAAATGTCCGATGCTTTGTTCTTACTATCATAAATAGATTTAAAATGGTTATGAAAAAGATTTTGATAGCTTTGGCCTTATTGCTGACAGGCATTGCAAGCGGATCGGCATGTACCGGTATTTCATTCCTCGCTGAAGATGGCGGATATGTGCAGGCACGTACTATAGAGTGGGGGGACAGTTATCTTCCGAGTGAATATGTTATTGTTCCCAGAGGACAGGATTTGGTATCTTATACTCCAACGGGTGTAAATGGCTTGAGATTTCGGGCTAAATATGGTATGGTAGGACTGGCTATCATTCAGAAAGACTTTGTGGCTGAAGGACTGAATGAAGTAGGGCTTTCGGCTGGATTGTTTTATTTTCCCCATTATGGGAAGTATGAAGAATATGATGAGGCTCAAAATGCAATTACTTTGTCGGATTTGCAGGTGGTGAACTGGATGCTTTCCCAATTTGCTACTATAGAAGAAGTGAGAGAAGCTATAGAAGGGGTGAAGGTGGTGTCTCTTGATAAACCTGGTAAAAGTTCTACGGTACATTGGCGCATTGGCGATGCTAAAGGAAATCAAATGGTGTTGGAATTTGTAGGTGGTGTTCCTTATTTTTATGAAAATAAAGTAGGAGTACTCACCAATTCTCCCGATTTTCCATGGCAGGTGACTAACTTGAATAATTATGTAAATCTATATCCGGGAGCTGTCACTCCACAGCAATGGGGTGGGGTGACTATTTTCCCTTTTGGCGCAGGTGCCGGATTTCATGGCATTCCGGGGGATGTAACTCCTCCATCCCGTTTTGTTCGTGTAGCGTTTTATAAGGCAACAGCTCCGGTGTGTCCTACAGCGTATGACGCTATATTACAAAGCTTTCATATCCTGAATAATTTTGATATTCCTATCGGTATAGAACATGCGTTAGGGAAAGCACCTGATATTCCTAGTGCCACACAATGGACTTCGGCTATTGATTTGACAAACAGGAAAGTGTATTATAAAACAGCATACAATAACAATATTCGTTGTATTAGTATGAAGAAGATTGATTTTGATAAAGTGAAGTATCAGTCGTATCCATTGGATAAGGAGTTGAAACAGCCTATAGAAGAGATTATTGTGAAATAGTGCAAGGGCTTGGAAACTGTTGGCGGAAGTACATGGAAGTTTTAATTGCAATGAATGAATAATGGATAAAATGCATTTTTTTTAGAAAAAAGTTCTAGAAATGTTTGCAGATACAAAAATAAACTGTACCTTTGCACTCGCAATTCGGAAGAATAGCAATAACAAAGGATTGATTCGCTAGCTCAGCAGGTAGAGCACAACACTTTTAATGTTGGGGTCTTGGGTTCGAGCCCCAAGCGGATCACCAAAGAATCAGAGAGTTACACCAAAGTAACTCTCTTTTTTTATGCCTTAAACGCGCCGGTTTACATGGTTCGGTTAAACCGAGAGTTAAACCAAGAATGGATTTTCCGGATCAGTTTTCCAAAATATTCTTGGCGTATCAGCCTTTCCCTTCAGCTCCCACTAGAAAGTTCGAAGCATTTATGCCCTCATGCCCTCACTGCAAACATAACAAGCTAACTATAAACCATTTATACGCCAATGGTAAAAATACTTGCTCTCACTCATACCCTCATGCCCTCACTACATTTTCAAGGAAAATTTCACATAGCATACTGTTTATCAATCATATACTCTCTTTTTTATAAACTATTCCAGCTTGACACAAAGTAGAGCATTCCAAGTCTTTTTCAATGAAAAAGCACCATAAAAGATTTGTACCTCCAAGGAATGACGGCTTACGATGCATCGGCAGAGATAAAAAACACCCCTGCCCTGATGTGGATTTTCATTCTGAACGTATGGAAGTTCATATACATACATATAAGAATGAATATAATATATGTATAACCCTGTACATACACCGGATTCATCACTAAAAGATTTTACCTGTATCCCCAAACCTTTCCCGCCGTATGATTAAAGGTTTTCTTCCCGTCTGTTTTATCTCCGCAAGCCTTTGGAGTTATCTCCATAAGCTTTGGAGTTATCTCCCAAGGCTATGGAGTTAACTCCCAAGGCTATGGAGATAGAATACATCCGCATAAAAAGGGTTAATCTGGAGATAGAAAAGGCTTAGGCAACAGGGCTGGATGCGATATGCATTCTTTTAATCCCGCCGACGGATTATTATTTTTCCGTATCTCCTCCTCTTGAATGTCACAACAGCAGAAAAACCGGACCGACAAACTTCTTTCACACACACTACAGATGTTTATACCGAGCCTGAAAAAAGAGATGAATGGAACAATAAAAACAGCCTTCATTAAATTTCTACCACCTCAATTTACCAACTGTTCAAACAAATGGCCACACTGTTCTATTTCTCCCTTTTAAACATAAATAATACCGATGGCTTGTTCATTCCTAGAATAATAAATACCTTTGCAGCCTTAATAAAAAAAGCAATGAAGTTTGATATAAAAAAACATATTTATTTAATACTTTTATTCATCTTATCTTTCACTGTAGAGACAGCTCAATCACAAGAAGTTACCAACATCCATATAGCAGCGACAGATACGGTGCCAACCTATACCAGCGACTCTGCCGTTATCAATTTCTTAAAGGATGCCGGCATTCCTATCACCCAAAACAGCAAACTGAAATTATTAAAAAGCGGTCGGGCCAAATTCATCGATCTCTTTGAAGAAATACGGCATGCCAAACATCATATCCACTTAGAATACTTCAATTTTCGTAACGATTCCATAGCGAACGCACTATTTGATTTATTGGGAGAAAAAGTGAAAGAAGGAGTGGAAGTCAGAGCTTTGTTTGATGCCTTCGGCAATTTGTCAAACAACAAGCCATTGAAAAAGAAACACATACAAGCAATCCGTGACAAAGGAATCGAAATTGTCAAGTTCGACCCTTTCAAATTCCCCTATATCAATCATGCCCTGCACAGAGACCATCGCAAGATTGTAGTTATAGACGGAAAAATAGGATATACCGGTGGCATGAACATAGCCAATTACTATATAAAGGGTCTGCCGGAAATAGGCGACTGGCGCGACATGCATATCCGTATAGAGGGAAATGCCGTAAACGAATTGCAGGACATCTTCCTGGCCATGTGGAACAAAAGCACTAAACAACACGTAAGCGGAAGCCAATACTATCCCCTACGAAACGATTCTACTTTCAAGGGAAATAAGAATGTAGCCATTGTAGACCGCATTCCGAAAAAAGAACCCAGACTGATGAGGCAGACTTATATCAAGTCCATTGATGCCGCACAGGATAAAATACAAATAGTGAATCCCTATTTCACTCCCATTCCAAGCATTAAAAAAGCCATAAAACGTGCGTTGAAGCGAGGCGTTGAAGTAGAAATCATGATACCGGGCAAATCGGATATTCCTTTTACCCCCGATGCCGCGTTCTATACAGCAAACAAGCTGCGTAAGAAAGGAGCAAAGATTTATGTGTACAATGGCGGGTTCCACCACTCTAAGATCATGATGGTGGACAGCCTGTTCTGCACTGTGGGAAGTACGAATCTGAACAGCCGCAGCCTACGCTATGACTATGAGGTCAACGCTTTCATTTTTGACAAAGAAACCACACATGAACTGAGCACCATGTTCGAGCATGACAAGCTGGACAGTACCCTGTTTACCAAGGAAGAATATAAAAAACGCTCCGGATGGAAACGCTTCGTCGGTTGGTTCGCCAATCTGTTCACTCCGTTCCTATAAACCTCTGCCACTTCCCCAAACAAAGGTTTACAGATTGTTTCATTTCCTGCAAGGACGGGGCTTATCCCATCCGCAAGTATGCTCCATGCAGTAAAGCTTGACAGGTCATCATCAAAGAGAGCAATGCCTGTAAGCAGGAGAAAGGTTACTCCACCATCACGGACGGTATCCCTGCCAAGTGTGGAAAACCACGGCTTAGCTGCAAGGAAACGCTATTCTCTCCGTATGTTTCACTTTATTATAGAACAAAGATAAAATAAATCGCTTTTTCATCCCCATAAACTACGATATTTTTCTTATTTTTGCCCAAATATGTAATTCCGCCCGAGAAGGCATAAGAGAACGAGACAGAACGATGAGAGTAGTTGATTTAATAAAAAGCACGGACAATACGGCTTTTTCTTTTGAAATTCTCCCTCCGCTGAAAGGAACGGGTATTGAAAAACTGTATAAAACGGTTGATACGCTACGCGAATTCGACCCTAAATATATCAATATTACAACCCACCGCAGCGAATATGTGTACAAGGAGCTGGGAAACGGGCTGTACCAACGTACACGCCAGCGCCGCCGTCCCGGAACAGTTGCTGTTGCCGCCGCTTTGCAGAACAAATACAATATAACGACAGTGCCACATATCCTGTGCAGCGGTTTTTCCCGCGAAGATACAGAATATGTATTGTTAGATCTACAATTCCTGGGCATCACCGACTTGTTGGTACTGCGTGGTGACAAGGCAAAGCACGAATCAGCTTTCGTACCCGAAAACAACGGTTACAACCACGCCATAGAACTGGAAGAGCAGATCAATGATTTCAATAAAGGCGTATTTGTAGACGGTTCCCCCATCAAGGTAACAGGAACTCCGTTCAGTTATGGAGTAGCCTGCTATCCTGAAAAACACGAGGAATCACCCAATATGGAACAAGATATTTATTGGCTGAAGAAAAAAATTGAAGCAGGAGCTGAATATGCCGTGACACAGATGTTCTATGATAACCGCAAATATTTCGAATTTGTAGAAAAAGTAAGAAAAGAAGGAATCAACGTGCCTATTATTCCGGGTATCAAGCCTTTCCGCAAATTATCCCAGCTGAACATGATACCCAAGACGTTCAAGATAGACTTGCCGCAAGAACTGGCAAGCGAAGCGATGAAATGTCAAACAGATGAAGAAGCGGAAAGTCTTGGCATAGAATGGTGCATACACCAGTGCCGTGAATTAATAGCCTGTGGGGTTCCCAGCATTCATTTCTATACCGTAAGTGCCGTGAACAGTGTAAAGGAAGTTGCAAAAGCAATTTATTAAACAGTAAATAAATGACTATAAAAAGCAATGTTATTTAAAGATGTAATAGGACAAGAGGAAGCAAAACAGCGGCTCATAGCCGAGGTAAAAGAAGGAAGAATCCCTCATGCACAACTGATTTGCGGTCCCGAAGGTACAGGAAAGTTGCCTTTGGCAATAGCTTATGCCCGTTACATCTGCTGTGAAAACCGTGGTGAACAAGATGCCTGCGGAATTTGCCCCACTTGTGTGAAATTCAATAAGCTGATACATCCCGACCTGCATTTCGTTTTTCCTGTTATCAAGAAAAAAGCCGGAAAGGATACCGTATGCGATGATTTCATAGCAGACTGGCGCAACTTTGTCCTGCAGAACCCATATTTTAATCTGAACCATTGGCTGAAAGAGATGGGAGCAGAAAACCAACAGGCGCAAATCTTTGTAAAAGAGAGCGATGAGATTGTACGAAAACTCAGCTTGAAATCCAGTCAAGGCGGTTACAAAATCATGATTATATGGCTTCCCGAAAAGATGAATGTGGAATGCAGCAACAAACTGCTGAAGTTACTGGAAGAGCCTCCTGCCATGACTGTCTTTTTATTAGTATCCGAAGAGCCTGATGCCATTTTGCAAACGATCCAAAGCCGTACCCAACGATTTAACATTCATGGGATCAAAGAACCTGAGATTTCAAAAGTATTGCAAACCAAATATGGATTACAACCGGAAGATGCTGACGATATAGCACATCGCTCAGAAGGCAATTTTCTGAAAGCACTGGAAACCATACACCTGAGTGAGGAGAACAAACTGTGCTTTGAACTCTTTATAAATTTGATGCGCCTTTCCTATCAACGGAAGATACGCGAAATGAGACAATGGAGCGATGCGGTAGCCTCCATGGGGCGTGAACGTCAGAAGAATTTTCTGGCCTACTGCCAACGTATGATACGAGAAAACTTCATATACAACTTTCATCAACGTGATTTAGTGTATATGAATCCCGAAGAACAAAATTTTTCCACCCGTTTCGCACCGTTTGTCAACGAGCGGAATGTGATGGGCATAATGGACGAACTTAGTGAAGCACAATTACATATAGGACAGAATGTGAATCCCAAAATGGTGTTCTTTGATTTCTCTTTAAAAATGATTGTGCTATTGAAAAATTAAAAATTGAGAATTAAGAAATAAAAGATAACTGAAACGCATGGCATTTATTTCTTAGTTCTCAATTTTCAATTCTCAATTAAAACAGAATTATGGACAATGAATTCAAATTAAAGAACGGAAGCGGCTGTTTGTGTTGCAAAGGCTGCGGACGACAGGATAAGCAGCTGAACACCTACGACTGGCTGGCTGATATTCCCGGCAACACCGAGGAACAGGAAATGGTTGAAGTTCAATTCAAGAATACCCGCAAAGGGTATTATAAGAACAGCAACAAACTGAAGCTGGAAAAAGGGGATATAGTAGCTGTAGAAGCAAGCCCCGGACACGATATCGGTACAGTAACCCTGACGGGAAGATTGGTACCTTTGCAAATGCGTAAGGCAAACATCAAACCCGATGCCGAAATCAAGCGTATCTACCGCAAGGCAAAACCTGTAGATATGGAAAAATACGAGGAGGCAAAAGCCAAAGAACATGACACAATGATCCGATCCCGTCAGATAGCCAAAAATCTGAACCTGGACATGAAGATCGGTGATGTGGAATATCAAGGCGATGGTAACAAAGCTATCTTTTATTACATCGCGGACGAACGCGTAGACTTCCGCCAACTGATCAAAGTACTGGCCGAAGCTTTCCGTGTACGTATAGAAATGAAACAAATTGGCGCCCGTCAGGAAGCCGGACGCATTGGCGGTATCGGACCTTGCGGACGTGAATTGTGCTGCGCTACCTGGATGACAAATTTTGTATCTGTATCTACCAGTGCGGCACGTTATCAAGATATTTCTCTGAATCCCCAAAAGTTAGCCGGACAATGTGCCAAGCTGAAATGCTGCCTAAACTATGAGGTAGACGCTTATGTAGAGTCCCAAAAACGCCTTCCAAGCAAAGAAATGACTTTAGAAACGACAGATGGTACATTCTATTTTTTCAAAGCGGATATTTTGAAGGGAACTATCATGTACTCTACTGACAAAAACTTCATAGCTAATGCTGTAACCATCACCGCACGCCGTGCTTTTGAAATTATTAATATGAACCGACGGGGTGAGAAACCGGAAAGCTTAACCGAATCTGTCAAAAAGAACGAACCTCAAAAGCCCGTTGATTTAGTAGAACAAGAAAGCTTAACCCGATTCGATAAACGAAAAGGCAACAACAGCAACCGAAAGAAAAAACGTAAGCCGGAAAATAACGGTAATAACGGAGAAGGTACTCCCAATGAAAACAGACGTCCGCAACAACCTAAAGAGAACCGGTCACAACAACCCAAAGAAAACCGGCCACCTAGAGAAGGACGTCCCAAACAACCTAGAGAGCCTAAAGAAAACAAGGCTCAGCAGCCACGCGAAGAGAACGGAAACCGCCCTAAAGAAGAAAATCGCAACAGGGAAAGTCGCAACCGGGAAGAACGCAGTCGTGAAAATCGGGAAGACGGAAACCGGAACCGCAATAAACGCCGCCCCAATAATGGTAATAATGAAGGAGGCAGTGAAAACCGGAATAACGGAGGAGGGAAGGAAAATGACAACAAGAACAACGGAAACGATAGCCAAATTCCGAATGAAAGGGCACACACTCCTGTTACAATTTAAGAATAAACTGAAATGGCTGCCAATACTCATATTGGCAGCCTGTCAAAACAATATCATCTATCACTCTTACGCCCCCGTCCCCCTTGACGGATGGGATAAAAGTGATACTCTTGTTTATACCCTGCCCAATTCTATCCCTACCGGAAATTACGAAGCAGAAATCGGTATCCGTTATCAAGAATCTTATCCTTACAGAGATATTTGGCTAGAAGTCAGCCATAACACAAAGGATACTTTGACTTACGTCACAGACACTTTACAACTTTTTCTGGTTGACGAAGCTGGAAATAAAACAGGAAATGGTCTTTGTGGATTATATCAATGTGACCTGCCTTATAAAGCATCTATTCCTATCCGTACAGAAGGAAGCGCACGTACTTTCCGCATCGTCCATATCATGACGGACAACCCGATGACGGGAATCAGCGATATAGGTATCCGGTTGCGCAAACTGGAAAACCAATAAACTCTAACGTTTTCCCCGCCCTGCATCAATACGCAAGAATACAAAAAGCAAGATCGTAAATCCCCACAAAGAAGATCCCCCATAACTGAAAAAAGGCAGTGGTATGCCTATAACGGGGGTCAGTCCTAAAACCATACCTATATTAATAAACAGATGGAATAAGAAAATGCTTAATACCGAATATCCATAAACACGGGCAAAACGAGTATGCTGACGCTCTGCCACCACAATAAGACGCAAAATAAGTCCGGTAAAAAGAAACAATACGGCCGCCGAACCTATAAAGCCATCTTATTCCACTACAGTACAGAAGATAAAGTCTATATCCTGTTCAGGCACATACTTCAGTTTAGTCTGTGTACCATTCAAAAAGCCTTTCCCCCATAAGCCTCCCGAACCAATAGCAATCTTACTTTGGTTCACATTGTATCCTGCCCCAGCCAAGTCTTCCTCCATACCAAGTACCACTTTAATACGTATCTGCTGATGTGGCTCCAGCACATTATTGAAAACATAATCAGCAGAAAAAAGGAATCCCACTGAACCTACCGCAAATAGAGCAATATAAAAATAATTACGCATACGTTCATGCATAGAAAGGAAGATCAAATAGAACAATAAAACTACGCACAATCCATATTGAAACCAAGTAATATCAAAAGGGATAACATAAAACGAAAATAATAAAGCCAGCAAGGTACCACCAACACCAATCCCTCCGATATACCACACTACCGATGCTTTTTTGCAATAACTATTAACTAATAAAGCAGAAAGGATGACTATCAGCAGCAACACAGAAAATTCACCGATGGAAGTACAGTCATCCGCCATCAATTCATTGCCAAAACGGATTCCAACATCAAAATAGACAACGGCGCAAATCCCGGCAAACAAAATAGAACACGGCATCCCCTCCCGGTACAACATAAAAAACAAGGCCGACCCCGTTTCCCGTTGCAAAATAATGAGCAGCATAGGCAGCAACCCCATCCCTACTACAGGCAATGAATACTTTAACTTACTCATTGTAAACCCGTAGACATTCATAAATTTAGCCAAAGCCAGCGCCGTGGCAAATTTAGCAAATTCCGCCGGTTGCAAACTTACAGGTCCGAATTTTATCCATGAGTAAGATCCCTTAGTATCCTCTGCCAGAAAAGGTGTTATCAACAACAGCAGCATCATGCCTCCATATAAAATGTAAGCAAACATATCATACAACTTATCCTCCAACATCATCAGGATAAATCCGAGCCCCAAAGAGCAACAGATCCATACAAACTGTTTTCCTGCCCTAGTGTCGAAACTAAAAAAATCAATCTCACCATAATCATAGCTGGCTCCACATACGCTGAACCATCCAAAGATAACCAGCATCAGATAAATGCAGATAGTCATCCAGTCCACTGATTTCCATATACTATCGTTCGTGTATGCCATAATCTATTCGTCTGTTTTGTATTTCCGCCGCTTTCGCCTCACTTTCCGGTGAAAGTTCGCCTTTTAAATATTTCTCCATCATCAATGCACCGATAGGTACACCATAGGTTGCTCCCCAACCTCCATTCTCTACATAGACTACCACGGCAATCTTAGGATCATTCATTGGTGCAAACCCCATAAAAGCAGAATGGTCCTTTCCACGGTTTTGCGCCGTACCTGTCTTGCCACACACTTCAATTCCCGGAATATTCGCATTACGGCAAGTTCCTCCCAATACTGCCGAACGCATACCTTCGACTACCGTCTGATAATGTTCACGGCTTACTTTAGTATAACGTTTGGTCGTATACAGGGTATCCAACGGCTCGTCTTCCACTTCTTTCACTACATGCGGAGTAATATAATAGCCCCGGTTAGCAATAGTAGCCCCAAGGTTAGCAATCTGCAACGGAGTAGCCGTCACTTCCCCCTGACCGATGGAGATAGAAATAATCGTCAGTCCGTTCCATGATCCCCGATAGTTCTTATCATAATAAGCAGCATTCGGGATCATCCCACGCTTCTCACCCGGAAGGTCTACTCCCAAAGGATAACCAAATCCCATAGAAACCATATAATCACGCCATGTATTCATGGCAGTCTGTACAGAACCATACTGCTTCTTCGCCCCTCTCATGT
>ENA-ORIN01000220-ORIN01000220.1-human-gut-metagenome-genome-assembly--contig:-NODE-220-length-10694-cov-6.35783_pt1 | contig 10694 bp, 9 predicted proteins | sample MGYA00243031_ERZ508748 | MGnify/ENA primary metagenome ERZ508748 (study PRJEB26277, sample SAMN04329839) | human gut metagenome | biome: human-associated habitat | host: Homo sapiens | place: USA...
AAAAGCGCAATTCAGATTGCTAATGAGTTGTGCTTTTATTATTTTTGTCTTTGGTATCTTAGTGTTGAACGAATAATTATATATGTACTATGAAACAGATATTATTTTTATTACTAATAGCCCTCTGTTCTTGCCATTCTGGTTTTTCCAGGAAAGGACAGGGAGATAAAACAGACAGTATTCGTTTGCAAAAGGAACTATGTGCTTTACATCGGTATGTGGATAGCATTATTAAATCTGATACTATCCTGCAACAACGCTTTCATTGTTTAGGAGCAGGTCTGACCAAAGACAAAGTAACCATTGACTTTCTGGATATACCGGAAGATTCTTTTGAGGTCTTTAAATCGGCATTCAAGAAGAACGTTTTTGCTTCTCCGCTGTTGGAATTCAATATAATGTCGGATATCACATTTGGTCCTGAAATCATTCCGATAAAAGAGGATTCTCTCGGACGGACTGCAAATATAGTGTTAAATCCTATACTACGGGATATTCCCCGAGGAGAAGCCATAAACCCTGTTTCCCTTTCAATGCGTGCTGAATATGACTATTATCCGTTATCGACAACAGAAGTGAAAGTAATCATCACCAATCACTCTCACTTTGCATATGAATGTGGAGAAAGCTATAGCCTTGCCTATTACAACAGTAAACAGAAATCTTGGGAAACATTACCAGCCAATCCCATAGTCAATAGCATTTTATGGATATTCCCATCCAAAAATCCTACCCATGGACAGAACATTAAACTCTATACTTCCGAAGTGATATGAATCCTGAAAGTTTTTTGTCTAACTTTCGGGGTTCATATCATGTTGCTCGCTTAGAATGGAATTATTATATTTCCAATATGGCATCAAGCCATAGAGAGATTATAAACTTATTGTTCAATACTTCTTGTTTGGTTATCAAATTCAACCAAGATGTCAACCGCTTTAATTCAGCAGGAAAGCAGATGTAAGTTAACTGTTCGAATCCCGCTACCCCTACAGATGTTTTTTGTTGCTCGATTGGGGGCGGTTGAATTGACGGCTTAACGTAGAAATCCGATTCGACTATAATTTTCGTGGTTCAGGGGATGTTTTACCCTAAGGGGTTCTTGTTGCTATGTATAAATTATGGCGGGTTACAATAATCCATTAGACCTTATTTCGCATTTATTACTGCCCTTGACTGCAAATAATAATTCGTCAGACATCTGTTGCCCTTTCGTTAAACAACCGTCTAACGCAAGAGTAACAGATGTCTGACGCAAGGGCAATAACTGTTTAACGAATTAAGAATAGTAGCCGGACTATTTGTTGGCAATACATTTTCTTACTATCCATAGAGACTTTCCTTATTCTTTATGAGTTATCAAGAACATTACATCTTTAAATAAAAGTCTTTGGTCAGCGCAATGTACTCCGGGGTAAATTGTTCGTGTTTCTCTCCTTCTATGTAAAGACTGTCCTCAATACATGATATGCTTTGCCGGCCGAAAGTCAGCAACACGCGCCGGCAAGGTTTTCCGGGTTTGGTAAAAACATGCAAACGGCGATGTGGATGAAAATTATATTTCCAGGCCGTATCAATCACTGTTCTTTCAACTTCGGCCGGAATGATAATGCTTATAACTCCCTGTTCCGATAATAAGTGCGCCGAATGCCCAAAAAGAAGTTCATAGTTCAGCTCACTCGTGTGCCGTGCCATGCAGCGCTGATTGTCAGGGCATCTCAGGGCGTCAACAAAATACGGCGGGTTGGCTCCGCATGAAGCGTTGATGGTCTGGGCATCTCAGGGCGGCAACAAAATAAGGCGGGTTGGAAACGATCAGGTCGAATTTATCTTCCGGGTGATACTTGCGGAAGTCGCAGCATACAACTTCCATCCGATTGCTCCAGGGGGACGATTGAATATTCTCTTGGGCTTGTGCCGCCGCTGCCGGATCTATCTCGACAGAGGTAATTACTGCTTCCGGATTACGCTGTGCTAATTGTAAGGATATTAAGCCACTACCCGCTCCTACATCAAGAATCCGTTTAACATCTTGAACCGGAGCCCACGCTCCTAATAACACCCCGTCTGTACCTACCTTCATGGCGCATTTGTCGTGTCGGACGGTAAATTGTTTGAACTGAAAATAAGGATTCGGCATATTTGTCTTTGTTAATCGGACTCAAAAATAATCAAAGCCGACAAAATAACGGCAATTTTGGCATCGTTTTTGTCTTTTTAAAGAAAGGACACCCGTTTATACAGAAGAAATAGCTAACTTTGCAAGCGCCTTATTGGCCTGCCAATATGACATAAACTAAAAAGAATGAAATGAAGAAAAGAAATTACTTTAGTGATATCGAAGATAGGAATGAAAATGCATTTTCTGTAATTGCTGATTTTGAGGGGAATGAAGAACAATTGATGGATATTGAGGTTGATGAAATCCTTCCGGTATTGCCTCTTCGGAACATGGTTTTGTTTCCGGGTGTGTTTATGCCGGTATCCGTTGGAAGAAAGTCTTCCTTAAAATTGGTGCGTGAGGCAGAAAAGAAAAGTTCATATATAGCTGTAGTGTGTCAGAAAGCTGCTGATACGGAGGAGCCTGTACTTGAGGACTTGCATACAATCGGTACGGTTGCCAAGATTGTCCGTGTATTGGAAATGCCGGATCAGACAACGACTGTTATTCTGCTAGGTTCCAAACGCATTGAGTTGAAAGAAATAATGGAAGTGGCTCCTTATTTGAAAGGGCGTGTAACTACCCTCAATGAAGAGATACCTGCTAAAGATGACAAGGAATTTCAGGCATTGGTAGAAGCATGTAAGGATTTGACCGTGCGTTACATAAAATCCTCGGAAATGTTTCCGCAAGACTCTGCATTTGCCATCAAAAACATTAATAACCCGATGTTTTTGGTAGATTTTATCTGCACCAATCTGCCCTTGAAGAAGGATGAAAAGATAGAGTTGCTGCGTATTGACGCATTGCGTGCCCGCACTTATCGTTTGCTTGAGATTTTGAATCGGGAAGTGCAGCTTGCCGAGATTAAGGAGTCTATCCAAATGCGCGCCCGCGAGGATATAGACCAGCAACAGCGCGAATATTTCCTGCAACAGCAGATTAAAACCATTCAGGATGAATTGGGTGGTGGCAGCCAGGAGCAGGAGCTGGAAGAAATGCGCAAAAAAGCTGAAACCATAAAATGGAATGAAGAAGTAAAAAGTACATTCCTGAAAGAAGTGGATAAGTTGGAGCGCATGCATCCGCAATCGCCCGATTACAGTGTGCAACTGAACTACTTGCAGACTATGATGAGTTTGCCGTGGGGCGTTTATACAACGGATAATCTGAACCTGACTAATGCAGAGAAGACGTTGAATAAAGACCATTACGGCTTGGAGAAGGTAAAAGAGCGTATATTGGAGCACCTTGCCGTATTGAAGCTGAAAGGAGATATGAAGTCGCCTATCATCTGTCTGTATGGTCCTCCGGGTGTGGGTAAGACCTCTTTGGGGCGCTCTATAGCGGCTGCTTTGAAGCGGAAGTATATCCGTATGTCCTTGGGTGGCGTACATGATGAAGCGGAAGTACGCGGACATCGCAAGACGTATATCGGAGCAATGCCCGGACGTATTATCAAGAGTCTGATTAAAGCCGGTTCTTCCAATCCCGTATTTATATTGGACGAGATAGACAAGGTGAGTGCCGACCGTCAGGGCGACCCTTCTTCCGCTCTGCTCGAAGTGCTCGATCCGGAACAGAATACTACGTTCCACGACAACTTCCTGGATGTGGATTATGACTTGTCGAAGGTGATGTTCATTGCTACCGCCAATAATCTGAACACAATTCCGGGGCCGTTGCTCGACCGTATGGAGTTGATTGAAGTAAGCGGCTACATAACCGAAGAAAAGATAGAAATTGCCCGTCGCCACTTGGTTCCGAAAGAGCTGGAAGCAAACGGTATGAAGAAGAGCGATATCAAGATTCCAAAGAATACGTTGGAAGCAATCATCGAGTCTTATACCCGTGAAAGCGGTGTACGTGAATTGGAAAAGAAGATTGGAAAAATTCTTCGCAAATCGGCTCGCCAATATGCCACGGACGGCTATTTCGCAAAAACAGAAATCAAGCCGGGCGATTTGTACGAATTCCTGGGTACTCCCGAATATACACGCGACAAATATCAAGGCAATGAATATGCCGGTGTAGTTACGGGCTTGGCATGGACTGCTGTCGGCGGTGAGATTCTGTTTGTCGAAACCAGTCTCAGCCGCGGTAAAGGCGGACGCTTGACACTGACCGGAAACCTGGGTGATGTAATGAAAGAATCGGCTATGCTGGCATTGGAGTATATCAAGTCTCATGCTTCGCTGCTGAATCTTGATGAAGAGATTTTCGACAATTGGAATATCCATGTTCATGTTCCCGAAGGAGCTATCCCCAAAGATGGCCCGTCGGCAGGTATAACAATGGCTACTTCGCTGGCATCTGCACTTACGCAGAGAAAAGTAAAGGCCAATCTTGCCATGACAGGCGAAATCACGCTGCGCGGAAAAGTTCTTCCCGTAGGTGGTATCAAGGAAAAGATTCTGGCTGCCAAACGTGCCGGTATCAAGGAGATTATCCTCAGCGACGAGAATCGTAAGAACATTGAAGAGATACAGGAAATTTATCTGAAAGGACTGACTTTCCACTATGTGAAAGACGTAAAAGAAGTGTTTGCCATTGCGCTAACTGATGAAAAGGTAGCTGATGCCATTGACTTGTCCGTTAAAAAAGAAAAGATAGAAAAGTAAGAAGAATGACATTTGAGTTACAGTATACAGACAGCAAGACAAATGCCCGTGCAGGTTTGATTACCACCGACCACGGACAGATTGAAACGCCTATCTTTATGCCGGTAGGTACGTTGGGAACCGTAAAAGGCGTGCATTTGACAGAGTTGAAAGAAGATATAAAGGCGCAGATAATATTAGGTAATACCTATCATCTTTATTTGCGTCCCGGATTGGATGTTATTGAAAAAGCCGGCGGATTGCACAAGTTCAACGGCTTCGACCGTCCGATGCTGACCGATAGCGGCGGTTTTCAGGTCTTTTCCTTGGCAGGTATCCGCAAGTTGCGTGAAGAAGGTGCTGAGTTCCGTTCGCACATCGACGGAAGCAAACACATTTTCACTCCGGAAAGAGTAATGGACATTGAACGTACCATCGGGGCAGACATCATGATGGCTTTTGACGAGTGTACTCCGGGCGATGCAGAGTATGCCTATGCCAAGAAGTCCATGGAAATGACGCATCGTTGGCTGGACCGTTGTATCACGCGGTTCAATGAAACGGAACCCAAATACGGCTATCATCAGGCTCTTTTCCCTATCGTGCAGGGGTGTGTTTATCCCGACCTTCGCAAGCGCTCGGCCGAGTTCATAGCCTCCAAAGGAGCCGAGGGCAATGCCATCGGCGGTTTGGCTGTGGGCGAACCTACGGAGAAGATGTACGAAATGATAGAGCTGGTGAATGAGATACTGCCGAAGGACAAGCCTCGTTATCTGATGGGTGTAGGTACACCTGTGAACATTCTGGAAGGTATCGAACGCGGAGTTGACATGTTCGACTGTGTAATGCCTACACGTAACGGACGCAACGGTATGCTGTTTACAAAAGACGGTATCATCAACATGCGTAACAAGAAATGGGAAACCGACTTCTCTCCTATTGAGGCAGACGGTGCATCTTACGTAGATACATTATATAGTAAGGCCTATCTGCGCCACCTCTTCCATGCACAGGAGTTGCTGGCCATGCAGATTGCTTCCATTCACAATCTGGCATTTTACCTTTGGCTTGCCGGTGAAGCCCGCAAGCATATTATTGCCGGTGATTTCTCTACATGGAAACCGATGATGGTACAACGTGTATCGACAAGATTATGAGAAAGATTGACTGGAAGATGCTGAAAGACATCAAGCTGCCTGTCGGGAAAAATAAGTTCCTCAAGCGGTTGGACTGGTACATCATCAAGAAGTTCCTGGGAACATACGTGTTTGCCATAGCCCTGATTATTTCTATCGCCGTAGTATTCGACTTTAATGAAAAAATGGACCGCTTCATGTCTCATGAAGCGCCATGGCAAGCCATTATCTTCGATTACTACATGAACTTCATCCCCTACTTTGCCAATCTGTTCAGTCCGCTGTTTGTCTTCATCGCAGTAATCTTCTTTACTTCCAAACTTGCGGAGAACTCGGAGATTATCGCAATGTTCTCTACGGGAATGAGTTTTAAGCGCATGCTGCGTCCTTATATGGTGTCGGCGGCTATTATCGCAATCACTACGTTCTGTCTCGGTTCGTATGTCATTCCTAAAGGCAGTGTTACGCGACTTAATTTTGAGGACAAATACTATAAGCCCCGCAAGTCCACCACAGCCCGCAATATTCAGTTGGAGGTCGATTCGGGAGTCATTGCCTATATAGAGCGCTTTGAGGATTACAGCAAAACGGGTTACCGCTTTTCGCTCGATAAGTTCAAGGACAAACAGTTAGTGTCCCATCTTACCGCACGCAGCATTACTTACGATACGGCAGCCGTCCACAAATGGAAGGTGAAGGACTACATGATCCGTGAAATGGACGGTATGCGCGAAAGCATCGTTAAAGGAGAGCGGCTGGATACCATTCTCTTTATGGAACCTGCCGACTTCCTCATAATGAAAAACCAGCAGGAAATGCTCACCAGCCCTCAGTTGAGCGAGTACATAGACCGGCAACGGCAACGCGGTTTTGCCAATATCAAGGAGTTCGAGATAGAATATCATAAACGTATAGCCATGTCTTTTGCCTCGTTTATCCTGACGCTGATTGGCGTATCTCTTTCTTCGAAAAAGACAAAAGGCGGCATGGGATTGCACTTGGGCATAGGCTTGGGATTAAGTTTCTCGTATATCCTGTTCCAGACGATTGCCTCTACATTTGCAGTGAATGGTAATGTGCCGCCCGTCATAGCGGTATGGATACCGAACCTGCTTTATGCATTCATAGCATTCTATTTGTATAAGAAAGCGCCGAAGTAAGCAACTGTAGAAAGCTGCTGTCAAAGCATACCACAGAATAGTGTAAAAAATAAGAAGCCGTCCCGCTCTTGTGTTTCCACAAGTGCGGGCCGGCTTTTTTGTTGTATTCATTTCCTCTTTTGTTTTGTTATTCATAAATAAGAAGCCGTCCCGCTCTTGTGTTTCCACAAGTGCGGGACGGCTTTTTTGTTGTATTCATTTCCTCTTTTGTTTTGTTCTTCTTTCTTTTCAGGCGGACAGACCGCCTTTGTCGGAAGAATCCCCACTTTCTTCTTACAGGTTCTTTAATCCCTTCATTGCCATGCTGTGCATTGAAGCGCTTAATTCAAGTAAGCCGAAAGCTCTGCAGCAGAGATGTTTTAGGCAATAATCACACCATTTTCATCCAGTAAATAGTTAGTAAATCCGCGACCTAAGCGATATTTCTTGAATAAGCCGGAGGACTCGCCTTTAGTTTCCACGAAACAGGTGGGCGTAACTATTTGGTCCTTACGAACGGTTTCCTTAAAGATAGACTGATACTCATCGAATGAGACGGAAACCATTTCTACATTTTCATTGCGGGAAGCGGAACGAAGCACATTGCTCAAACTCGCGTTTTGCATCCGGGAGTGCGCGTCATAACTTGCCCAAAAGCTAAGCAACACATATTTGCCTTTCATGTCCGAAAGTTCGGCTAACGGTTGCCCGGCAGACATAGATTGGATTTTGAAGTCCGGGGCTATGTCACCCACATTCAAACCGCCGGTCGGTTTGTCTTTTTCTACAAAAGAAGTCAAGGAACCAATTAGTAATACAACAAAAATCCATTTTACATATTTCATGTAACACGATTTTGGTTAATACTATCCGGGACTGTCCTTTTTGGCAGTGATTTCTTCCCGGAATGTCATCTTCTCAGACCTTGCAATGAGAGGAATTCATTGATACTCAAAGCCTTTAATTCTGAAATCGGGTGCAAAGGTAAGTAATTCTTAAAGAAACTTCCAAATAAACAAGCGATTTTCTCACTTTTTTAGTGCAATTTTTTATGTTATTTAGCATAAAAGGCGGGATTTTTCCTTACTTTTGTGGCTTGTTATCCTATTAATAGACAACTTATGAAACCATTAAGTACAGAACTTATCTTGATCCGCGTAACAGGTGAAGACCGTCCGGGACTGACGGCTTCGGTTACAGAAATTCTTGCCAAGTACGATGCAACTATCCTTGACATCGGACAAGCCGACATCCATAACACTCTGTCGTTAGGTATTTTATGTAAGACGGAAGAACAACATTCCGGCTTTATCATGAAAGAGCTGCTTTTCAAGGCATCGTCCTTGGGTGTCACCATCCGTTTCTACCCTATTACAGCAAAAGAATATGAGGACTGGGTGAGCATGCAGGGCAAGAACCGTTACATTCTCACGTTGCTCGGACGTAAGTTGTCTGCCCGTCAGATTTCGGCGGTGACCCGTATTCTGGCGGAGCAAGGAATGAACATTGATGCCATCAAACGTCTTACGGGGCGTATTCCGTTGGACGAATGCGATACAAAGACGCGTGCCTGCATTGAATTTTCCGTACGAGGCACCCCTAAAGACCGTATCGGCATGCAAGAAGAACTGATGCGGCTGGCCAGTGAGCTGGAAATGGATTTCTCTTTCCAGCTGGATAATATGTATCGCCGTATGCGCCGCCTTATCTGTTTTGACATGGACTCCACACTGATAGAGACCGAAGTTATCGACGAACTGGCCATTCGTGCAGGTGTCGGCGAGCAGGTAAAGGCTATCACGGAACGTGCCATGCGGGGAGAAATAGACTTTACGGAGAGCTTCCGCGAGCGGGTGGCATTATTGAAAGGATTGGACGAGTCTGTCATGCAGGAGATTGCCGAGAACCTGCCTATTACGGAGGGGGTTGACCGACTGATGTATGTTCTGAAGAAATATGGTTATAAAATAGCTATTCTTTCAGGTGGTTTCACTTACTTCGGGCATTATCTCCAGCAGAAATACGGCATTGACTATGTATATGCCAATGAACTGGAAATAGAGAATGGCAAACTGACCGGACGTTATCTCGGCGATGTAGTGGACGGCAAACGCAAAGCGGAACTGCTGCGTCTGATAGCGCAGGTTGAGAAAGTGGATATAGCACAGACCATTGCAGTAGGTGACGGAGCCAATGACTTGCCGATGCTGGGGATAGCCGGATTGGGCATTGCTTTTCATGCCAAGCCTAAAGTTGTGGCAAATGCCAAGCAGTCCATTAATACCATCGGCTTGGACGGAGTGCTTTATTTCTTGGGATTCAAGGATTCCTATATAGATATTCCGCGGTAAAATAAGTCCGTACGATAAAATTCACAGGCTCCTGCGATAATTAATTATCATAGGAGCCTGTTTTTTAAGCGGGCTTATTTTGTTCTGCCCCCGGTTTGCATTATCTTTGCAGCAAATATAAAGAAATACATGAAGTTTTCTGAACTAAATTTAAATGACAATGTGCTTGAAGCACTGGACGCAATGCGCTTTGACGAGTGCACTCCGATACAAGAAAAATCAATACCTGTTATACTCGAAGGCCGGGATTTGATAGCTGTTGCACAAACCGGGACCGGAAAAACAGCTGCCTATCTGTTACCTATATTGAACAAGCTTTCGGAAGGCGGGCATCCCGAAGATTCCATCAACTGTATAGTAATGGCCCCTACACGGGAACTGGCTCAGCAGATAGACCAGCAGATGGAAGGTTTCTCCTATTTCATGCCGGTGAGCAGCGTGGCCGTGTACGGCGGTAATGACGGAGTGCTTTTCGAGCAGCAAAAAAGAGGACTGACTTTGGGAGCGGATGTTGTAATCGCTACTCCGGGACGTCTGATAGCTCATCTCAGTCTGGGATATGTAGACCTATCACGCGTATCCTATTTCATATAGGAAGAAGCAGGCCGTATGCTCGATATGTGAATTTATGCTGACATTATGCAGATTGTGATATACAAGCCTACTTTCAGAGGGCGGACACCCTGCCGATGCTATCAATTGCATTGTCATGGCTCCTACCCGTGAGTTGGCACAACAGATAGACCAGCAGATGGAGGGCTTCTCCTACTTCATGCCGGTTTCCAGTGTGGCAGTGTATGGCGGTAATGACGGAGTTCTGTTCGAACAGCAGAAAAGAGGTTTGACATTGGGTGCAGATGTTGTCATTGCCACTCCGGGACGTCTGATAGCCCACCTCAGTCTTGGCTATGTAGACCTTTCGCGTGTCTCTTATTTTATTTTGGATGAAGCAGACCGTATGCTCGATATGGGATTTTATGATGACATTATGCAGATTGTGAAATTCCTGCCTAAGGAGCGTCAGACCATTATGTTTTCGGCTACGATGCCTGCCAAGATACAACAGTTGGCGCAAAACATTCTGCATAATCCGGCAGAAGTGAAACTTGCCGTTTCCAAACCTGCCGAGAAAATCGTACAGGCTGCCTATATATGCTATGAGAACCAGAAATTGGGTATCATCCGCAGTCTTTTCGCCGAGCAGACACCCGAACGTGTCATTATCTTCGCTTCCTCCAAGTTGAAAGTGAAAGCGGTGGCCAAAGCCCTGAAGCAAATGAAGCTGAATGTTGGGGAAATGCACTCCG
>ENA-ORIN01000232-ORIN01000232.1-human-gut-metagenome-genome-assembly--contig:-NODE-232-length-10427-cov-4.58494_pt1 | contig 10427 bp, 8 predicted proteins | sample MGYA00243031_ERZ508748 | MGnify/ENA primary metagenome ERZ508748 (study PRJEB26277, sample SAMN04329839) | human gut metagenome | biome: human-associated habitat | host: Homo sapiens | place: USA...
GTAGGAGTATAATTGGTCAGTATTCCGCTTTTTATTCCCGTAATGGAGAAAAAGGTTACGGACTTTTCCTCCGTATCATCATTACTTTTTACATAAACATTGATCTTGGTTAGTGTATGGCGCAGTTTAAAACTTACATTGCCATTGTTTTGATTCATAACCGGAGTTGCAGCGAGAAAATCTATCTGTTTGTTTTCGGCTGGGGGAACGGTATAACTCAACATCGGTAATCCATTTGAACTCTCTTTGTCTTGAACGAAAAAGTTGCTACTTGCTGTTTCATTTATATAAGGAGCATAAGCAAAGAAACTGATTTTATCTGTTGTTGAATTGTCCGGCCAGAACTTGACCGGACTATAAGACCATGTGCCGTCTGTTTGTTTACCAACAAGCTGGTTATACATGAAATTCGGTGTTGCGGCATCTTTATTGAAATTTCCGTGTGTGAAGTAGGCAAACACACCGATAGTTTCAAGATCACTTGTTGTGGTATACTCTTTAACAGATCTCATTACCGGAACGTTTCCTGAAAAGCTGATAGGGATATTTTCTTGGGGAAATTTGTTCGTACCCTCTTCCTGGGTACAAGCTCCCAATAACAAAGTTGCAGCAAGGAAAATGCCATACAATTGTTTCACCCTTATGCTTTCTGTTTTTCGATTCATGTTTCTTTTTCTATTTTATTGTACGTCCGTGCTTTTTTAACCGTAGTGACAGGGAAGAAACATTCAACCCTGTCCGGTCTGTTTTCTTTCCATAGCCAGTATGTATCATGTTTTGGCTGCAAAAGGAAATTATTTCTCTACATTAATATCAGAGTCGCTATCATCAGTCCAACCTTCCATATTATCCTCCACCGTAATCTTAATGGCATTCATCTTGATAGTCAATACGTAGGTATGTTTCGTTCCTTTCTTGAACGTATTTTTCGGTAGTGAAACTTCTTTGTTTGTTATGGTACTTGTCAGATTACTTGTGTCGGTCACTTTGGTTACGATGTCATAATTGATTTTCAGTTTTAAGTCACCTGCGTTGGTGGTACCGTTTTTGTTATTTACCGGAATAAAGTAAAGAGCTTCTGTATCTGAGAATAACGCGGTTGCATTCTGGTCATCACTTACATTGATAGAACTTTTATTATATCCCCATTGGTCGGTGGTTGTTTTATTTAAAAAATCACTCAGGTCTTGTTCTGTTGAAAAATAAGATGCGTCAGGAGATATGGCTTCCCAAGTGTCGTTATCGAATTTATAAACAGCCTTGTTGTAAAGTGTTGTACTTCCTGGATCTAACTTTAATCCCGTTACAAAAATTTTGGTATCAGTACCTAAGTTCACATCTGGCTTCACCTTGATATTGGCTATTTGGGTAAGTACGTGACTAAACTTGAACTGAACCGTCCCCTTATTACTTTCATTAGTTTGGTCTTGTATGGCAGTATGGCAGTCTGTTACCAAATCTATCATATCTTTCCAGTTATTAGAAGTCTTTACCTCAAAGGTGATTGTCGGAGCGCCTTTGGCATTCTGTCCTGATAAAGTTATTTTTTGGTCTGTTCCAACATCCGGTTTGGATTCATAAGGCGCATAAGCAAAGAATGTTATTTTCTTATCATCTATTGGCCAAAAACGTAAATTAGTATATCCCCAACTATCAGAAGTCCATGTAGCATGTTCATTGTACATGAAATTAGGTGTTGTGTTTCCTTTTTCACTATTCCATCCCGCACTGCTTGTCTGATAGGCAAAAATACCGAAACCGGCATTTGCTTTCAATGTGGACGTTGTAGTTTCCGTTCCTCTGGTCTGTACTTCCGTATATACGTCCAACCCGATTGTCCGGTTCGTATCCGGATTCATTTCTGTCATTTCATTCTGTGAGCAACCAGCTATAGTCAGTGTTGCCATCACCATCAATAAACTTTTCACTTCCATTTTCTACTATTTTTAAAATTAATATTATAACTACCCATATCTGTCATATATCTATATCGCTGTTCACTTCATCGTTCCATTTATCTACATCAGCGTCAAATCCTGAGCTACCTTCTGTTTTTACATTCGGCACGGTCTTTTCACATGCCATGTCAATAAAAACGCTCATAGTTCCGTCTTCTTCATCCAACCGTCTTATTGCCAAATCGTTAAAACTTTCTTCAAATATGGTCTTCCCGTCTACTAACTTTGCTTTCAGATGTAGGTTGTGTGGAATCTCTACATCGAAGCCGAACACACTAATAGTAGTGCTCAGCGTTCCTTCTGTTACCGAGCCGGAATCATAAATGGGATTGCTTAAGCGTAGCACTTGTGTTACTGTCTTTTCCGAATTTTGTTTCGAAACGAGAAATATGGATTCTGCAATGCCGTCTAATGTGCAGGTAGCTTTTCGTATGTTGTTCATTCCTTTGATACGGATTTTAACCGTTATTTTTTGAGTCAGTTTTTTGGGGGTGAAGCGTAAGTGACAACTATTTTCGTTCCTGGTGGAATTTCGGTTACTTTGTTGGGTAATGGCTGATGAATAGTTTTCCGGCATATCAGAAGTCACTTCAAAGCCTTCGATATAATCAGCGGCAAGTTCGTCAGGACTTTCCATAATAATTCTTTCAGAGGATGATTCGTTCCTTATTTCCATCTTCTTTACATAGGCTTCTAGCGTCTGGTAGTTTTCTTCTCCTCTGAAACAGAGGTTACCAAAATCATCGAATGAACGGTTGAAAAGGACGACGTTGTAACATCCTTCTTTCAAGCATAGGGTCTTGTATGTACGGTCACCCATCAGTGCTACAAAAGGAGTGCTGCCATCGGTAGGGTAGAATATGGCGGTAGCACCATAATCCTGCTCTTTTTCATTCAGTCCTGACTGACTCCAATCGGCACTGATTGTTATTGTTGCTTCGGGCGAATAAGTCAGTTCGCGTCGGTTACAGGCAACTAACAAGAAAACAAAAAGGTAAAGGATATATAATGTCGGGGATATTCTCATTTTGCACCTCCTTTCTTTGCCTTGTGTTTGAGTAGCCATACCAGTGTATGGTAATTCCTAGAAACGGATGTATAACGATAAGTGGCTATATTTATGGTTTGAAGTACGTTCAATAGGGATATTTGCAATAATGGGCGACTAAATTCATATGAGAAAAGGATTCTTGTTTCTTTGTTTGGTAAAAGGCGGATGAGTTGTACTTTTTCCAGCTTATTAAGTAAATCTTTCCATTCTTCGTTTTGAAGGAGGAATTTGACCGGTTGCAGAACTTTGCTAGAAGAAAGGTCATGCAGTACGGCGATGGCTATTTGTGCACGTGTATATACGGATAACATGATAAACTTACTTTGTTAAGTCATTACTTACCAAGTAATAGCTTATATTTTTCTCACAGGGTGAGGAAAAGCGTTTTCTTATTCTGTATTTAATAAGAAAAAACATTTCGTCGGATAGAAAAAGATGTAAGAAATATGATTCCGTTTTTGAGATGGCAAAAATGGAAAGAGGTGTCGTGTAATTTTGTAAATTAGTTAAAGTACTGACAGATGCAATATTGTGCTTGTGCTTATGTGTTTTTCTATAATTGAATAAAATATAGTGGATTAATACAGATTTATAAGCTTTTTCTTTGGATTTATGAGGAAATATTCCCTACTTTGTGAAAGTAATCATCCATTACTTGGTAAGTAATTCTTCTTTTATTTGAATGGCTGTCATATGATATTCCTCATGCCACTTCCTTTTCTCCATTATGTGCTACTACCGAGATTATCAGTTCGTCATTGGCTATATCTACCTTTTCGTTTTCAAATGGTTTCAAGTAAGTTTCTGTCACCTTAATGGAAGAGTGTCCCAATGCCTTGCAGATAATACCGATATTTACTCCTGCATGAAATGCTAATGTCGCCCATGTATGGCGCGGCGTGTATGAACTGAGCTTTACATCAGGCAGTAACAATGTCGCTATTTTTTCTAGCTTCAAGTTGAAGTTGCGCAGTACTCGGAGATAGTTCATATATAGCTCTTTATCTTTTTTTATTTTTCCATTTTTCTGACTCTGTTCCTTTGCTGCGTTTTTTTTGTCTAGAATCGGAAATAGATAAATGGAATCATAATTCATATTCTTGAACTTCTCTATCAGTTTCATTGCTTCTTTAGGAATGCGCACTGTTATCTGTCGTCCTGTTTTGTGACGGCTATATACAATATATTTTCCTTTCACATCTTGTTTTCGTAGATGGGCAAGGTCAATGAATGGCATTCCCCGGAATAGAAACATTAGTAAGAAATATGCCAATGCACATTGCATCTCTTTGGGCAATTTTTCTATATCGGTGTGCAGTAGTGTATTCATTTGTTTTGTATCCAGTGCTCGTTTGGTCTGTGATTCTACCTTTGTGTATACATTATCGAATAGCTTCGGGTTATAAGGCAATATTTTTTTATCGGCAAGTCGGTTATATACAGCTTTCAGGGTTCGCATATAGGTTGATATAGTATTCAAACTCAGGCCTTTCGGTACTCCATGTTTTCTATCTGACCTTTTCTTGTCGGTCTTTTTGTTTCTTGTTCCTTCCAGTCTCATCCATTCCTCATACTCTTTTAACCTGCCAGATGTGAAAGCTTCATCTATTGGCACAGGTGTTCCTTTTCCTCCGTAAAACTCCGTAACGGATTTCAGTGTATAAGTATATGTATGTACTGCTGACCATTTTTTGTCTATTTCCAACTGTTTGATTACTACTTGCATGTAAGATGCCAAGTCTGGTAATTTTATGGCTTTTGCCACTTCTGCATTTTTTTCTTTGTCATCCATAATACTTTGATTTTAATTTCGCATCGTGCATAATTTCTGTAACAGCTATGCCGATGGGAAAGTTTTGGGATGCGAAATTTTTATTTTGACCTAATGAATTTAGAATATCACTGGTTGAATATATCGAAAGATAAGCATATATTCTCCGGAAGTTATCTTTCTTTTTGATTAAGGTATAGATGAATTTCTCTAAATGTATTATTATGAGATGAAATAATCTTCGAAACATATAAAGAAAGTCTGAATCTATAATATAAGTAGGCTTATTTTTTTGATTCCCCCAAGAGAAGTATGCGTTTTTTTATTCGTTTATTCCAGTGAATTAATTACCTTTGCATTTCATTGAAGTTGAACTGAGGTAAATAGATTAGGCATTGAATTACAAAGATTTATTTAAACGAGTAATATCGCTGATTTCATCTCCGGCAAAAGCATGGGAGGAAATTGGCAAGGAAGAGGATAGGCGTAAAGTGTTGGGAGCATTTGTTTATCCCATGATAGGCTTATGTGGTTTATCCGTTTTTATAGGTACATTCATAGGAAATACGGAAGGAGTCGCTGCTTTCCAAATAGCGATGACACGATGTTGTGCTATATTTGTATCCTTGTTCGGAGGATATTTTTTGGCGGCATACGCCATAGACCAGTTGGGCAAGAAACTGTTAGGACGTGAAGACCAGTATGAACTAAATCAGCAGTTTGTAGGTTATTCTATGGTAGTGACTTTTGTGCTCGATATTGTCAGCGGGTTGTTTTCTATTTCCATCCTTCATTGGATATTGCAATTTTACACCGTATTTGTGGTGTTCGAAGGTGCACGTACCCTGATGAAGGTAAATGAAGAGAAACTGACACGATACACCTTGATTGCTTCAGTTATTATAATTGTTTGTCCGGCATTGATTGCCGCTGTGTTTAATGAGTTATCTGTTATTTTAAATTAATGAAACCGACTCCTATTAATATAAAGAATAAGCGTGCATCGTTCGATTATGAATTTATCGATACGTACACGGCAGGTATCGTGCTCACGGGAACCGAGATAAAGTCCATCCGTTTGGGCAAAGCCAGTCTGGTAGATACCTATTGTTATTTTGTGCAAGGCGAGTTGTGGGTGAAGAATATGCACATTGCCGAGTACTTCTATGGTTCATATAATAACCACTCCGCCCGTCGAGAACGCAAATTATTGTTGAGCAAGAAAGAACTGCGAAAATTGGAAGAAGCCGGAAAGAATCCCGGTTTTACGATTGTTCCTGTCCGTCTGTTTATTAATGAAAAAGGACTGGCAAAGTTGGTTGTCGCATTGGCAAAAGGTAAAAAACAATATGATAAGCGCGAGTCGTTGAAAGAAAAAGACGCCCGTCGCGAAATGGACCGTATGTTTAAAAGGTAAGTGAAATCCGTGTTATCCGTACCCCAAAAATAGACTTATGGCTACATTAAAACAACTAATTGACGAGAGAGTTCTCATTCTTGATGGTGCAATGGGAACTATGATACAAAGGTATAATTTGTCTGAACAGGATTTCCGGGGAGAGCGTTTTGCTGAGATGCCCGGACAGATGAAGGGCAATAATGACTTGCTTTGTCTTACCCGCCCTGATGTGATAAAGGATATCCACCATAAATATCTGGAAGCAGGGGCTGATATTATTGAAACAAATACGTTCAATGCCCAACGGGTTTCGATGGCAGATTATCATATGCAGGATTTGTGCCGTGAGATTAATCTGGCCGCTGCCGGACTTGCTCGCGAAATGGCTGACGAATATACCGCGAAGACCCCTCATAAACCTAGATTTGTAGCAGGTTCGGTAGGTCCTACCAACAAAACTTGTTCCATGAGTCCGGATGTCAAGAATCAGGCCTTGCGTGCTATGCCATACGAAGCTCTGGCCGCTGCGTATCAGGAACAAATGGAAGCTTTGCTGGAAGGAGGAGTGGATGCGCTTCTGATAGAAACCATTTTCGATTCCCTGAATGCCAAAGCGGCCATTTATGCTGCGGAAACGGCAATGAAGAAGATAGGGCGTGAGGTTCCTCTTATGCTTTCTGTTACTGTTTCGGATATTGCAGGACGTACTCTTTCGGGGCAAACATTGGATGCTTTTCTGGCATCCGTACAGCATGCGCCTATTTTTTCTATCGGCCTGAACTGCTCGTTCGGAGCGAAACAATTGAAACCTTTTCTGGAAGGGCTGGCTGCACGGGCACCTTATTATATAAGTGCTTATCCCAATGCCGGACTTCCTAACAGTTTGGGACAGTATGACCAGACTCCGGAGGAAATGGCTTCAGAAGTGAAGGAATATATCGATGAAGGATTAGTAAACATTATCGGTGGTTGTTGTGGTACAACGGAGGAATATATTGCAAAATATCAGGAATTGATCGTTTCCGGTTCTGCCTGGGTATCTCCTCATATCCCTGCCACCACTCCTGAGAGGCTGTGGCTTTCCGGGTTGGAGCTGTTGGAGCAGACTCCCGAAATGAATTTTATTAATGTAGGCGAACGGTGCAATGTGGCCGGATCCCGAAAGTTCCTCCGTTTAATCAATGAAAAGAAATATGAGGAAGCGCTAAGTATCGCCCGCAAGCAGGTGGAAGACGGTGCTTTGGTGATTGATGTGAATATGGATGACGGTTTGCTGGATGCCCGGGAGGAGATGACTACTTTCTTGAATCTGGTCATGTCCGAACCCGACATAGCCCGTGTACCTGTTATGATTGACTCTTCCAAGTGGGAAGTCATTGAGGCCGGACTGAAATGCCTGCAAGGAAAGTCCATTGTCAATTCTATTTCTTTGAAGGAAGGGGAGGAGATATTTATAGAACATGCCCGTCTGATAAAAAAACTGGGAGCTGCCGTTGTAGTGATGGCTTTCGATGAAAAAGGACAGGCAGATACTTTTGAACGTAAGATTGAAGTCTGTGCCCGTGCTTATAAAATATTGACAGAACAGGTGGATTTTAATCCTCATGATATCATTTTCGACCCTAATGTACTGGCTGTGGCTACGGGTATTGAGGAACATGATAATTATGCGGTGGATTTTATCAAGGCTACCGGATGGATCAAAAAGAATTTGCCCGGTGCACACGTCAGTGGTGGCGTGAGCAACCTGTCGTTCTCCTTCCGTGGAAATAACTATATCCGTGAGGCGATGCATGCCGTGTTTCTTTATCACGCTATCCGTCAAGGTATGGATATGGGTATTGTAAATCCTGCTGCTTCGGTGCTCTATACGGATATTCCTGCTGATGTGCTGGAACGGATAGAGGATGTGGTCTTAAACCGTAGGCCCGATGCTGCCGAACGTTTGATAGAGACTGCTGAGGCGTTGAAAAATACGGCGACCGGAACAGAAGCGGTGAAACAGGATGTGTGGCGTGAAGAACCGATGGTAGAGAAACGGCTTCAGTATGCCTTGATAAAAGGCATTGGCGATCATTTGGAAGAGGATTTGGCAGAAGCGGTTAAACTGTATCCTAAAGCAGTGGATATTATTGAGGGTCCGCTAATGGAAGGTATGAATAAAGTCGGAGAATTGTTTGGAGCAGGGAAAATGTTTTTACCGCAAGTTGTGAAGACTGCCCGTACCATGAAAAAGGCGGTAGCGATTTTGCAGCCGCTTATTGAGGCCGACAAACAGGAAGGTGTCCGCAGTGCAGGAAAAGTATTGATGGCTACCGTAAAAGGGGATGTGCATGATATTGGGAAGAATATCGTATCAGTGGTCATGGCTTGTAATAACTATGAAATTATAGACCTTGGCGTGATGGTTCCTGCTGAAATGATAGTCAGGAAGGCGATAGAGGATATGGTGGTTATATTAGGATTAGGCGGGCTGAGTACTCCATCATTGGAAGAAATGGCGCATGTGGCTGTAGAGTTAAAGCGTGCGGGGCTGGACATTCCCATTATGATTGGAGGAGCCACTACTTCCAAGCTGCATACTGCCTTGAAAATAGCACCTGTTTATGGAGGTCCGGTCATTCACATGAAAGATGCTTCACAGAATGCCTTGGTAGCCGCCCGTTTGCTGAATCCGGAATCTTCTTTTGAGTTTGTGGAAAGGCTGAACAAAGAATATGAGGATCTTCGTCTGAAAAACAGTGCCAAGCAGGTAAAAACGGTATCTTTGGAAGAAGCTCAGAAAAATAAATTGAACCTTTGGTCATAAAGAAGTGTCCCCAAAAAAGTTAAACACAAAACTTTTTGGGGGCACTTCATAAAATTACGACTTTTTTTATCTGCCCATTTTATTCGAAAGAATAAGAAGCTATTTGCTAGCAAACAAAACAGTATCCCGCCTGAAATAACCCATTATATTAGGCGGGATACTGTTTTATGTTATGGATATATTTCTAGGACTGCTTAGAATTTACTGAGAAACTCTTCCGCTTTTTCCAGATTTTCGGGTTTGCCGATATCAAGCAATTGCAAGTCATCTTCTACATAGCACTGGATGTCGACTCTGTGACATATGGAGAGATAGAAATCGATAATGGAATATTTTCCTCTGGGAAGGAGATTTAAAATTTTAGGAGTAGTCACTTGTATCCCGCTATAGGCGTATTCCCGATATTCCCCTTCTTTATACCGTGTCCTTATTGACCCTGCCACATTACAGATTGTCGTCATTAAACAACTGGTAACGGGATGTCTTGCGCTGGCTGACTAAAAGGGTGGCATTGATGTTAGGACTATGCTGGTGATAATACATCAGACTTTCAAAATCGCAATTGGAAAGGATATCTACGTTGTGGAGCAAGTAGCATTCTTTCCGCATAACTCCTAAGGTTTTTTCGATTATCTCTTCCTCATCCATCCCTTTGTTCAGATTTTCGAATATCAGTTCATACGGGGTTTCGCCTTTTTGGGTAAACATATTCTCAGGATGGTATAATAAATGGTATGCTTTTTCCAAACCGCCGCCGGTATCAAGCAGGCAGTCTGTTTCGTCCGAGATTTGTATGTTGACTCCAAAGTTCTGGTTAGCTTCCAGAAAAGCAAGAATCTGATTGGAAAAGTGGTGTACATTGATCACTATTTCATCAAATCCTGCTGCTTTCAGCTTTAAGATGATGTGCTCTAACATGGTTTTTCCACCTACCGTTACTAAAGCTTTGGGACGGGTGTCTGTTATAGGTTTATGTCGGCTGCCTAGTCCGGCGGCTATAATCGATGCTATCATAATGTTCTTTCAAATGAGTGTTCTATATTCTGCTCACGGTGTATGAGTTCTACTTTTACACCGAATTTTTTATTGATATGTTCTGCCATGTGTTGCGCTGAATAAACAGAACGGTGTTGTCCGCCTGTACAGCCGAAACATACAGACAGATTGCTGAAACCTCGTTCCATGTATCTTTTTACTGAAGCATCCACTAAAGAATAGGCAGCATTTAAAAATGGGAATATTTCCCCGTCTTCTTCCAAAAAACGAATAACAGGCTCGTCTAACCCGGTGAAAGGTTTGTAACGTTCATATTTTCCGGGATTGTTTACGGCACGGCAGTCGAAAACATACCCGCCACCGTTGCCTGAGGGGTCGTTGGGTATTCCTTTTTTGTAGGCAAGACTCATACCCTTCACAGTGAGGTGCCGTGTTTTTAAGTC
>ENA-ORIN01000235-ORIN01000235.1-human-gut-metagenome-genome-assembly--contig:-NODE-235-length-10377-cov-4.6303_pt1 | contig 10377 bp, 8 predicted proteins | sample MGYA00243031_ERZ508748 | MGnify/ENA primary metagenome ERZ508748 (study PRJEB26277, sample SAMN04329839) | human gut metagenome | biome: human-associated habitat | host: Homo sapiens | place: USA...
ACTCCGAACTTCGTAGCCTGCCACGTACAGGCTTATCAGCACAAGAACTATGTAACCCGTGGTTTGCGTAAGAACGGTTCTTTCTTGCAGAACACTATCTGGGAAGGTGAAGAACTGGCAAAGAACCTGCCTAACAAAGTGAAGAAATACTTCGCTCAGAACAATATCACTGTTTACTACATCAATGCAACTCAGATTGCTCAGGAAATCGGTTTGGGCAACCGTACCAATACCATCCTGCAATCAGCATTCTTCCGTATCACAGGCGTTATTCCTGTTGACTTGGCTGTAGAACAGATGAAGAAATTCATCGTTAAGTCTTACGGCAAGAAGGGTGAAGACGTGGTGAACAAGAACTATGCTGCCGTAGACCGTGGTGGTGAATACAAACAATTGACAGTTGATCCGGCTTGGGCTAATCTGGAAGTTGAAGCTCCTGCTGCTAACAATGACCCTGCATTCATCAACGAAGTAGTTCGTCCTATCAACGCTCAGGATGGTGACTTGTTGCCGGTATCTGCATTCAAAGGCATCGAAGACGGTACTTGGGAACAAGGTACTGCTCAATACGAAAAACGTGGTGTAGCTGCATTCGTACCTGAATGGAATGCTGAAAACTGTATCCAGTGTAACAAGTGTGCATATGTTTGTCCTCATGCTTCCATCCGTCCGTTCGTACTTGACGCTGAAGAACAGAAGGGTGCAGACTTCGAGACATTGAAAGCTGTAGGTAAACAATTTGACGGAATGACATTCCGCATCCAGGTTGACGTGCTTGACTGTCTGGGTTGTGGTAACTGTGCCGATGTTTGTCCGGGCAATCCGAAGAAGGGAGGCAAGGCTCTTACAATGAAACATTTGGAAAGCCAGTTGTCTCAAGCAGCCAATTGGGAATACTGCGCTAAGAACGTGAAGAGCAAACAACATTTGGTAGATATCAAAGCCAATGTGAAGAACTCTCAGTTCGCTACTCCGTTGTTTGAATTCTCTGGAGCTTGTTCAGGTTGTGGTGAAACTCCGTATGTGAAACTGATTTCCCAGTTATTCGGTGACCGTGAAATGGTTGCTAACGCTACCGGATGTTCTTCTATCTACTCCGGTTCTGTTCCTTCAACTCCTTATACTAAGAACGAAAAGGGTCAAGGTCCTGCTTGGGCTAACTCATTGTTCGAAGATTTCTGCGAATTCGGTTTAGGTATGACTTTGGCTGACAAGAAACTTCGTGCACGTATCGAAGCTGCTATGAAGGATGCTATCGCCAGTGATACTTGTCCGGCAGAATACAAAGAAGCATTCCAGGAATGGATTGACGGTAAGGACGATGCAGACAAGAGCAAAGCTGCTGCCGAAAAGATCATTCCAATGGTGGAAGCTGCTAAAGATAAATGTAAGAACTGCGCTACCATTGCAGAATTCAAGAACTATTTGGTTAAGAAGAGCCAATGGATTATCGGTGGTGACGGTGCTTCTTACGATATCGGTTACGGTGGTTTGGACCACGTGATTGCTTCCGGTGAAGATGTAAATATTTTGGTATTGGATACTGAAGTTTACTCTAATACCGGTGGTCAGTCATCTAAGGCTACTCCGCTGGGTGCTATCGCTAAGTTTGCCGCTTCAGGTAAGCGTGTACGTAAGAAAGACCTTGGTATGATCGCTACTACTTACGGTTATGTATATGTTGCCCAGATTGCTATGGGTGCTGACCAAGCTCAGACTTTGAAAGCTATTCGTGAAGCAGAAGCTTACCCCGGTCCGTCATTGGTTATCGCTTACGCTCCGTGTATCAACCACGGTTTGAAGGCAGGTATGGGTAAGAGCCAGGCTGAAGAGGCTAAGGCTGTAGAATGCGGTTACTGGCACTTGTGGCGTTTCAACCCCGCTTTGGAAGAAGAAGGCAAGAATCCATTCATGCTTGACTCTAAAGAACCGAAATGGGAAGGTTTCCAGGATTTCTTGAAGAACGAAGTTCGTTTTGCTTCTGTAATGAAACAGTATCCTGCTGAAGCAGCAGATCTATTTGCTGCTTGCGAAGAAATGGCCAAGAAACGTTATGCTTCTTACAAACGTATGGAAGCAATGAATTGGGGTGAATAATCTCTGATACATGCATATAAAAAAAGGCTTGTTCTGTATGGAACAAGCCTTTTTTTATAGCCTTTTCTACCATTAGTATATATGAGGTCACCCATACGTATGTACAAAACAAGACTTCAATTTCAAGTATTTCTACTGTAACCATCACCATTTATGGCTTAAGGTTACCAAAAATTTCCTACCTTTGCACATAACATTATGAAAAACCTATAAACATGAATATTCTAATCAACCTGAAATACACATTGGCTGTCACAGCCGGAGTGTGCTCCTCTTTTGCATACGCACAAAAACATCCTCATATCATACTGATAATGACCGACCAACAGCGAGCTGATGCCATAGGCTGTATGGGAAACGATGCGGTTATCTCCCCTAACCTGAACGCACTAGCTGACGAGGGAACATATTTTATGAATGGTTATTCTTCTTGTCCAAGCAGCACTCCGGCACGTGCAGGTCTGCTGACCGGACTTTCTCCTTGGCATCATGGCTTGTTGGGATATGGAAAAGTATCTCCCGAATATAAATACGAAATGCCACAGATGCTAAAAGACGCTGGTTATTATACTTTTGGAATCGGTAAAATGCACTGGCATCCCCAACGGATAAAACATGGTTTCGAAGGCACTCTGCTAGATGAAAGCGGACGCGTGGAGGACGAGAATTTCACCAGTGATTACCGCCAATGGTTCCAAACAAAAGCCCCCGGAAAGAATCCTGACGCCACCGGCATAGGCTGGAACGACCATACGGCAAGTATCTATAAATTGCCCGAAAACCTCCATCCTACCTATTGGACAGGAGAAATGGCCTGTGAACTTATCAGCAACTACGATCCGACCAACAAACCGTTATTTCTGAAAGTTTCTTTTGCCCGTCCGCACAGTCCGTATGATCCACCACAAAGATATCTGGACATGTATAAGGATGCCCTAATACCCGATCCTGCCATCGGAGACTGGTGTGGCAAATACGCCAAGAAACTAAATCCTGAAGAAACGGCACAAGACGCTCCATACGGTAATTTTGGCAATGAATATGCACGCAATTCCAGACGTCATTATTATGCCAACATCACTTTCATTGACGAACAGATAGGCAGAATTATCCAAACATTGAAAGAAAAGGATATGTATAATGACGCATTAATCGTTTTCGTTTCCGATCATGGCGATATGATGGGCGACCATTATCACTGGAGAAAGACCTATCCATACGAGGGCTCCACTCATGTGCCATACATCGTGAAATGGCCTTCTGCCAACCACGTTACACCGGGAAAAACAGACGCTCCCGTAGAGTTGCGTGATATTCTTCCCACTTTCCTCGATGCAGCCGATGTGACCATCCCCACTGACATGGACGGCCGTTCCTTGTTACCGCTTGCCAAAGGCATGGAAACAAACTGGCGCAAGTATCTGGATCTGGAGCATGCCACCTGTTACAGTGATGATAACTATTGGTGTGCACTGACTGACGGCAAAATAAAATATATATGGCGTATCCATACCGGTACCGAAGAGTTATTCGACTTGACCCAAGACCCTCAGGAATTGCACAATGCCGTCAATGACAAAAAATACAGGAAGCAGCTGACGGAAATGCGTAATGAAATGATCCGTCATTTAAGTGAACGTGGCGAAGAGTTCGTGAAGGACGGTCGATTGGTGGTCAAGGAAAAGACCATGCTTTATGGACCTAATTATCCGGGGAAAGAAAATAAAAGATAATGTACGTTGTACATAGGGATCGTCTCCAATTGTCCCACTTTTTCCTACAACAGAGTTTTATAATTCTGCTGTCACTGTTGTCACCTATTCCCTGCAACCCCTATAAACAGGAAGTTAGAGAGGTGGTGGCAGCACATTATTTTATGTACAAAAATGCCTACTGCCACCACTTTATCCACCTTGTTACATGGTACAAACCTACTTTGTTTGTCCACCAGACAGGACAAGCCTGCGCAAAGAACACGATAGGCTTGTACGGTGAACACGGTAAACTTGTGCAGCCTCGAAACAACGACTTTCCTTGCCAAAGTATTCAGAATCTTGATACAAGTTCTGTCGGATCCTGCAGCAAGTTCCACGAAATCCTGTACCAAGTTTTGCCGTTACACCCAGCATCCTTCCCTTTCGGAGGAGAAGGATAAACCGATAGCCGGAAAGACTTAAACTAAAGGTCGGAAGATATAGATCTTTGAAACGAAACGTCTTGTTCTTTTTATCAGACGTCTTCATCTTTTTTGCAAACATCCTTGTTTTTTCCGAAAAGAATAAAGGCTTTCGGAACGATACGGAACAGTGACCGGAAACGGGTTTCTACACATACGTTTCCAAATGAACCTCCATTTACATCCGACAGATTCTTCATTTCGGCAAGAAAGGGTGGACAAGTTTCATCAAATTTCTGATGCCTCTCTATTCTTCTATTTTCCAGCAGTTCCTCAGCCTGTTCACAACTTAAAATATAAAGCCTAACCCTAACGACAAATTGGAAAGGGCCAATTTATCTTTCCCTTCATTCTTCTCGTCAGTAATATTAGCCGATTTCAAACCTTTTTGATAAGCGACATTCAAAAACAAGCGTTTCCAATAAATGCTGCCCTGTACGGCAATTCCCCAATCAAAACGGTTAATATTACCTTTAGGATCGTCCGCATCATCATTCTTGCCAAAGGAGGGACAATCATCTTTGGTTATGGTATGTTTATTTTCTCCATATTTGTCGGGGGATACTGTCAAATATGTATCCGACTCATATTTAAACTTACCAAACAACCCATAAGAGAAGTAAGGGCCCACTCCCAACTGAACCCTAAACGATTCTGACAAAGGTAAAGCATAAGCAAATAAAATAGGAACGTCCAAATAGCCCAGATTATGTTTTTGAGTGACACTAGTGCCGCGAGATTCCGTCACATCATATTTCTTATAAGAATCCAAATCGAGCCGATGCGACTTTTTAGTGGTAAATTTATCGTACTCATAAGTGATACCTTTCATAGAAAGTCCAACAGCAGGCTGAATACTGAAGTTTCCAATCACAGGAACATCTATAAAATAATGGATACTGTAACCCATATAGCTTTTATTATTATAATCTTGATCTGCCATAAGATCATTATACTTCCCTGTAGCACTGGTCATATTTAACCCCACGCGAATACCGGAAGTAGTTTGTGCTTGTGCCATAAATGCACATACGGACATAGCCATGATAAAAAACAGTTTCTTCATAATGCAGTATTTTTATTAAAATTTGTAATCTTGTTTCACTCCTTTCATAGTGAACAATAAAGAAAGACGGACAGACCAATTTTCATCAATAGCATACTCAGCTCCTATTCCTGCATAGAAACCTGGATGCATTTTAGATTCCTCTACGCTAGACATGCTGCTCATATTGAGCAGCCTTCGCATTCCACATTAAACCCTGTGCATACGATATTAACGAAATCAGCATTAAAAGTGCTGCAATAATTGTCTTTTCCATACTTCGTAACAATTGACTCTATAACTTTACATTTGCTAATGTATTGCAACTTTTATATTCAAAAAACCATCATTTGTCAAGATTTACACTAAACACACTAAAGCAGATACCAAGCAGCTAAAATTAACGACTATATATACAATAAATAAATTATGCCAATAAGACAAGCTTGAAAATTTGTAAATTAAGCTTCACATTCCAGCTCTATATGATATGAAATTGGAAGAGCCATCAAAAAAACAGTTCTACTTTTCACACCTCTCCAAGCTGGCAGTATAGAACCATTTAAAACATAAACAAACAGGCGTTCATTTCCGAAGAATAAACGCCTGTTTGTTTTATGTTTCACTATTCAGCCATATCAACAAATCTTTTTGGCAAGCAACCAATTTTCACTTCTGTTGACGAAGCCGGCTAACTTAAACACTTATTTTATTTCACGAATCAACATTCCCGGATAAAAATCGCCACCCGACACTTTTCGGAAAGTGGTAAAACCAAAGTCCGAACCATAAGCCTGTTCCTCGGAAGCCATATAACGATTATCCCAAATCAGATTCTCCTTAGGCTGAATCACTCCTACACGCTTATAAGTCATTTTGCCTTCTTTGCTCAATTCAGCTTCCAGCACTTCAAATCTAGACTTTTCAGTGACTCCCTCTTTCAAGCCAATATAAGCTTTCAGGGGAGAAACACTGATTAAGGGAGTATTCACTTTGAACTGGTCAAAATTCTTTTGCAGACTCGCTATATTTTCATCAATGGCACGTTGGCATGCCTTTCGCACCATTTGCTGGGGCTCGTCCAAGTTAATACCCAAAAAGGAAGTGTTACTTCCATCACTATGCTGGCTGCCCACATACTTCAACTTGAACATCTTACGGTTATTATTGAAAGCATTCACCTTCTCCTTATTATCCTTATCAGTATAATATTGAGTATAGAATTTTGTTGCGGTCTCTTCATCCCAAACCAGTTGATAGAGATAAGTATCAATATTTACTTTAAACCCCTTATAGGATGCAACTATATCTCCCGTAGAATTACCTAAATCCATATAAGATGTCTCACCGGTGTAAATGGCCGCTGCCGCACCCAGCCCTTTGACAATTCCTCCCCACACACTTGAACCTTTTGAACGGTCAATATAGCGAATGTCATTCACAATAAGAAAAGTATTTCCAATCAAGTCCTCACCGGCATCTTCCAGCAGAGCGTTTCCGCGTTGAGTCTTGGATGCCAGAGCCTTGTCCAGTTCGGAAGCGTTATACAGCCCTCGTTCTTTCACCAGTTCCACATCACAGATCCCTGTCATGTAATCACGGTTAAACCAGCGTCCTACCATACGGCTGGCAATACCATTGTTTCTGATAAATTCATCTATCTCCTCATGGTTTTTATCCAATTTCTTTTCAGAAGTATAGATTACTTTTACACTTAAATCATGGTTATTGTATTTATCAGGAACAGGAATTTTGAGAAAAACATCCTTTATTTCATCACCAAATTCTCTTCCTTCGTGATTGATCATCATGCTATAAAGAGAACTGCGGCGATATTTTATTTCGCCGTCTCCCTGGGCTTGAATTTGAGCGGCGAATACCACCGCCAACAGCTGTATTATAATGAATCTTTTCATTTTTCAAACATTCAATAATTAATAATCCCAATGTTTATCCGGAATGACAGAGGTTATCTTAAACATATTTGTATCCGGGTCAAAACGTGTAATCACTCGAAGAGCCTCTATTTCGGTCAAGTTCTTCTTGTCTTCCGCTAACATATATTGTTTGGCCAAGACCATATCCTCTTCTTTCTCGAACAAGCAAGGCACCAGTACCTTGCCATCCGGATCAATAATCCCCCACTTTCCATCAGACATCACATAAGCCATCTCATTATCAAAGTTGGACACATTGGCAAATCCCTGCTTCAGACGAACAGACTTTTGCACCCCATCATAAAGATAATACAGGTTATCCTTTTTCACCCATATCAATTTCGGATCGACTATAGGAGCTACACCTTGCCACTCTAAAGGAACGACAACCCGGTTCTGCAAATCAATAGCCCCCCATAATTTGTTCAGGCATACGGATGCATACCCCTGATGAAAATTGCCTATACGGTCATACTTATCGGATACGATTTGTCCTTTCATATCTACATAAAACCAAGAAGCATTTTTTTGTACTCCCAAACGTCCATTGTTCACGCTGGTAAGCGAATTGGTATATTCAATAGGAATAACAACTGCCCCTGTAGAATCAATAGCGCCAAAAGCCGATCCCTTTTGTACCACCCGGTATCCTTCATTACTTAGGAAAGCCTTTGACAGGCCACCAATCACCTTATTCCCCTTTTTATCTATGAAAAACAATTCATCATCCAATGAAACCGGAGCTAAATTATGGCTGAAAGCTCCAAACTTTCCCTTTTCTGAAGAAGATATTCTGACCATCACTTCAGCATCCAAATCATAATAAGCTTTAGCTATTTGCTTCTTTTCCACTTTAGCAAGCCTAAGCATATTGTCTGAAGGAGGAAGAATAGCCTGATTGGCAGTTAAAGGAATAATAGTATTTCCATGGATATCTACCAACCCTTGGGATTTCTTATTAATGAAATAAAAATAATCGACCCTCGATGAAGACAACTGGGACTCAGCGGCATGAGGTTTGTGAAGCAGCAAGCTCTGTATTTCCTGCTTGGTAGCCGGAAATGCAGACTGGTCTGCCTTGGTATAAAAGGCAGCCTCATCAAGCAAAGCTCCAGTTTTCTTATCTCGCAAAACAGGAAAGATGCCCACATCTTCATACTTGGCAGGAATTATTTCACGCCCATTTTCATTGATTAACCCGAATTTACCTTTAGACACCATGTTGTTCTTTTTATCGTATTTGCCACCGATATTAACCCAACAGATTCCTTGGTTATTGAAACTGCCAATAAAATTATAAGTAGGCTTCACTATGATATTGCCAGCTGAATCAATGAACCCGAACTTCTTGCCTTTCAAGACATATATCAGTTTCTTATTCAAATCTCCCATTGCTTCATAATCGGTTTTCAGGATTTCCTTACCTGTCTTATCAATCAACCCCCATTTTTCACCTGTATTGCTACTAGCTTTATTGCCTATGAGCCCACCCGTGGTTAGCATTACTCCTTTTTTAGTATTTCCACCTTCAGCGACGGGGCAAACCCCGTTATAAAATTCACCGATATATGTATATTTCCGTTTTGTAATGATTTCACCATCTTCATTAATCAGACTGTATTTTCCATCTATTCCTATTTTAGCGATACAGTCTATAAAAGGGGTAGCTTCATCATAATTATAATTTATCACTACCGTCCCGTCTTCCGTCATAAAGCCATAACGCCCCTTTTCATTCTGCACGGCCTTCAACCTCTGAGCTTGCACAGAGCTACTGACCAGCACCAGCAGACATAGAATTAGGATAACTTTTTTATTTCTCATATTCTCTTTATTTAAAATCATTTGAACTTGAATTAATGGAGCCAAGTAATATTAGTAGTAACCGGTTGCTGCCCATTACCAAATGCTACACCTATAGCTCTGGCAGCTTCTATCCTCTGCTTTTTCAGCCCCGCTTCATCCTTATATTTCTCACGATTCTCAAAATCCCAATCACTGGTCACCTTTTGCTTTATTTCATTATACAAAACTTTAGCTTCACCTTCACAACTGCTTCCCGGTTCAATGAAAACCAACCAGTCAAAAGCCTTTGAAGCACCTTCCGCATCGGGTGACTTCGCCCATTCGGATCTGGCGTATTGCATAATCAATTGACAATTATAATTCACATATTGAGTATAATAAGTGTCTATCAGTTTACTAGCTTCCTCATAGCCGACACAACATTCAGGAATAGAGGTAACATAATACAATGCAGCATCATACTCATGCATAGAAGCACTTTTTTGCGCTTTTATCAATATTTGCCTATAATTACTATTATACCAAGAGATAATTTTTTCTTTCCCTTCGCGTATAAATTCTTGTATTTTCACGTAATTGCCATTTATTGCACGGAAAGCATTGATATATGCCCGGTTAATATTAGTACCTACTCCTTTTGCATCCACAGTGAGAGTAGAAAATACTTTCTGCCCTACTGCATCGCCTATATACAAAGTCAATTGAACAGTAAGCGCTGTACTGACAGGAGGACCGGACAATGTTTCCTTATATAAAGTATTGGTCTTAGCTGTGATAAAGAATGGTGTAAAATTGGAATTGGCAACACTCCCCTGACCGGCCACTGCCGCAGCTAAACGATTTCCTAAAATCTCTTGTACCTGGGATGGAAGTTCCTCTTTCTGGGCAGCTTTAGCTATGATAAGGCTTATCTCACAATCCTGTGCTGCCACAGACATGGCACAACATGCGCACCAAGCGGCAAATATCAAATTCAATATTTTCATATCTTTTCTATATTACTCCGATAACCAATTCAGCTTTACCTAACCCTTTCGTCATTACTTTGCAGGTAAGATTGGCTTTCTGATTGAGATATTTGCGCAAATCATTTGCAAAGCTTCTTGTATCTCTAGCCATTCCATTTTCACGATAAAGCGGAATGCGTACCTGCTCAAAAAGCATCATATTCTCAGTTGCATCAGTTAAACTAAAACGATGAGCCACCGTATTCTGCGCCACCCAATCTTCTATGATTTCCTGTAGTTCAGCCCCCCCCAAATTCACTTTCCAAATTAACGCCGCTCCCATTATCATACACACGGACTTCTAATGCC
>ENA-ORIN01000244-ORIN01000244.1-human-gut-metagenome-genome-assembly--contig:-NODE-244-length-10117-cov-7.21387_pt1 | contig 10117 bp, 8 predicted proteins | sample MGYA00243031_ERZ508748 | MGnify/ENA primary metagenome ERZ508748 (study PRJEB26277, sample SAMN04329839) | human gut metagenome | biome: human-associated habitat | host: Homo sapiens | place: USA...
AGTATTTTAGGTATTTTTCTTTATCTTGCTAGGGTCTTGTACGAGTAGGTGAGTAGGGTCGGTATACATGCTCTTCACTTTCTTCTGAATCTCGTCGGCTGTATCGGAAAGGTAGATACAGTTGCCCAAAGACTTACTCATCTTGGCTTTTCCGTCTGTACCCGGCAGACGCAGACAGGCTGCATTGTCAGGCAGAAGGATTTCCGGTTCTACCAATGTGTCGCCGTAGATAAAGTTGAAGCGGCGTACGATTTCACGGGCTTGTTCAATCATCGGTTCCTGATCTTCGCCAACGGGAACGGTGGTGGCGCGGAACGCCGTAATGTCCGCAGCCTGGCTGATAGGGTAGGTGAAGAACCCCACCGGAATACTTGTTTCAAAGTTGCGCATCTGGATTTCCGTCTTTACCGTCGGATTACGTTGCAGACGCGATACGGTGACAAGGTCCATATAATAGAATGTCAGTTCGCACAATTCCGGAATCTGCGACTGGATAAAGATGGTACTCTTCGTAGGATCCAATCCGCAAGCCAGATAGTCGAGAGCTACTTCGATAACGTTCTGACGTACCTTTTCCGGGTTTTCCATGTTATCTGTCAATGCTTGTGCATCGGCTATGAACACGAACGTCTTGTCATACAGTCCGGAGTTCTGCAACTCCACTCTGCGTCTTAATGAGCCTACATAATGTCCGATATGCAGGCGTCCCGTGGGGCGGTCGCCCGTAAGGATGATTTTTTCTTTTGCCATATCTGTATTGATTATTTTTTCTTCATAAAACGCTGTCTGTTATAATGGAATGCAAAGATACCATTATTTTTATCGAATGCAGTGCATTACTTTAAAAATTAAACAGTGAAAGTACGCTCTGTCGTCCAAACCTCGTTATAACATCCGGGAAGGCTGATGCTTGCTTTTCTGTTTTTATCCCCTCCCCCATATCCTTTGGTGTCTGTTTGATTTTTCTTCAAGAAGTATCCTTCCTGTTATATTCAAAGATTGCATTGCGGTAAAAGTAACTATTCTTTTCGGATAAGAAATTTATTCCTTTGATTAATTTGCTCAAATCGTAAATAAGTCGTTACTTTGCAGAAATTTTAGAGATAACTATGCAATCGCAGGAAAAGAGAAGTACATATAACCTACGTTCGAATGAATTTCATTCGCTGGCTGTCGGTTTCTCTTTTTCCGAAAACGATATTTTTAGTTCTTTGGTAATGCGTTAATCCTTATTCGGGGTAACGCATTTTTTTTGTGCCGGAATGTGAAGAATGAACTTAAATAGACAATAAGAGAATATGGAAAAGAATTTGAAGAAAGTGCTTGTCTTGGGCTCGGGTGCGCTCAAGATCGGTCAGGCCGGAGAGTTTGATTATTCCGGTTCGCAGGCTTTGAAGGCTTTGCGCGAAGAAGGTGTGGGTTCGGTATTGGTAAACCCGAATATTGCTACAATTCAGACATCAGAAGGTATTGCCGATAAAGTTTATTTCTTGCCGGTAACTCCTTATTTCGTAGAAGAAATCATCAAAAAAGAACAGCCGGACGGTATTCTGCTGGCTTTCGGCGGACAGACTGCGCTGAACTGCGGTACGGAACTTTACCTGAACGGTACTTTGCAGAAATACGGCGTGCGTGTGTTGGGTACTTCGGTAGAGGCTATCATGTACACGGAAGACCGCGACCTCTTTGTGAAGAAGTTGGATGAAATTCCTATGAAAACTCCGAAGAGCCACGCTGTGGAAAGCATGGAAGATGCCTTGAAAGCTGCCCGCGAAATCGGATATCCGGTAATGGTACGCTCGGCTTATGCTTTGGGTGGTTTGGGCAGCGGTATCTGTCCGGACGAGGAAGCGTTTGTCAAACTGGCTGAAAGTTCTTTCACGTTCTCCAAGCAAATCCTGGTGGAAGAATCCCTGAAAGGTTGGAAAGAAATCGAATTCGAGGTAATCCGCGATGCCAACGCCCACTGCTTCCCCGTAGCAAGTATGGAAAACTTCGACCCTCTGGGCATCCATACCGGTGAGTCTATCGTGGTTGCTCCTACCTGCTCGCTTACCAACGAACAGGTGAAGATGTTGCAGGAACTTTCTACCAAGTGTATCCGTCACCTCGGCATCGTGGGTGAATGTAACATTCAGTATGCGTTCAACGCCGAAACCAACGACTATCGCGTAATCGAGGTGAACGCCCGCTTGTCCCGTTCTTCTGCATTGGCATCCAAAGCTACCGGTTATCCGCTTGCTTTTGTTGCCGCCAAGATTGCATTGGGTTATACGCTCGACCAAATCGGTGAAATGGGAACTCCTAATTCTGCTTACGAAGCTCCGCAATTGGACTACCTGATTTGTAAGATTCCCCGTTGGGATTTGACGAAGTTTGCAGGTGTGTCTCGCGAAATTGGTTCAAGCATGAAGTCTGTAGGTGAAATCATGTCTATCGGCCGTTCTTTCGAGGAAATTATTCAGAAAGGTTTGCGTATGATAGGTCAGGGCATGCACGGCTTTGTGGGTAATGATAGTGTGGAATTCGAAGATTTGGATCACGAATTGGCTCACCCCACCGATCTGCGTGTGTTCGCTATCGCCCAGGCTCTGGAAAAAGGCTATACAATCGACCGTATCTTTGAGCTGACGAAGATTGACCCTTGGTTCCTCGGCAAACTGAAGAACATTGTAGACTATAAGAATAAACTCTCACAATATAATAAGGTGGAGGATATTCCTGCCGATGTGCTGCGTGAAGCGAAAGTGCTCGGTTTCTCCGACTTCCAGATTGCACGTTTCGTACTGAATCCGGAAGGTAATATGGAAAAGGAAAACCTTATGGTACGCGCCCGTCGTAAGGAACTGGGTATTCTTCCGGCTGTGAAACGTATCAATACCGTCGCTTCCGAGCATCCGGAACTGACGAACTACCTTTATATGACGTATGCCGTACAAGGGTATGATGTGAACTATTATAAGAATGAAAAATCGGTAGTTGTATTGGGTTCGGGAGCTTACCGTATCGGGTCTTCCGTTGAGTTCGACTGGTGTTCGGTGAACGCTATCCAGACTGCACGCAAGTTGGGGTACAAATCCATCATGATTAACTATACCCCCGAAACAGTATCTACTGACTACGATATGTGCGCCCGTCTGTACATCGACGAACTTTCTTTTGAACGTGTGCTCGATGTTATAGACCTCGAACAGCCGCGCGGCGTAATCGTATCCGTAGGCGGTCAGATTCCTAACAATCTGGCAATGAAACTCTATCGTCAGTCTGTTCCTGTATTGGGTACTTCGCCTGTTTCTATCGACCGCGCAGAGAACCGTAATAAATTCTCTGCCATGCTCGACCAGCTCGGCATCGACCAGCCGGCTTGGCAGGAACTTACCAGTCTGGAAGATGTGAAGGGCTTCGTTGAGAAAGTAGGCTATCCGGTATTGGTGCGTCCGTCGTATGTGCTTTCCGGTGCTGCAATGAATGTATGCTACGATGAAGAAGAATTGGAGAACTTCCTGAAAATGGCTGCCGAGGTTTCCAAGGAATATCCGGTAGTGGTTTCCCAGTTCCTGCAGAATACGAAAGAAATTGAGTTCGATGCCGTGGCACAGAACGGCGAGGTGGTGGAATATGCCATTTCCGAGCATGTTGAGTTTGCCGGTGTGCACTCCGGTGACGCTACGCTGGTATTCCCGGCACAGAAAATTTACTTCGCTACGGCACGCCGTATCAAGAAAATCAGTCGTCAGATTGCAAAGGAACTCAATATCTCCGGTCCTTTCAACATCCAGTTCCTGGCACGTAACAATGAGGTGAAAGTTATCGAATGTAACCTGCGTGCTTCACGTAGTTTCCCGTTTGTATCCAAAGTGCTGAAACGTAACTTTATCGAGACGGCCACGAAGATTATGCTGGATGCTCCTTACTCTCGTCCGGACAAGTCGGCGTTTGACATCGACTGGATTGGCGTGAAGGCTTCCCAGTTCTCATTCTCCCGCCTGCATAACGCAGACCCGGTATTGGGCGTGGATATGTCTTCTACGGGGGAGGTAGGCTGTATCGGCGACGACTTCTCCGAAGCATTGCTGAACTCCATGATTGCTACCGGTTTCAAGATTCCGCGTCCAGAAAAAGGTGTGATGTTCTCTTCCGGTGCAATGAAATCGAAAGTGGACTTGCTGGATGCCAGCCGCATGCTTTTTGCGAAGGGATATAAGATTTACGCTACGGCAGGTACCGCTGCATTCCTCAATGCGCACGGTGTAAGCACCGAAGCTGTGTTCTGGCCGGATGAACGTGCCGATGCGGAGAATAATGTAATGACAATGATTGCCGAACATAAGTTCGACTTGATTGTAAATATTCCGAAGAACCACTCTAAACGCGAGTTGACCAACGGTTACAAGATTCGCCGCGGTGCTATCGACCATAATATTCCGTTGATTACGAATGCCCGTCTGGCAGGTGCTTTCATTGAAGCTTTCTGTGAGATGAAGATGGAAGATATTCAAATCAAGAGCTGGCAGGAATATAAATAAGCCGGTTGATATATTATTGTAATAAAGCGGACATCCGGCAACGGGTGTCCGTTTTCCTTAAATAAGCATTGGTATATGATAAAAAATATATTATTTGATATGGGCGGTGTGATATTCCGCCAGAATTCGGAAGAGGCTTTCCGCCGTTTTCGTGAAGCAGGAGTGAATACAGATGAGTATATGGGAGAATACGGTCAAAAGGGATTTTTCCTGGATGTAGAGACGGGAAAGATTGATGCCAGTGAGTTTTGCCGGAGAATGGCTGAGGCTGCCGGGCGCGAATCTGTCGGTTGGGATGAGGCGCAATATTGCTGGCTGGGCTTTATACGTGATGTGCCTCTGAGCCGGCTTCACAATTTATTGAAGTTAAAAGAGGAATATCACATTTGCCTGCTTAGCAATACTAATCCGTTTATTATGGCTTTTACCCGCAGTGATAAGTTCAGTGACGAACATAAACCGATAAGCGATTATTTTGATACGCTGTTTTGCAGCTATGAAATGCAGGCTTACAAGCCTGAACCGGATATTTTCCTGAAAGCATTGGCTGCTGACGGTATGAAAGCTGAAGAAACGATATTTGTAGATGACAGTTTAAAGAATATCAAGGCGGCGGAAGCACTTGGCATACGCGGATTGCATGTGGCTCCCGATGAAGACTGGATGGAGAAACTGACGGCATTGCTGCATATATGTAATGGCTTGTAGTATATTGTACAATAAAAATGGATAAGAATATGGATGAGGTAGATAAAATGCGGAGTTCACAATTGGCGAATACGGCTTCCCCGGAAATTCAAGAGCGTTTTAAACGTGCGAAAAAACTGTTGCTGAAGCTGAACGCTATGAGCGGTTATGAGGAAGAATGCCGGAGTGTATTGGAAGAATTGATACCCGGTATTCCAGCTTCTGCCACTATTTGCCCGCCTTTTTGTTGCGATCATGGTGATGGTATCCGCCTTGGGGAACATGTCTTTATCAACTCCAATTGTACTTTTCTGGACGGTGGCTATATCACTGTTGGGGCATATACGTTGATAGGGCCTTGTGTGCAGATTTATACCCCTCAACACCCGTTTGATTATCTGGAGAGGCGTGTAGAGCAGGAGTATGCCTATCCGGTGACGATAGGTGAAGATTGCTGGATTGGCGGTGGCGCTGTTATTTGTCCCGGGGTAACTATTGGCGACCGTTGCATTATAGGTGCGGGAAGTGTAGTGACCAAAGATATTCCGTCCGATTGTGTGGCTGTTGGGAATCCGGCAAAGGTAATCCGCAAAAATGATATAAAAAAGTGATGAAGCTAATTGGTTGAAATTCAATAGTGGTTAATGTTGTATGAAAAAAAACTTGAAAAATAAATGGCGAAAGTTTTGGTAATTTCAAAATAAGCTGTACCTTTGCATCGCTTTTGAAACGGAAGTGTACGGGCGTTTAGCTCAGCTGGTTCAGAGCATCTGCCTTACAAGCAGAGGGTCGGCGGTTCGAATCCGTCAACGCCCACACATTGTTACGAATTTTAGCTTTGTATATAGCATACAAAGCTATTTTTTTATTCTGAAACTTCATTTTTTTAATTTATTTCCCCATTATACCTGATTACTCGGAAAAAAGCCGTAATTTTGCAATCTGATAATTATCATAAATACGACGTATGGAACTTGATTTACTTACCGCAATCTCCCCGATTGACGGTCGCTACAGGGGCAAGACAGATGCTTTGGCTGCCTATTTCTCAGAATTCGCACTGATAAAATACCGTGTACAGGTTGAAGTGGAATATTTTATAACCTTATGTGAACTGCCTTTGCCTCAGTTGAAAGGGGTGAATAAGGATGTATTCGAAACTTTGAGGAATATTTACCGTAATTTTTCAGAAGCCGATGCCGGACGTATCAAGGATATTGAAAGCGTGACTAACCATGATGTGAAGGCTGTTGAATATTTTTTGAAAGAAGAATTTGATAAGTTAGGCGGAATGGACGACTATAAAGAGTTTATCCACTTCGGGCTGACTTCACAAGATATTAACAATACTTCTATTCCTTTGTCTGTAAAAGAGGCATTGGAACAGGTGTATTATCCGCAGATAGAGGAATTGATAGCGCAACTCCGTGCTTATGCTGAAGAGTGGGCGAATATTCCGATGCTCGCCAAAACGCACGGACAGCCGGCTTCTCCTACTCGTCTGGGAAAAGAGATAATGGTGTTTGTATATCGTTTGGAACGCCAACTGGTTGCATTGAAGGCTTGTCCGGTTACTGCTAAGTTTGGCGGTGCTACGGGAAATTACAATGCTCATCATGTGGATAATCCGGAATTAGACTGGAAAGATGTCGTGACTAAGTTCGTTGCAGAGAAACTGGGGTTGGAGCGCGAAGAATATACGACTCAGATTTCCAATTATGATAATCTATCTGCTATCTTCGATGCGATGAAGCGAATTAATACGGTGATGATTGATATGAACCGTGACTTCTGGCAGTATATCTCCATGGAATATTTCAAGCAGAAGATCAAGGCTGGTGAGGTTGGTTCGAGTGCAATGCCGCATAAGGTGAATCCGATTGATTTTGAAAATGCCGAAGGTAATCTGGGCATAGCAAACGCTATCCTTGAACATCTGGCTGTGAAGTTGCCGGTGTCACGTTTGCAGCGCGACCTGACGGATTCTACCGTATTGCGTAATGTGGGCGTTCCGTTCGGACATATCATAATAGCCATTCAGAGTTCATTGAAAGGATTGCGCAAGCTGCTGTTGAACGAAACGGCTATCTATCGTGATTTGGATAACTGCTGGAGTGTTGTGGCCGAGGCCATTCAAACAATCCTGCGCCGTGAGGCATATCCGCATCCTTACGAAGCGCTGAAAGCATTGACACGTACCAATCAGGCTATCACAGAGAGTTCTATCAAGGAATTCATAGAAGAATTGAATGTAAGCGAAGATATAAAGAAAGAATTACGTGCAATTACTCCCCATACATATACGGGGCTTTAAGAAGCGACAAGGGAAACCGGAGATTTCAACTTTTTTAATCCGGAATTTGTTATAAGCTAAAATAAAGGTAATTAGAGATAAAGAAAGAATGGCCGTGAGGCCAGTAGGTTTAATTTTATTCGAATAAAACAATGAGTACAGAAAATGAAACTTGGCGTGATGCTTCTTCTTCAGAGGAGAATTCAGGCGCCGGCCGTGATGGTAACCAATTTAACAGAGAGGGAAGCTATAGTCGCCCGTCTTATAACCGTGAAAATGGTGACCGCCCTTATCGTCCGAGATTTAATAGTGAAAATGGCGACCGTCCGCAACGTTCGTACAGCAGTGACCGTCCTTACCGTCAGCGCTTTAATCCGAATGCGGAAAATGGCGACCGTCCTCAGCGTTCCTATAACAACGACCGTTCTTACCGTCCTCGCTATAATAGTGAAGGTGGCGACCGTCCTCAACGCTCTTACGGTAACAATGCCGGCGGTGACCGACCTTACCGTCCGCGATATAACTAGGAAGGTGGCGGACGTCAACGGCGTACTGACGGGAGCAAAGCCGGCGGTGACCGGCATAGCCGTCCGCGTTATAACAGTGAAGGTGGCGACCGTTCTCAGCGTCCTTATGGTAACAATGCCGGTGGTGACCGCCCTTTCCGTCCGCGCTATAACTCGAACGGTGACCGTCCTCAACGCCCTTATGGCAACAGAGACAGCTACAGTCGCCCGATTCGCCGTACGGGAGATTACGATCCCAATGCCAAGTACAGTAAGAAGAAACAGATAGAGTATAAAGAACAATTTGTCGATCCGAACGAACCGATTCGTTTGAATAAGTTTCTGGCTAATGCCGGTGTATGCTCGCGTCGTGAAGCGGATGAGTTTATTACGGCAGGCGTAGTGTCTGTAAACGGAGAAGTGGTTACGGAATTGGGTACTAAGATTAAGCGTGGCGATGAAGTGAAGTTTCACGACCAGACGGTCAGCATCGAACGTAAGATATATGTCCTGTTGAACAAGCCGAAAGATACGGTGACAACTTCCGATGACCCGCAGGCGCGTCGTACTGTAATGGACTTGGTGAAAGGTGCTTGTGACGAACGTATCTATCCGGTAGGTCGTCTGGACCGTAATACTACGGGGGTATTATTGCTGACGAACGATGGCGACCTGGCTTCCAAGCTGACCCATCCCAAGTATCTGAAAAAGAAAATATATCATGTGCATTTGGATAAGAATCTGACTAAAGCCGATATGGAGCAGATTGCAGCCGGTATTCAGTTGGACGATGGTGAAATCCAGGCAGATGCTATCAGCTATACGGATGATTTCAAAAAAGATGAAGTGGGCATAGAAATCCACTCCGGCAAGAACCGTATCGTGCGTCGTATTTTCGAATCGCTGGGATACAAGGTTGTGAAACTGGATCGTGTATTCTTTGCCGGCTTAACCAAGAAAGGCTTGCGTCGCGGCGAGTGGCGTTACCTCACGGAACAAGAGGTGAACTTCCTGCGCATGGGCTCTTTCGAATAATATATATAATCAAGTTATAATAACTGTTTTATGGAAAAGATTAGTAGAACAAAGATTGTTGACCTGCTGAAGCGCGAGGATTTTGGCGCTATGGTCAACGTGAAAGGTTGGGTTCGTACCCGCAGAGGTAGTAAGCAAGTTAATTTTATCGCGCTGAACGACGGTTCTACAATAAATAATGTGCAGATTGTGGTGGATTTGGCAAACTTCGATGAGCAGATGCTGAAAGAAATTACCACAGGAGCTTGTTTGAGCGTGAACGGTGTGCTGACGGAATCGGTAGGCTCCGGTCAGAAAGCTGAAATCCAGGCACGTGAAATTGAAGTGTTGGGTACTTGCGACAATACGTATCCTTTGCAGAAAAAAGGGCACTCTATGGAGTTCCTTCGCGAGATAGCCCATCTGCGTCCTCGTACGAATACATTCGGTGCTGTGTTCCGTATCCGTCACAATATGGCTATTGCCATTCATGAATTCTTCCATAAGAAAGGGTTCTTCTATTTTCATACGCCTATCATTACGGCTTCCGACTGCGAAGGAGCCGGACAGATGTTTCAGGTTACTACGATGAACCTTTATGATTTGAAGAAAGACGAAAACGGTTCTATTATCTACGATGACGATTTTTTCGGAAAGCAGGCGAGTCTGACGGTTTCCGGTCAGTTGGAAGGTGAACTTGCCGCTACGGCGTTGGGCGCTATCTATACGTTCGGGCCTACGTTCCGTGCGGAAAACTCCAATACCCCCCGTCACTTGGCTGAGTTCTGGATGGTGGAGCCGGAAGTTGCGTTCAATGACATTACCGATAACATGGACTTGGCGGAAGAATTCATCAAGTTCTGCGTACAGTGGGCTTTGGATAACTGCGCCGATGATGTGAAGTTCTTGAATGATATGTTTGACAAGGGTTTGATAGAGCGCTTGCAAGGTGTACTGAAAGAAAACTTCGTTCGTCTGCCTTATACGGAAGGTATCAAGATTCTGGAAGAAGCCGTAGCACAGGGGCATAAGTTTGAATTCCCCGTATACTGGGGGGGCGACCTGGCTTCCGAGCACGAACGCTATTTGGT
>ENA-ORIN01000258-ORIN01000258.1-human-gut-metagenome-genome-assembly--contig:-NODE-258-length-9857-cov-5.90104_pt1 | contig 9857 bp, 4 predicted proteins | sample MGYA00243031_ERZ508748 | MGnify/ENA primary metagenome ERZ508748 (study PRJEB26277, sample SAMN04329839) | human gut metagenome | biome: human-associated habitat | host: Homo sapiens | place: USA...
GTCTTGGGATCTGACGGACGGGGCATTTTGGCAGAGATGATTTTGCCATCCCGATCCAGCAGGATAAAACGGGGAATGCCGTTAATGAGGTAAGCATCCATAAAGGTCCTGTCTGTTCCCATGTGTAACTGGATCCCTTTCAACTGCTCCTTTGTTACCATGTTCTCCCATGCCTTTTTGTTCTTGTCGCATGACAGGCTGACAAAATGAATATCCTTTCCTGCATATTTCTCTTCCAATTCCTTTAACGCAGGAAGTTCTCCACGGCAAGGGCCACACCAGGTAGCCCACACGTCAATATAGATATATTTCCCTTTCAAATCTGCCAAAGATACTGTTTTTCCATTGATATCCGGATAGGAGAAGCTAGCTGCTGAGGGATTGCCTGATCTTAATTTTTCCCACTTGGTACAAAGTGCGTTGAATTTTTCTATGGACTTTGCATCCTTCACATGTTTGCGGAATAGGACAATCAGCCCGTCTGCTTCATCCAGCCCGTTATTGTCTACAAAGTTATAAACAAATTGGTCAATCAGAAATTCTGCAACCTTTTCATCCTGTATGGTTGCATCTACGTAGTTTACACTTTGTTCTGTAGAACTTGATGCAACTGTTTTTCCTTTATTACTAAAGGCACTGATAGCATCGGGAAGAAAAGCCTTATATTCTTTTAGAGCTAATAAACTGGCATTGATCGGAGTAATAGCTTCCAGTTTTTCATAATATGCTTTGGAAGGAATATAGTTGTCATCCTTTCCAAAATGAGGATGATACAAAGCGTATTTGGAGAAATAATAATACGTATAGAATTGCAAACGTATTTTTTCCTGTGTAGTGAAATCGGCTGGAAGTTTTGCGGCTTCCAATACTTGGCAATTGGCTGCGTACAGGCTGTCCCCTTTGTGTATGAGGGCGGCCTCTTGCATTTTCATATCGGGCATACCGAGTGATTGGAGCTCTTTGCTTCCCAGATAGGTGTTGATAGCGGCACCTGCTCCTTCAAAGGTTGTGTTTCTCCACATGTTGTCACTGTCGAATGACAAGGTAAGGTCTTGATTGGGATCCAGATAAAGAGTACGGCGTCCGCGTGTGTATTGCATGGTTACATATTGCGGAGTGAATCCTGTGATTTCTATGTTGCCGTTTCCAGCGGCATCAATCGCCACTTCTTTTTGTTCGCCACTTTGGCTGAAAGTCAATCTCACTTTGACCTTCTCATTGGGATTGGTGACCTTAAAAGTGAGCTTTGCAGCTTCTGTAGCGGTAAAGGTACTCAGCGCAAGGCCAAGTACCATGATGGATTTTAGAGTTCTCATCTTATTTTTTTCTTTTAGGTTTCATTTTCAATGCATCGGGACGCATGTTATAGACTTTCTTTCCGTATGCGGGTTCTGTGCTGAGGCAGGCAGGGATGGGGGCTTTGCCGTTCAGTTTACGAAGCACCATTTCCAAGGCGGCTGCATATTCCTGATGGATGAAAGCATCATCTCTGTCTGTTTGGTTATAAGCAATGTATTGCAGATAGCCTACACATTTGTTGAACCAGAATTCGGGAAGTTCCTCTGCTTTGTAGCCCAAACGGTCGATAAATTTCACTCTGCCGATCACCTCTTGTTGGATGATTGTGGTATCTGCAATCATCGCATCAATCTGGGTAGCTGCCGCTTCATACTTTTGTTCCCGGATATCATTATTGATACGGATCATTTTCAGATTGAAATCTTTTCCTTCATAGTTGCATAAGGCTTCAATTTCCGCCAATTCGCCGTATGAAGTTTCTTTTGCCAATTTAGCGTCAACAGCTTTTTTGCCGAAACGCTGGCAGAAATCCGCATAATTGTCTGATACTTGCTTCAGGTACGGGTTCATGCCATTGATGGTGTTTACATATACTTCCCATACATTCGGATCAGTCAGTTTGGCACCTCCTTTTATTAATTCATCAAAAGCGGCTTGTACGTTATTGCGTGCATAGACTGAATAGTGATAATTGATGTAATCAATCAAGAATGCACGTTCTCTGTTCCCCTTGGTATATTGCTCTTGCAGGTAAAAAGAGCGTTTGGTAGGAATGTTTGCATCTTTTCCTGTCTGAATAAACTGTTCGGGAGTCTGACGGCTGCTGCTGCGATGAACGATTTCTTCGGTGGCAGGATCTATGAATGCATAGGTGGGATAACTGCGTACACCGTATTTCTTGGCTAATGTAATTCCTTCACCTTCTTCAGCATCAATTTTGAGGTTGATGAAAGTTTGGTTATAGTAGTAACCCACTGTAGGCAATGAGAATACGGTTTGTGCCATATTCAGGCAAGGTCCGCACCATTGGGTATAGAAATCAATGAATATCAGTTTATTTTCTGCTTTGGCCTTGGCTACGGCTTCTGCCCAAGTAGTGCCGTGCAGGAAATTGATTCCTGCATTCTGGGCATTTAAGTGAATCGCATAGATACATGCGAAAATGAGTAAGATATATTTTTTCATGTCTTTGAATTTAATATGTTAATAACCAGGGTTTTGTTTACATTCCAGATTAGAACTGATTTCTGACGACGGAATGGCATCGATACGGCGGTCTATGATGCGTTGGTAATAATTGTCTCCTTGTGCTTCCGATTTTTCATATTCTTTTTCCAAAGCTTCTCTTAACGTCTTGTTCAAGGCAAGCAGACGGGTGAAATCGGGTTTCTCTGTGTATCCTGCAAAACGGATCATGGCAAACCATTCATGCCAGTTCTCGAAAGACAATTCCAGCATCCATTCGTTGAATATGGCGGTTTCCAGTTCTTCGTTATTGGCTGGAAGAATTATTTCGGCTCCTGCTCTTTCGCGTAGTTTACGGATCGGTGCGTAGGCTTCGGATATAGAGGCTCCCGAACGATACAAGGCTTCGGCTTTAATCAGATAAAGTTCAGAAACACGGCTGAAGATGACAGGCATGTCATTGGCATCATTCAGCAGCTTTTTCACTGATTTCAAATTATAAGCTACAGCAGAACTGCGACTGTCCATCAAACTGTCTACTTTAGAGAAGATGGCATCGGCGCGAGGATCATCTCCCACCAGTTCCACATACTCATTGGTGGGCCCCCAATAGCCTTGTTTCTTCGTGGGGCTGTTACCATAACATTGCAGGCGGGTGGAAGTGTTGGTTGCATCTTTTTGGTCGAATACACGAGCGAACAGAATCTCTATGGTTTTTGAAAACTTATCAAAAACGTCACCATAGTTTGCTTCCGGCAATGGAGAATTTGTATCAATTGCATCATTAACTGCTGCTACCGCTTCTGTGTATTTTCCTGCATACAGCAATACTCTTGCCTTTAATGCCTTGGCTGCTTCTTTAGAAGCTTGTGAAAGCTTTTTCCAATCAGGAGCTTTTTCAATAGCTATTTCCAGTTGATCCAGAATATATTGATAAGAATCGGCTACGGAGCTACGTGCCTTTAGAGCATTGGATACGGATGGAGCTTCATTACGCATGACAACCCCGTATTCACTATTCATATCCCAAAATTCGCAGTAACGAACCAAGATATTGAAGTAGGCCAAAGCGCGTAAATAGGCTATTTCACCTAACACTTCGGCTCTACGGTTTCCGGAGAACTCTCCGTCACTCATGCGGTTACAGGCTGTTTCCAGGAAGTTGGCGTTTTTGATTACAGCGTAATCTGCATCCCATTCCGTTGCATCACTGAATGATAGGGTAGGCAACATTCGTTCGGAGTAGTAAACGGCATTACCGGCGCTGACAATTTCTTGACGCCACATGGTCCCGGCTTTGAAGGAACCACTTACTGTAGGAAATATGACATTGAATCCATTTCCGGGCAAGGAGTAATAGATTCCGTTTAAGGCTAACTCTACAGCAGCGGGTGTTGTGATGGCGCCGTCTAAATCTGCTTCGAATTCGGGCTTTTGGTCCAAGACATCTACCAACTGGCACGAGGAAACGCCCATTGTAAGTAAAGCTAAGAATATATATTTTTTCATTCGATTATACATTTAAATGATTATAAGTTAATTTTTAAACCAGCCGAGAAAGAGCGGAAACCCGGATAAGTGGAGGTTTCATAGTTACCGCCATAGTTGCTGTTACTGTTTACGGTAGCAGGGTCTGTTCCCGGATAAGAGGTGAGCGTGAACAAATTGGTAGCCGAGACAAATAGTTGTCCTTTAATTACTTTGTTTAAAGGTAAATTATAAGTCAGACGCACTTCCTGCAAACGGAAGAAGGAGGCATTAAACAATTCATGATCGGTTAGTCTAGGTACACCGTCACCTATATACAAGGCCGGGTATTTGGCATCTTTGTTGGTGTCAGACCATCTGTCATTCAATCCATAGTCAATCAAACCGGTTAATTGTCCGGGTAGATTCTGCAATGTTTTGTTATAAATCTTCAAACCACCGATCTGATATCCGAAGTTGGCGAACAGGCTGAATTGTTTATAAGATAAATTGGCAGTCAGACCGCCGAACAGATCCGGATCCGGATTACCGATAATAACACGGTCATTGTAGTTGATGATTCCATCTCCATTTAAATCCTTAATTTCCAAATGTCCCGGTTTTAATGAGTTACCATCGTAATAACTTTGTCCCTTTGATTTAGCATAGGCATTCAATTCATCTATTCTGGCTTGATCTTGTATGATCCCGGCATATTCATAACCATGGAAAGCTCCCATTGGATAGCCTACAGCCAATACTTGGTCGGCATAGCTGCCTTGAACTACTACATTCATAGCTGATTGTGCTCTACCTTCTTCAACCAGTTTGGTGACTTTATTCTTGTTATGTGACATATTCAAGGTCAGGTCCAAGTTCCAGTCTTTAGTAGATAATACACGGCCTACCAGGTTTATTTCAATACCGCGGTTGGTCAATGCTCCGATATTACGGTTCATCTGCATAGAGCCACCGGTTGCACTGGGCGGGAAATCAAATGACCAGATCAAGTCTTTGGTATCTTTGATATAGCCGGAGATAGAACCGGTCAGTCGGTAATCGAACAATGCGAAATCAAGACCTAAATCATATTGGGTCGATTTTTCCCAACGGATGTCGCGGTTACCCACTTGTTTATGTATAATGGCTGACAGGTTATTATAACTGGTTGCTTCGTATAAATCACGATTAGAGAAGCTGGTTAAGTTTTGGGTACCGGTAGTACCTACGCTGGCACGTAATTTCAAATCATTAATGAATGTCAGGTTTTTCATGAATTTTTCCTGAGAGATACGCCATGCAATGGCTCCTGAAGGGAAGAAACCATAACGGTTGTTCGAACCAAACATGGATGAACCATCATAACGCCCTGTAAAAGTGAACAGGTAGCGCTCCATTAATTTATAATTGATACGGGCAAATGAAGAGAACAGACCACTTGCATTATATCCGTTACCCCAAGATGAGATGCTTGCGGCACTTCCTAAATTGGTGTAAATATCATTATCCGGATAAGTCTGGCTATTCATTCTTGTACTACGGCTTATACCACGTTCAAAGGAGATACCGGCTACGGCATCCAAAACATGATTCTTGTTGAACTCATAGTTATAATTCAATGTATTGTCGAATACGGTTTTTGAATATTTATAATGATATTCTGACCCACTGGCTTCATTTCTAGTACTTAGAAAACTTGGACTGAATGAATTGTTTTCAGTAAATTGTAAATTACCCGATAAACTGGAACGAAACCGGAATCCTTTCCAAATATCAACTTCTCCGTATACGGTTCCCATGATGCGGTAAATATTATCATGATTTTTCTTATAGGTGTTGGCTACCGGGTTGGCTTGACCTGTGGACATATCAAATTCACCGTTATCATTATATATAGGAAGGTCAGGACGGAATCCTTGCGCACTAAATAGTGATGTGTTCGCATTATTTTGGTCTGTATAACTCATATTGGCATTAATACCAAAACGAAGGATAGGCAGCACGTTCATTTCTGTAGACACACGTGCGTTATATCGGCTTAAGTCACCTCCTTTGACCATACCTTGCTGATCGAATACTGATAATGAAATAAGGTATTTAGATACTTTACTGCCTCCGCTTACAGTCAAGTCGGCATTATGGCGGATAGCAGTTTGTTTCACTTCATCAAACCAATTGGTGTTGGCACTGCCTAATGCAGTGGAATTAGGTTCAAGAATTTCCAATGCATATTGGTTGGACGGATCATATACCAAGGTTTCTTTGGCAAAGCGGCGTACTGTTTCCCGCCATTCATCACCATATAAAATACGGAAGTTCTTAATTTGAACATCAGTGGTAACATTGTAGTTGAAGCTGACGGTAGGTTTGGAACCTTCCACTCCTTTTTTAGTGGTAACGATAACTACACCATTTGCGGCGCGAGAACCATAGATAGCAGCCGCAGAAGCGTCTTTCAGTACGTCCATAGACTGGATATCATTGGGCGAAATTGCATCCAGCATACTGGGATCTTCTACAGGAACTCCGTCGATCACATACAAGGGTTCATTGGAACCGGTCAATGACGTGGCACCCCGCACACGTACACGGACAGTTTCACCCGGAACACCTGTATTTTGGGATACCTGTACACCGGCAGCCAAGTTTTGAAGCATGGAGGTTACATTAGGAGTGTTTAATTGGCTCAATTGTTTTAAACCTACTGAAGCAACAGAACCGGTCAAGTCCTTAATGGAGGAAGTACCATAACCTACTACGACAACCTCGTCCAGATTAGTTACTTCACTTTCCATTTTTACATTGAAGACATGTCTGTTACCAATTTTCTCCTTAACCGTCTGCATACCGATAAAGCTGATCATTAGTTCGTCATTTTTAGTATTTTCGGGATAAGACAACATGAACTGCCCATCCATATTGGCTACAGTACCGAAAGTTGTACCTTGGATGACAATAGAAGCTCCAATGACCGGTTCACCCGTATCATCTTTGATAACTCCGGTAATCGTTCTGCGTTTGGCATTTCTGTCAATCGGTAATATTAACACATAATTGTTTTCCACTAACTCATAACGCATACCTGCCTGGCTACAAATCACTGAAAGTGCTTGCTCCAGAGGTTCTTTGATTAATGTTAGTTTCAAAGGTACATTGTTCAAAGTTGCATCTTCGTACATGATATTAATTCCGGTTTGCTTTTTGACCATGTTAAGGGCCTCTTTCACACTGATGTTTTCACTTTTGATAGTGACTGTCTTATCAGCTGATACATTTGCAAACACAGCGTTGAATGTGCAGAATATGCACATTAGCATTACTAAAAACCTCATTTTTGGAGGTTTAGCTACTAAACTCTTCCAAAGCTCGTTTCTTTTCATAAAACTCAAATAACTTATTTAATAATTTAGAATATTCCTGTTATACAGGGCTTGATTATTGTTTTTTTACTAATATGGTTTCTCCCTTTTTCTCAAACTTGACATCGGATACACGATGAATGATGTCTAGTGCAAAGTCCAAAGGCTTGTTACGGAAAATAACTCCGGTGAATTTCATGGTTTCTAATTCCTTGGATGCTATTTGAATATCTACATTATAGCATCGGGACAGACGGGCTATCAGCAAGGGAAATGGCATTGCGTCAAATTCCATAGCGCCCTCAGTCCATGAAATATAGAATTCAGGATCTACTTTGTAAACTTTTGATTGTGCAGAAGAGTAATGTTCGCCTGGTAGTAGATAATATTCACCTGATGGAGCATTTACCTTTAATTTTCCTTCAATCAAGGTTACTGATAATTCTTCATCGGGATAAGCCGAGATATTGAAAGTTGTTCCTAATACATAAATAGTATGGTCGTGTGTTTTTATTATGAAAGGGCGGGCTTCATCGTGTGTAACCTCAAACATGGCCTCTCCTTCCAAAGTAACTTCCCGGGTATCTCCGAATTGAACCGGAAAGTTGATATGGGAGTCCGCATTCATTTTTACTTTTGTGCCGTCAGCCAGTACTATTGCGTATTCCGAACCTTTGGGTACTATGATTTTATTCTGTAATAATTCAGCATCTGGTTCTGGCTTATGAGGATAATTACTTTCTTGTGGGAATGTGATCTCTCCATTGTTGATACGACTTCCATTGATTTCCCGTTGGCTGTTATAAAGTGGAACTACAGACTGGTTTGCTTGTACCCAGGTGGCTTTAGGAGTTTCTGGATTTTGGGAAAGAGGTGATTGTTGTGATTGTTCGCTTTGGGCAATAACAGGTGCTAGGTTCCGGTCATTGAAATATAAAATGGAGGTAATCCCTATCAGTATTGCTATTGCAGCGGCTGAGGAATAGACTACGATACGGCGATAAATACTACCGGATTGGTTACAACGATTTTGAAGTGACTTCCATGAGCCTTCTTTATCAAACTGATGTAATAAGTTAAGTTGGTTGTTTACATGATGGAGTGAAAGTAACTTCACAAAAATTTCTCTATGCGATGCGTCCTTTTCAATCCATTGCTTTAATTCTTCAAATTCCTGTTCATTGAGTTGATGGGACAGGTATTTTTGAATTAGAATTTCCGTTTTATTCTTTTGCATAATTGTTGTACTGTTTAACAGAAGTATCACAATTACACAAAATGGGTGACAAAAATCTGAAGAAATTTATAAATTAAATAAGATTAGAATTTCTATCATAATGAAACGACGCAACATTTTTAGTGCGCGTGATAGGTGGGTTTTTACTGTATTTATGGAAATATGGAGCTCTTCAGCTACTTCTTTGTATTTTTTGTCTTCCAGAATAATTTTGACTAAAACATTATACTCTTGTTCCGGCAATTTTTTTAATTCGGCCAGTAATTGATTCCTTTTTTGCAATAGCTCTTCTTCATCATAAAAATCATCGATAGGAGAATAAGATTCTTCTTCCATTTCGTCTAAAGAAAAGTAACGTTCCCGTTGTACTTTGGTCAGTGAGGAGAAACGGACGGCATTGAATAGCCATGCGTGCAGATTGGAGGAAATAGTGGTATGCGAGTTTTTATCCCAAAAACTCACAAATAAATTCTGTACGATATCTTCTGATGTTTCCGCAGAACCTGTGAACTGTACAGAGTAGAGACATAAAGGGAGATAATAAGTATCATACAGTAGACGAAAGGCCTTTTCTTTGTTTTCTGCAAAGAGAGCTAGTATCCTTTCGTCTACTTCATTATATCTATTGTATTTTCTTGCATTATTGTTCATGGATGCCTTTTGCGGCACAAAATTAGGAATTTAACCGACACGATATACGACTTTCATGGATTAAAAATGCAAAAAGTACAATGTATTATGAATATTTTCTTTATTTTTCAATTCTGAACCAGTCAGCGTCCGTCCATCCTCCGTCATTGGTTACAATAGCGGGGCGCGTACAGAAGATACCTACCTTGGCTCCTATCCATTTACCTTCTTTTACTTGGAAAGTTTCTCCTAATGGCTGGAATTTCTTGCCGTCCGTACTGTAACTGAGGTTACATTTCACTAATAAGTCGTGACCGCCTTCACTGGCTTTAATCTTGTCTCCTTTTGCAGAAAATTTAGCGCGAAGATAGATTGTGCCGCCTTTTAAGGGAACGGAAGCTGTTACTTTTTCAGCAGCCCCCCGATCGGCTTTCAGGCACTCCACTTGTGACAGGACAAGTCCGTTGTCTGTGTTTTCAACAACTAATCCGGCATAATCCATTCCCATTACAACCAGTCCCGTACGTTCACCTTTATATTTTTCTGTCGGCTTGAAAGTAAGCTTGGTGGTGGCAGTAAAATTGGGAGCCGGGGTTTTTTGTAGCATCAGATTAGAAACATCCCATAAACTTTTATAATCTTCGGGATCTGGGTAGGAGTATAGACGTACAAATCCTTCT
>ENA-ORIN01000259-ORIN01000259.1-human-gut-metagenome-genome-assembly--contig:-NODE-259-length-9855-cov-4.74622_pt1 | contig 9855 bp, 10 predicted proteins | sample MGYA00243031_ERZ508748 | MGnify/ENA primary metagenome ERZ508748 (study PRJEB26277, sample SAMN04329839) | human gut metagenome | biome: human-associated habitat | host: Homo sapiens | place: USA...
AAACAGTAATTTAGCCCCGATAATTTTTAAAAAGTGGAACTAATGAAGAAAATTTTGCTTTCAACATTATTGTTGATTATAGGGTTAACCACATACGCAGCCGTATGGCAATCTCAAGGAGAAGCAGAAATAACCTTTGAGAAAACAACACATAACTTCGGTTCATTCCCCGAGTCTAGCCCGAAAGTTACTTGCGTTTTCAAATTCAAAAATTCGGGAGACGGTCCCTTGGTCATCCATCAAGCGATCGCATCTTGCGGATGTACTGTTCCCCAATATCCTAAAGAGCCCATCAAACCGGGTGAAAGCGGACAGATAACAGTGACTTATAATGGAGCCGGCAAATTTCCGGGACATTTCAAGAAATCAATCACTATCCGCACAAACGGGAAAAATGAGATGACACGTCTTTATATAGAAGGTGACATGACCCCGAAAGACACAGCTGCCGAATAGAATTCTCACATCATAAGAGAGAGGATGTATCAAAACAAAAGAAGATTCGAGTTTGATACATCCTCTTTTTATATCCGGAAAACACTGCCCCACCTGCCTGTATGCAAGTAAAAACAAAAAAATAAGAAAAAAAGAACATTTTTCCCCAATAATAAGCCACTCTTATTCTGATTAAAATAACGTACTTTGCAGCAAATTTAAGAGAACAATGACAAACAAGCTATTATTCTTTGTCCTGCTGGCCCTCTGTTTCAGTGGCTGTGACATGCTGGAAACCCATCCATACGATGTACATATTACAGGAGAAAGAGAACTGACCAACAAAAACATCCAGTTGATAGAAAACAAAATGCAAAGCAAAAAAACAATCCGCTTTGCCATGATCAGTGATACCCAACGATGGTACAACTCTACCGAAGATGTTGTAAAAGCCCTCAATGCCCGTGGTGACATAGACTTTGTCATTCACGGAGGAGACCAGTCCGATTTCGGCGTCACAAAAGAATTCATATGGATGCGGGACATATTTAACAAATTCCAGATGCCCTACGTATGCCTTTTAGGCAACCACGACTGCCTGGGTACAGGTGAAGACGCATACAGAGCCATTTATGGAGATCCCAACTTCGCCTTCACAGCCGGAAATGTACGCTTTATCTGCCTCAATACCAATGCGATGGAATATGATTATTCGGAACCGGTTCCCGATTTCAATTTTATAGAAAATGAACTGAACAACCTGTCGCCTGAAATAGAAAAAACGGTATTCGCAATGCACGTAAAACCTTTTGAATTTGTATTCAACAACAATGTAGCAAAAATCTTCCAACTATACGTCAACCAGTTCCCCAAAGTCCAGTTCTGTCTTTACGGCCATGAACACAAATTCGCAGTAGATGATCTATTCAACGACGGAGTTCTGTATTTCCAATGCCCCTGCATAGACAAACGCATCTACTTATTATTCACCATTAAAGAAGATGGAACCTACGATTATGAAACAGTTGAATTTTAAAAAGATATTTCTGAACCTATTGTGGCCACTATTGCCTTTTACGGCACAAGCCCAAGAAAATAATACACTTTACTCCATCTTATCCAAAGACAGCATACTTGTCTCCTCTCCTTCCGTTCAAAACCAAGAGGAAGATATTGTAACCCAAATGCCAAACCGGCACCATAAATACGACAAGCGCGTACACCGTTACAGGCGTGCGTGGGAAGCTTTGATCCCCACCCACACCAAATTACAGTACGCCGGTGGAATGGGCCTGTTATCCTGGGGCATAGGCTGGGATTATGGAAATAGAGGCCAATGGGAAGCCGATCTTCTTTTGGGCTTCATCCCCCGCTACTCATCCAAACATTTCAAGATGACCATGACCTTGAAACAAAATTATATCCCGTGGAGTATCTGGCTGGGCAAAGACTTCTCGCTGGAACCGCTGACTACCGGAATCTATTTCAACACCGTATTCAGCGATGATTTCTGGACAAGCGAACCTGAGCGCTATCCCCGTGGATACTACGGATTTTCCACCCGTATCCGCACCCATATCTTTCTGGGACAACGCGTCCGTTTCGATGTGCGCGGAAAGTACCGGAAGTTCTCTAACAGTATCACCGCAGTCTACGAAATCAGCACATGCGATTTATACGTTGTCAGTGCGTTCAACAACAGTTATTTGAAACCCGATGACTATCTGAGACTATCATTTGGATTGAAATTTCAGATATTCTAATCAAATCATGAGGATGTTTCTCTATTTTTTCACTATTTTTGGGCATTTATTATGATAAATTTCAAAAATAATAACATAGAGAAACATGAAACAAGAAGAAGAAAAATCGGTTGGATTGCCCGATAACGCGTTCCGACCTCTGAAACCGGGGGAACAATATCACCCCATCATGTCACCAAACAAAAAATATCCCGAAGTAAACCTATGGTCTGTGCTATGGGGTATCGCCATGGCGGTATTATTCTCGGCGGCCGCAGCTTACCTGGGATTAAAAGTGGGACAGGTTTTTGAAGCCGCCATCCCTATCGCCATCATCGCCGTAGGTGTATCGGGAGCCGCCAAGCGTAAAAACGCGTTAGGTGAGAATGTCATCATCCAATCCATCGGTGCCTGTTCGGGAGTCATAGTGGCAGGAGCCATCTTCACATTGCCCGCCCTTTATATATTGCAGGACAAATACCCCGAAATGACGGTCAACTTCTTTCAGATGTTTGTCAGCTCACTGCTGGGAGGTATTTTGGGGATCCTGTTCCTCATCCCCTTCCGTAAATATTTCGTCAGCGACAAACATGGCGAATATCCCTTCCCCGAAGCCACTGCCAGTACGCAAGTGCTTGTTTCCGGCGAGAAAGGCGGAAGCCAGGCAAAGCCATTGCTTTTTGCAGGACTAATAGGAGGTCTGTACGATTTCATTGTAGCCACATTCGGCTGGTGGAATGAAAACTTCACCACCCGCGTATGCGGCTGGGGTGAGATGGTTGCCGAAAAAGCCAAACTGGTGATGAAAATAAACACCGGTGCAGCAGTATTAGGCCTAGGCTATATTGTCGGCTTGAAATACGCGGCTATCATTTGTGCCGGTTCATTGGCTGTGTGGTTTGTTATTGTTCCAGGTAAGGCCCTGTTGTTCGGCGACGAAGTGCTGAATGCTTGGAATCCTGCATTGACACAATCCATCAGCGAAATGTCACCCGAAGTTATATTCAAGGAATATGCCAAAAGTATCGGTATTGGTGGTATCGCCATGGCCGGTGTGATCGGTATCGTGCGCTCATGGGGCATTATAAAGAGTGCTGTGGGACTGGCCGCCAAAGAGATGGGCGGCAAGAAGGTGGAAGCAAACGTCATCCGCACGCAGAAAGACCTTTCCATGAAAATAATCGCCTTCGGGTCCATCTTCACCATCCTGCTGATCTTACTGTTCTTCTTTTTTGATGTGATGCATGGAAATGTATTACACAGCATTGTAGCCATCCTGCTCGTAGCCGGCATTGCATTCCTGTTCACCACCGTAGCAGCCAACGCTATCGCCATAGTCGGCACTAACCCTGTATCGGGAATGACACTGATGACACTGATACTTGACTCAGTAGTAATGGTTGCCGTTAGACTGAACGGTGCTACCGGCATGGTTGCTGCACTGGTTATGGGTGGTGTGGTTTGTAGGGCACTCTCTATGGCAGGCTGGTTCATCGCAGACTTGAATCTAGGTTTCTGGCTGGGCAGTACTCCTGCCAAACAGGAAACATGGAAATTCCTCGGCACACTGGTATCGGCAGCAACTGTGGGCGGCGTCATCATGATCCTGAACAAGACCTACGGCTTCTCCACCGGCGCATTGGCAGCTCCGCAGGCCAACGCGATGGCAGCCGTAATAGACCCGCTGATGAACGGTGTAGGCGCTCCCTGGCTGCTTTACGGAATAGGCGCTGTGCTGGCATTGGTGCTGACCTACTTCAAAGTACCCGCACTGGCTTTTGCGCTGGGTATGTTCATTCCACTGGAATTGAACCTGCCGTTGCTGGTAGGCGGAGCGGTGAACTGGTATGTCACTACCCGCAGCAAAGACGAGGCGGTGAACGCCGAACGTGGCGAGAAGGGAACTTTGCTGGCATCCGGATTCATAGCCGGAGGCGCATTGATGGGGGTTGTCAGTGCCGCCATGCGCTTTGGCGGTATCAATCTGATCAACGAAGAATGGCTGAGCAACCCGTTGAGCGAAGTGCTGTCAATGGCCGCCTATATCCTCCTGATCATATGGCTGGTTAAAGCCAGTATGCATATAAAGAAAAAATAACCCTTTTTCAAATACCGCGAATATATATGCTATATGAGTCGAATCTTACTAATGAGTTTACTTGCAATCTCTACCGCATTATCTGCCCAGAAACCTGTAGAGTTGGAATTATGGCCCGATGGCGCCCCCAACTCCAACGGCATCACCACTCCCGAGCAGAAATTAGAGAACAACCGGATTTCCAATGTCAGTGAGCCTACCCTTACCATTTATCCGGCAGCCAAACCGAACGGACTGGCTGTCGTGGCTTGTCCCGGAGGGGGATACATACGCCTGGCAATGAATCACGAAGGGCACGATATGGCAGACTGGTTCAACGCACAAGGCATCACATACGCCGTATTGAAATACCGTATGCCAAACGGACACCATGATGTACCGTTGAGCGACGCCCATCAGGCTATCCGGCTGATGAGAGAACACGCCAACGAATGGCATATTCAAAAAGTGGGTATCATGGGGGCCTCTGCGGGCGGACATCTGGCCAGTACGGCAGCCACCCACTATACAGCCGGAACGCGTCCGGATTTTCAGATCCTGTTTTATCCCGTCATAAGCATGGATCTGTCCAACTGCCATAAGGGCTCACGTGACAATCTTTTAGGGAAAAGCCCGTCAGAAGAGCTAGTGAGACTTTACTCCAATGAACTGCAAGTAACAGGCGACACTCCTCCCGCCTTCATCATGCATAGCAGCGATGACGGAGCTGTACCCGTCAGCAACAGCGTGAGCTATTACCTGGCGCTGGTAAAGAATAAAGTCCCTGCTTCCCTCCACACCTATCCTATCGGCGGCCACGGCTGGGGTTTCCGCGACAGCTTTACCTATAAGCGCCAATGGACGGGAGAATTAGAAAAATGGCTGAGAGAAATACTGTAAAAAAGCAAGGAGATGTGGCAAAACAAAAATGACTGCTCCGAAAAGTTACAGATAGTAATTATAACACTTATTCATTGGCCATTACCTGTCACAGGTGTGGTATAAACGTATTTGAATACCTATGCGACATTATAGACCGTTGTGCCGCATGGCTTCCCAATATCTATAGAAAAATATCGTGATTTACTTCCGGGCAAATGGAAGCAGACACAAAAATAGCCGCCCCAAAATCCGGACGGCTATCTTTTTTATAGCTTATACGCTATCGCGGAAAGTTGTACCAATACAGAGTTTGATGCGACCCTTTCTTTAGTCTTTTAGGATGCTCAAATTATAAATTCATATTTCCAAAAACTGGATTTTGACACACCCACTTTCTATTTCCGATAAACACCTGCATCTTTATCTGCAGAAGACAAAAAACAGGCATTCGTTTCTCTTTCGCTTATTTTCTTGCGCCAAGTTGAATATCCAAATGATACAAAGCCACATCACCACCCAGCTTGATCTTGTCCAAAATACCCTGAACGGTAGCTTCCTCTTCTACCTGCTCGCGTACAAATCCCCACAAGAAATCCTGAGAAGCCTTGTCCTTTTCAGCAGAAGCAACATCTACCAGTTTGTCAATCAATTCGGAAACATGGCATTCATGCTTGTATACATGCTCGAACACATCCAGCGGAGAAGCCCATTCCTGAGGAACAGCATCCACAGCCCCCACCTTGGCTTGTCCGCCACGTTTCATCACATATTGCGCCAACACATCAGCATGATCACTCTCCTCATGAGCCTGCGCTTTCATCCATGCAGCAAAACCTTCATAGCATTTCGCAGCGAAGAAATAAGACATGGAAAGATAAAGATTGGCCGACCACATTTCGGCTACAATCTGAGCATTAATTGCGTCTTGTAATTTTTGTGAAATCATAATTCTTTTATTTTTAGTTAAATTGTAACTGTTGCAAATATATAATTTTTCTAGCGATTAACACTATGTCCATTCACCTTTTTATAAAAATTATATTTTATCTCATCCAAGTCTTTGCGATTCAAAAGAAAAGTCTTACCTTTGCACCCGCTAATACGGGTTATTAGCATTAATTCAAATCATTAATTATAAAAACATTATTTAGAAATGGCAACTAAAATCAGATTGCAAAGAAACGGACGCAAAAGCTATGCGTTTTATTCAATCGTTATCGCAGACGTAAGAGCTCCACGTGATGGTAAATTTACTGAAAAAATTGGTACTTACAACCCTAACACCAATCCTGCCACAGTAGATTTGAATTTTGAACGCGCACTTCATTGGGTAATGTGCGGTGCACAGCCTACTGACACAGTACGTAACATCTTGTCAAAAGAAGGTGTTTACATGAAAAAGCACTTGCTGGGCGGTGTTGCCAAAGGCGCATTCACAGAAGCAGAAGCTGAAGCTAAATTCGAAGCTTGGAAGAACAACAAACAATCTGGTCTGGCTACTTTGAAGGCTAAACTGGATGAAGCAAAGAAAGCTGAAGCAAAAGCTCGTTTGGAAGCTGAAAAGAAAGTAAATGAAGAAATTGCCAAGAAAGTAGCTGAGAAGAAAGCTGCTGAAGCCGCTGCCAAGGCTGAAGCAGAAGCCGCTAACGCTCCTGCTGAAGAAGCACCTGCTGCTGAAGCTACTGAAGCTCCTGCTGAAGCATAATTCAATTTTACTTCAAAAAGAACAGCTCCTCTGATCTATATCGGAGGAGTTTTTTATGCTCTTATCCGAGGAATCAAAGGGAGTTTATCTCATCTTCCGAAAGTCCGGTAACTTTTGCGATTTCAGCTATGGAAAGCCCGGCATTCTTCAAATTTCCTGCAATAGCTTTGGCTTTCATCCATTCACCTTCTGCAATGCCTTTCTGAATAGCTGTATTAATCACATTGTTCCAATCTCTATATACTTTCAAACTCTCCTCATAGGCATAAAGGTTCTCTTTTGAGAACTGAGCAATTTCGGCAGCCTCAAACAGCCGGTTGAACACACGTTCCTGAAGGGCAGTGGGACGTTCCATCAAACGGGCCAGATTCTTGAGCACAAACATCCATTTATCAAACAACGTATCCAACTCCTGCTCGGTTTTATGGAATTTAGGCATTTCCAGATACACAAAAGTCAGTTTGTCAAAAAACACTTCATGAGTAGTTGTATCCATCAGCTTCACTTCATGGCGGAAGCCGGAAGACGAAACATCATCCAAGGCAAAATTCAAGATACCGATCACATACACTGCTTTCAGTTCATAGTCCCAGATTTCCCCTTTAATAGCCTGTTCCCTGATAGGATAGGTAGCATAGTAAATACTCCGGTCCTTGAAAAACTGTTGCTCCCCTCTCTGCATTTCTATCAGAATCTTTTCTCCTTTTTCATTTTCACAATAGACATCAAAGACAGCCCGGCGGTCAATCTCTTTGCTGCCCAGATGCTCTGTATTCAAGTAGGTGACATCCTCAATGACCTGCTTGCCATCGAACAAGGCATTCAAGAAGCCAATAAGAATCTCTTTGTTCAAGTCGGTTCCAAACAATAATTTGAATGCAAAGTTCGTATAGGGATTTACATATCTTTCACGCAATCCTTCACTACACATAAGCGTTTGATATTTAAAGTTATTTTAATTCTGTTGAAAGCAGTTCAATACAAAGGAACGAAAAAAAGCGGATTTTAAGAAAGTTATCTGCTAATAAATTGTTAATGTTCCAATTGTACTTACAATTCATGTACAATGACAACACATTCTATCCTTATCTCTTCATGAAAAGAATATCTCCATCTTCCCTAAAAGGATGAAAAGCCGATAAATTCATATCTCCAAAAAGAAAAAACTATCGGCCTATGGTGCTTGCTTCTTTTCTCCCAAGAAATTATTCCAAATTAACCCATGTTATAACGGGATTATGATCAGAACTACGATAAGGATCTTCTCTATAATAAGATGTATATTTAAATCCCCAATAAGCAGGCTCACTGGCATTGATATCCCAAGGAGCAGCACCAACTATTTGTGAAGTCAGCGTAGGAGAACTTAAAGAATGATCCAAATAGCCAACCTCCCCACGATAACAATAACTCCAAGCCGCAGGTGAATATTTCTTTAGCAAATTTATATACCCAGCATCCGTAAACACCTTAATGGCATCCTCCATACCGTAGCTGTTCAAATCACCCAAAACCAGCACATCCGTATCTTCATAATAAGCAACAAGCTCATTATATACTTTCAACCACTCACGCGCTTCCATAACCCTACGGTCGGCAGAACCTCCCTGACCGTCATTCTTATCTATACCACTAGTTTTAGCTTTAAAATGATTCATAGCTAAAATCACTTTCGCTTTATCATCCTTCAGTTCAAAACATTGAACTATGTACCGCATCTTCAGATTATCAAAATTATAGCTTTTAAACTCCTTATAAGGCAAAACTTTCACTTTATCATAAATAAAAACATTTGTTTGTACCTTTGATGATTTTTGTCCGGGAGTATTCAACCAAGCATACCGTTCTTCCCCTAACGCATTGTTCAAAGACCTACAAAGATAATCCACAGTAAAATCTCCCTGTTCTACTTCACAAATAGCATAAATATCCGCTTTCGCCTCTTTCAATGCAGCTAAGATTTTAGCATGCTGACGCAAGGTTTCTGCATTTCCCGTATTACCATACATATAAAAATTTTCCGCATTGAAACTCATCACTTTCAAATTATAATCATTTACAGTAGGAGCGACAGACCGAGCATTATAAGAAACTGACGGCTTTTCCGTTAATGTAAAATGATAACCGGAAGTACTATAAGTCACTTTACCTTTAACCCCAGCCATCTCACTTCCTATACGAAGTGTGTTACTCGGGTCAATCAAAGTGAACTCTGATGTAATCAGCAATTTATCAACCTCCTGCTTTTCTACCCATTTGGAATATTCAACAACCGACGGGAGGTTTACATCCGCAAATGCACGTTTCACCTTGGAAGAGACAACAATAGTTCCTTGAGGTTTCGAGCCGCTATACGTCTGAGTGACAAAAAGCGGATTGACAATTGTTACTTCTTTACCAGCTACAGACGCAGCCCATTCAGGAGAAAAATCCGAAGGAAAAGTTACCTTCAAATTATCCTTTTCCGGAAATTCCATTTCTTCCTTATCCGCAGAATCGCTACAAGCAAAACAAAAAAGGGACAAAAGGAAGAGAAAACATACTTCACTTTTTTTCATACCTTATCATTCAAATAAGAAAAAGAAAAGGGAGTTCATACTTTTACAGCTAAACTCCCTTTTGCTCATTATTAAGAAAATAATTTATTCAGCCTCATCCAATGATTCTAGAACGAAACGACTTTCCTCTTCGCTCCAAACAATCTTTGCCACATAAGAAGCGGTACCCGTACTAGTATAAATCGAAGAAATAACTTTATAATTAGTCACCTGACCGTCCACAAAGACTGGTTCCGGATGAACTAATTCGATAAACTTCACAAGTCCCAATTTTACCTGTTCTATACAATAAGCATCCATCTCTTCATCCGTAGTCAAATTGGCCATTGCTCCGGTTACATCATAATACTTTTTACGCGTATATCCTTTTGCATTCCAGTTGCCATAAGCAGAACTTGCGCCATAATAATATTCTCCCTGACCCACTTTCTGAGTATCCAGATAACCTTCATCAAA
>ENA-ORIN01000269-ORIN01000269.1-human-gut-metagenome-genome-assembly--contig:-NODE-269-length-9597-cov-7.09139_pt1 | contig 9597 bp, 6 predicted proteins | sample MGYA00243031_ERZ508748 | MGnify/ENA primary metagenome ERZ508748 (study PRJEB26277, sample SAMN04329839) | human gut metagenome | biome: human-associated habitat | host: Homo sapiens | place: USA...
ATTGGCAGCCGGCATGGGCAGCCGCTATGGTGGCCTGAAGCAATTGGACGGACTGGGGCCTTATGGCGAAACTATTATGGATTATTCTATTACGATGCTATCAAGGCCGGATTCGGTAAGCTCGTTTTTGTTATCCGTAAAGATTTTGAACAAGACTTCCGCGATAAAATCATATCCAAATACGAAGGTCATATCCCGTGCGAATTGGTGTTCCAGGAACTGGATGCACTTCCCGAAGGATTTACGTGTCCGGCCGACCGTACCAAACCTTGGGGAACCAACCATGCCGTAATGATGGGTGCCGATGTGATAAAGGAACCGTTTGCCGTTATCAATTGCGATGACTTCTACGGTCGTGATTCTTTCCAGGTAATGGGCAAGTTCCTGTCTGAGCTTCCCGAAGGCTCCAAGAATGTATATTCGATGGTAGGATTCCGCATCGGCAATACATTGAGTGAAAGCGGTACGGTGTCTCGCGGCCTTTGCAGCACTGATGCAAATAATCTGCTGACTTCTGTCGTTGAACGTACCAAAATTCAGCGTATGGACGGTGAAGTGAGATATATTGATGATAATGGTGAGTGGACTGCTACTCCCGATACAACTCCGGTCAGTATGAATTTCTGGGGCTTTACTCCCGATTACTTCGCTTACAGTCAGGAATTCTTCAAGACGTTCCTCAGCGATTCGAAGAATATGGAGAACCTGAAGAGTGAATTCTTTATTCCTTTGATGGTGGATAAACTGATTAATGACGGTACTGCTACGGTTGAAGTGCTTGATACGAACAGTAAATGGTTCGGGGTGACTTATCCGGAAGACCGTCAGAGCGTGGTCGATAAGATTAAGGCATTGGTGGATGCGGGAGAATATCCGGCTAAGCTGTTCTAAAAGAACGCCAATCTATTCTAAAGGAGCGCCCAGGCGATTCCCTCTATAAAAATATCCCCTCTTTTTCTTTCTGTTTTCCAAATCGGTTGGACAGAAAGGGAAAGAGGGGATTTATTGAAATTTAAATGAATGCAGTTGTATGCTTTGAATGCATGATTGCGTGAGAATAAAAAATAATATCGTTACCTTTGCAGTCTTGAACGATTAATTCATTGACACTATGATATCTGTAGAAGGACTGAAGGTGGAATTTAATGCTACTCCTCTGTTTGAAGACGTTTCTTACGTTATTAATAAGAAAGACCGTATAGCCCTTGTCGGCAAGAATGGGGCGGGTAAGTCCACCATGCTCAAAATACTGGCAGGTATTCAGCAACCCACTTCCGGTGTTGTTGCCGTCCCCCGCGAATGTACTATCGGTTACTTGCCGCAGGTAATGGTTCTCAGCGATGAACGTACTGTGATGCAGGAGGCTGAACTTGCCTTCGAGCATATTTTTGAGATGCAGGCGGGCATTGATTGTATGAACCAGCAACTTGCCGAACGTACCGATTATGACAGCGAGGATTATCAGAAGCTGATAGACCGCTTTACCCACGAGAACGAACGCTTTCTGATGATGGGCGGCACTAATTATCGTGCCGAGGTAGAGCGTACTCTTCAGGGGTTGGGCTTTTGCCGAGAAGACTTCGACCGCCCTACGAGTGAGTTCTCCGGCGGCTGGCGTATGCGTATCGAACTTGCCAAGTTGTTGTTGCGTCGTCCCGACGTATTGTTGCTCGATGAACCTACGAACCACCTCGACATAGAGAGCATCCAGTGGTTGGAGAATTTTCTCTCCACCCGTGCCAATGCAGTGGTACTTGTCAGCCACGACCGTGCTTTTCTGAATAATGTCACTACCCGTACTATTGAAATAACCTGCGGACGTATTTATGATTATAAAGTGAAATACGATGAGTTTGTGACGCTTCGCAAGGAACGCCGTGAACAGCAGCTCCGCGCTTATGAAAACCAGCAAAAACAGATACAGGATACGGAAGAGTTCATCGAGCGCTTCCGCTACAAAGCTACCAAAGCCGTGCAGGTGCAGAGCCGTATCAAGCAACTGGAGAAGATAGAGCGCATCGAAGTGGACGAGGAAGACAACTCTGCGCTGCGGTTGAAGTTCGTTTGCAGCAGCCGTAGCGGTAACTATCCTGTTATTTGTGAAGATGTAGCCAAGGCGTATGGCAACCATGTCATATTCCACAATGTAAATCTCACCATAAACCGTGGTGAGAAGGTGGCTTTTGTAGGTAAGAACGGTGAGGGTAAGTCTACACTCGTAAAGTGTATCATGGACGAGATTACGGATTATACCGGAAAACTTACTTTGGGACACAATGTGCAGATTGGTTATTTTGCTCAGAATCAGGCGCAGTTGCTGGATGAAAATCTTACGGTATTCGATACCATCGACCGTGTGGCGGTAGGGGATATCCGGCTGAAGATACGTGATATATTGGGAGCATTCATGTTTGGTGGCGAGGCTTCGGACAAGAAGGTGAAAGTGCTTTCCGGCGGAGAGCGTACCCGTCTTGCCATGATTAAGCTGTTGCTGGAACCGGTGAATTTCCTGATTCTCGATGAACCTACGAATCATCTCGACATGCGCTCGAAGGATGTGTTGAAGGAAGCTATCCGCGATTTTGACGGTACGGTGATAATTGTCAGTCACGACCGTGACTTTTTGGACGGTCTTGCGACTAAGGTATATGAGTTCGGTGGCGGATTGGTGAAGGAGCACCTCGGAGGTATCTACGATTTCCTGCAGAAGAAGCAGATAGAGAGCCTGAATGATTTGCAGAAATCGCCTTCTTTGTCTTCCTCACCGTCTGCGGAAAAAACGGTTGCCGGCGGCAATGCCGGGGCAACGGTTGCACAGCCTTCCGCTGCAAAACTTTCTTATGAGGAACAGAAAGAACTCAATAAACGGCTTAAGAAGCTGGAACGCCGTGTAGCGGATTGTGAAGCAGAGATAGAGCAGACGGAAGCGGCCATTTCCATTCTCGAAGCTAAAATGGCTACGCCGGAGGGCGCTTCGGATATGGCGCTCTACGAACAGCATCAGAAACTGAAAGCCCAACTGGACAGTGTGATGGAAGAGTGGGATGCAGTTTCCTGCGAGTTGGAAGAGGCAAGGAAATAATAACATTTATTTTATATAAGTATGAGAGTATTTCATTTTTTACCCATTGCAGCATTCTGTCTGATGACAGGCGCTTGCAGCACCGGCAAGAAGCAGGCTGAGCTCACAGCCGGTATTCAGTTTGCCAACCTCGACACAACGGCCTTGCCCGGAACGGATTTCTACCAATACGCTTGCGGCGGTTGGATGAAGAACAATCCCATTCCTGCCGAGTATTCACAGTATGGTTCTTTTACCATCCTTGCGGAAAATAACCGTAAGCAGATTCAGGGACTCATCGAGGAGCTGGCTGCCACGCAGCACGAAGCCGGCAGCGTAGCTCAGAAAGTTGGTGATTTGTATAAAATCGTAATGGACAGCGTGAAGCTGAACAAAGACGGTGTGGCTCCCATTAAAGCAGAACTTGACCGCCTCGGTGCATTGAAGGACCGGAAAGAGGTTTATGCATTACTGGGCGAGATGCAGAAGAAAGGAATTGTGGCTTACAATGTCTTGTACGTAGGCGCTGATGAAATGAACAGCAGCATGAATGCCGTACAGTCTTATCAGGCCGGCTTGAGCATGGGTGAGCGCGAATATTATTTGGAGAACGATGAGGCTACTGCCAAGATACGCAATGCTTTTCGTGCACATGTACAGAAGATGTATCAATTGGCAGGGTTTGATGAGGCTGCTGCCAAGAAAGGCGTAGAAGTGGTGATGGATGTGGAAACACGTCTTGCCAAAGCTTTCCGTTCGCGTACGGAGTTGCGTAATCCGCATGCCAATTACAACAAGATGAGTTTGGAAGAACTGAAGAAGAATTATCCTACTTTTGATTGGGATGCTTATCTGTCAGCTTTGGATTTAAAAGATGTGCAAGAAGTTATCGTAGGTCAGCCCGCTTCTCTGAAGGCTGCTGCAGAAATTCTGGATACTCTTCCTCTTGAGCAACAAGGTCTCTATTTGCAATGGAAACTGATTGATGCTGCCGCAGGTACTCTGAATGATGCTATGGCCGAACAGAACTTCGATTTCTATCAACGTACCATGAGCGGTACGCAGGAAATGCAACCTCGTTGGAAGAGAGCGGTCAGCACTGTAAGTTCTGCTTTGGGTGAAGCGGTAGGCCAGATGTATGTAGAGAAATATTTCCCGGCCGCAGCCAAAGAACGTATGGTGACTTTGGTGAAGAACCTGCAGGAAAGCTTGGGTGAACGCATCAAAAATCTCGCTTGGATGGGCGATTCTACCAAAGTGAAAGCTTTGGAGAAACTGGCTACTTTCCATGTGAAAATAGGTTATCCTGATACATGGAAAGATTATTCTACATTGGAAATCAAGGATGATTCATATTGGGCGAATATGGAGCGTGCCAACGAATGGAGCCATGCAGAGATGGTGGCTAAAGCCGGCAAGCCGGTAGATAAAGACGAATGGCTGATGACTCCGCAAACCGTAAACGCTTATTATAATCCTACAACGAATGAAATCTGCTTCCCAGCCGGTATTTTGCAATATCCGTTCTTTGACATGAATGCGGACGATGCCTTCAACTATGGTGCTATCGGAGTGGTAATCGGTCATGAAATGACGCACGGCTTTGACGACCAGGGACGCCAATACGATAAGGACGGTAATTTAAAAGACTGGTGGACTGAGGAAGATGCCAAACGTTTTGATGAGCGTGCACAGGTGATGGTGAATGTGTTCGACAGTATCGAGGTTGCTCCGGGTGTATATGGTAACGGCCGTATGACTTTGGGTGAGAATATTGCTGACCATGGTGGCTTGCAGGTTGCTTATCAGGCATTTAAGAAAGCTACGGCTGCCAACCCGCTGCCTGTAATGAATGGTCTTACTCCCGAACAGCGTTTCTTCCTTGCTTATGCAGGCGTATGGGGAAACAATATCCGTCCGGAAGAAGTGCTGAACCGTACCAAGAGCGATGTTCACTCATTGGGTAAGTGGCGTGTTAACGGTGCTTTGCCGCAAATCGGCGCTTGGTATGAGGCTTTCAATATAACAGAGAACGACCCGATGTTTGTGCCGGTGGACAAACGGGTTTCTATCTGGTAACAGAGCGGTTGTTATAAAAGATTTCAGTCCCGTTGGAAAGGTGTGGATACCTTTTCAACGGGACTTTTTCTGCATCATTGTACAAAGGTATCGGAATTAATAATGAGTTCCTTTTTTAATTATACCTAATTTATTGTGTATGAATGTATGTGTGAATAAACAAAATTAGTAACTTTGCATTCCGAATAGTAAAATGTACGCATTACTTTAATACGCAAATCCATGTCTGAAACTAAAAGAATCAAAACAGCTCTGGTATCCGTTTACCACAAAGAAGGTTTGGACGAAATCATTACCAAACTGCATGAAGAAGGTGTAGAGTTCCTTTCAACCGGCGGAACTCGTCAATTTATAGAATCTTTGGGTTATCCCTGCAAGGCAGTGGAAGACCTTACCACATATCCTTCCATTCTGGGTGGACGCGTTAAGACTTTGCATCCGAAGATATTCGGAGGTATCCTTTGCCGCCGCGGATTGGAACAAGACATGCAACAGATAGAGAAATATGAGATTCCCGAAATAGACCTTGTTATCGTTGACCTGTATCCGTTTGAAGCTACCGTTGCCAGCGGTGCCGAAGAACCGGCTATTATTGAGAAAATTGATATAGGCGGCATTTCTTTGATACGTGCCGCTGCCAAGAATTACAATGATGTGGTTATCGTTGCTTCACAGGCTCAATACCAGCCTCTTCGCGATATGCTGATGGAGCACGGAGCTACCACTTCACTCGAAGAACGCCGTTGGTTTGCCAAAGAGGCGTTTGCCGTATCTTCTCATTACGATTCGGCTATCTTCAACTATTTCGATGGCGAAGAAGGGTCTGCTTTCCGTCAGTCCGCCAACAACCAAAAGACTTTGCGGTATGGTGAGAACCCGCATCAGAAAGGTTATTTCTATGGTAACATAGATGCTATGTTCGACCAGATACACGGTAAGGAAATCTCTTATAACAACCTGCTCGATATCAACGCTGCCGTTGACTTGATTGATGAATTCACAGATACTACTTTCGCCATACTGAAGCATAATAATGCTTGTGGTCTGGCTTCACGTCCCACAGTATTGGAAGCTTGGACAGACGCGCTTGCCGGCGATCCGGTATCCGCATTCGGCGGTGTGCTCATCACAAATGCCGTGATAGACAAGGCTGCTGCCGAGGAAATCAACAAGATATTCTTTGAAGTTATCATAGCTCCCGATTATGATGTGGATGCACTGGAAATTCTCGGTCAGAAGAAGAACCGCATTATTCTGGTGCGCAAGCAGGCTGCACTGCCCAAGAAGCAGTTCCGCTCTTTGCTGAACGGTGTGCTGGTGCAAGACCGTGACCTGAAGGTGGAAACTCCCGAAGATTTGAAAACCGTAACGACTAAGGCTCCGACTGCGGAGGAAGTTGAAGATATGCTTTTCGCAAACAAGATTGTGAAGAACAGCAAGTCCAATGCTATCGTACTGGCTAAAGGCAAGCAACTGCTGGCAAGCGGTGTGGGACAGACCAGCCGTGTAGACGCTTTGAAGCAGGCTATTGAAAAAGCCAAGAACTTTGGTTTTGACCTGAACGGTGCCGTAATGGCAAGTGATGCTTTCTTCCCCTTCCCCGACTGCGTGGAGATTGCAGGTAATGAGGGCGTTACGGCCGTTATCCAACCGGGCGGAAGCATTAAGGACGAGCTCTCTTTCAATTATTGCAATGAACATAGCATCGCAATGGTGATAACAGGGTTCCGTCACTTTAAACACTGATTAAATTGAGAATTGAGAATTGAAAATTGAGGAATGATGCTTTCTCCTGCTTTTTAGTTCTCAGTTCCTGATATGAGTGATATTTTTTAATTTTTAATTCTCAATTTTTAATTTACATGGGATTATTCTCTTTTACACAAGAAATAGCGATGGACCTTGGCACTGCCAATACTATCATTACCACAAATGGCAAGATAGTAGTGGACGAGCCTTCGGTGGTGGCGTTGGACCGTCGTACAGACAAGATGATTGCCGTGGGTGAAAAAGCAAAGCTGATGCACGAAAAGACCCATGAGAACATACGTACTATCCGCCCTCTTCGCGACGGTGTGATTGCCGACTTCTATGCCTGCGAGCAGATGATACGCGGACTTATCAAGATGGTGAACAATCGAAACCGTCTGTTTTCCCCTTCGCTCCGTATGGTAATAGGCGTTCCTTCGGGCAGTACGGAAGTAGAGTTGCGTGCCGTGCGCGACTCTGCCGAGCATGCCGGCGGACGTGACGTTTACCTGATATTCGAGCCGATGGCTGCCGCTATCGGTATCGGCATCGATGTGGAAGCGCCGGAGGGTAATATGATTGTTGATATAGGCGGCGGTTCTACGGAAATTGCCGTTATTTCGCTGGGTGGTATCGTTTCCAACAACTCCATCCGTATTGCCGGTGATGACCTCACTGCCGATATTCAGGAGTATATGAGCCGCCAGCACAATGTGAAGGTCAGCGAGCGTATGGCAGAACGTATCAAGATTAACGTAGGTGCAGCCCTGACCGAACTGGGCGAGGATGCTCCCGAAGATTATATCGTTCATGGTCCGAACCGTATTACGGCGCTTCCTATGGAGGTTCCCGTATGCTATCAGGAAGTGGCACACTGTCTGGAGAAGTCCATTTCTAAGATTGAGACTGCTATTCTAAGTGCATTGGAGAATACGCCGCCCGAATTGTATGCCGATATTGTGCACAACGGTATCTATCTGGCAGGTGGCGGTGCTTTGCTTCGCGGACTGGATAAGCGTCTGACCGATAAAATCAACATACCGTTCCACATTGCGGAAGATCCTTTGCATGCCGTTGCCAAAGGTACAGGCGTTGCACTGAAGAATGTCGACCGCTTCTCATTCCTGATGAGATAGGTATGCGGAATCTACTGAACTTTCTTATTAAATACAATTACTGGTTCCTCTTTCTTCTGTTAGAGGTTACCAGTTTTGTTTTATTGTTCCGTTTCAACCATTATCAGCAGAGCGTGTATTTTACTTCGGCAAACGGAGTAGCCGGGAAAGTTTATGAGATTTCGGGCGGCATCAGTTCTTACTTCCATTTGAAATCGGTCAATGAGGACTTGCTCGACCGGAATATGTGGCTGGAACAACGGGTAGCTTTTCTGGAAAAAAGCCTGCAGGAGCAGGGCCTGGATTCCGTAAAACTATATAGTATGGTGCGCCTTGCTCCGGATGATTACCGCATATTCAAGGCGAATGTTATAAAGAACAGTCTGAATAAGGCAGATAATTATATAACATTGGACCGTGGCTCGTCAGATGGTATTCGTCCGGAAATGGGGGTAGTGGATGCAAATGGAGTGGTAGGTATCGTATATAAGACTTCTCCCCGCTATTCGCTGGTTATTCCGTTGCTGAACAGCAAGTCGAGTATCAGCTGCAAGATTGTGGGCAGTGAGTACTTCGGCTATTTGAAGTGGGAAGGTGGAGATTCGCGCTTTGCTTATTTGAAAGACTTGCCCCGTCATGCGGAATTTAATCTGGGTGATACGGTGGTGACTAGCGGCTATTCCACAGTATTTCCTGAAGGAGTTATGGTAGGAACGGTCGATGATATGTCCGATTCCCATGACGGACTTTCATATCTGTTGAAGATAAAGTTAGCTACGGATTTCGGTAAGGTGAGCAATGTGCGTGTCATTTCGCGCAGCGGACAGGAAGAACAGAATATGCTGGAAAAAGAAGGAGAAAAATGATAATCAATTATTTGCATAAGATAGGGTGGTTTGTCGGTCTGGTATTATTGCAGGTGCTGATACTGAACAATGTGCATATTGCAGGATATGCCACTCCGTTTTTATATATATATATGATATTGAAGTTTGAGTCGGATGTACCCCGTAATGCATTGATGCTATGGGCTTTTTTTCTTGGACTGGCGGTTGATATCCTTTCCGATACTCCGGGAATGAATGCGGCGGCTACGGTGCTTTTAGCCTTTTTGCGCCCTACATTCTTACGCTTGTTCGTGCCTCGCGATACGCTGGATACATTGGTTCCGGCAGTCCGTACAATGGGAATCTCTCCTTTTTTGAAATACTTGGTTGCCAGTGTCTTGGTGCATCACGGGATGCTGCTTACTCTTGAATTCTTTTCTTTTGTCCACATAGGTGCGTTATTGCTGAGAATTGTAACAAGCACTTTGCTGACTGTAGCTTGTATAATGGCAGTAGAGGGCATACGGAAGAAGTAAAAAGAGGTTGCAAGTTATGTTACTTGTATTTATAACTCATATGTTGTGATTGATTGAAGGATTATACGCTGGAGAAACGAAAATATGTGATAGGCATGGCGGCTGTCGTCATTGTCCTTATCTACGTGATTCGCCTGTTCGACTTGCAAATCATGACGGATGATTACAAGAAGAATGCGGACAGCAATGCCTTTTTGAATAAGATTCAATATCCTTCGCGTTGAGCTATC
>ENA-ORIN01000272-ORIN01000272.1-human-gut-metagenome-genome-assembly--contig:-NODE-272-length-9536-cov-6.13532_pt1 | contig 9536 bp, 4 predicted proteins | sample MGYA00243031_ERZ508748 | MGnify/ENA primary metagenome ERZ508748 (study PRJEB26277, sample SAMN04329839) | human gut metagenome | biome: human-associated habitat | host: Homo sapiens | place: USA...
ATATTTGATGTTTTCACTCAAATACTTCATCAAATCAGCAGTACCATCACGAAACATCGGCATCTCTTCCACCACCACAAATTCCACATTTTCATCCACTACTTCCTCGGGTACTTCAACAGGAATGGGTATAATAACAGGAGCGTCCGTAGGGTCCGAAGCGGCAATATCGCCTTCTATTTCCGTCGAGTTATCATCCACTATGTTGAGCTCATCCGGGTTGACGGCAACCGGAGGTGGCGGTGGGGGCAGAGGTTTATCCTGATTATAGGTTACAGGAACTAATTCTTCAAAGAAATCCGGGTCACTGACTAAATCACTGATCGCGTAAGTTACATTACGTTCAGTCCATTCGAACGAAACAAACATAAACGACAGCGTCACAATGAGACCCATGAACAGCCAACGGGACTTACCCTTTTCAAGGTCGGCTCTTCGTGCTTTTTTCACTTCCATAACAAGTGTTTTTTAAATTAGACAATATGTGAGTAAAAATCTCAGTGTCCGCTTTTAAACTGGAAGTAAGATAGTAAAAATATAGATAAGTTAAAAGAAAAAGGAGTGTCTTATATTATTTTTTAATATAAAACACCCCAAATTCAATTCCGTTAAACAATTAATTAAAAATCAGCTGTTTATTTAGTTAATATTCAATTTTACGTTAACATATCCTGCTTACTCTACGGCAATGCCGGTTTCCGCCAATACAGACATCTTTTATCACAAGCTCACCATCTCCTGCAGAATACCTACCGCCGTCTCTACCGTTTCCACATTCTTGACTACCATACTACGCTTGCCGTTCTGCTCACGCAAATTGCAGTAACGCGGATTCTTGCTCATGTAATCAATCACCTTGCCAAAAGCCGCACTTTGATAATAAGGACTTTCCTGATTACTGATAAAGAACAAAGTCATTCGTCCGGCTTTCAAGAATACTTTTTCCACCCCCAACCGTTTAGCCAATCTGCGCAAAGGTACGATACGCAGAAGTTCCAGCCCTTCGGGAGGAACCTTTCCGAAACGGTCCTCCAACCGTGCCTTGAAAGCGAGCAGGTCCTTATCCAATTCCAATCCGTCCAGTTCACGATAAAGCAACATACGTTCGCTGCTGCTGGGGATATACTCATTGGGGAAAAGCAATTCCAAATCACTTTCCACCTGACATTCATCCACAAAGTTCTCGCCACTGATTTTCTCTTCTCCCGCTGCCTGCAACTCCTCTGCATAAAGATCGGCAAACTCATCCTCTTTCAACTCTTTCACCGCTTCGGCCAGTATCTTCTGATAAGTTTCATAACCCAAATCGGCAATGAAGCCACTCTGCTCCGCCCCCAGCATATTTCCTGCTCCACGGATATCCAAATCCTGCATGGCTATATGAATACCGCTGCCCAGATCACTGAAATTTTCAATGGCTTGAAGACGACGCTTTGCCTCAGGAGTCAGTGAAGTCAACGGAGGCGCCAACAAATAACAGAATGCTTTTTTATTGCTTCTTCCCACACGTCCACGCATCTGGTGCAAATCACTCAATCCAAAATTCTGCGCCTGGTTGATGATAATCGTATTGGCATTCGGTATATCAATACCACTCTCGATAATGGTGGTTGCAATCAGCACATCATAATCATAGTTCACAAGGTCGAAAATAGTCTTTTCCAGCTTTTCGGGCTCCATCTGTCCATGACCTATGCAGACACGGCAATCGGGTATATTCCGCTTGATCATGGCTTCCAATTCTACCAGATTCTGTATGCGGTTATTGACAAAGAATACCTGTCCGTTACGGCTCATTTCAAAATTGATCGCTTCCGTTATGATATCTTCATTAAAGGTATGCACCTCTGTCTGAATGGGATAACGGTTGGGAGGCGGAGTCTGAAAAACAGAAAGATCACGGGCGCGCGTTAACGAGAACTGCAAAGTACGGGGGATGGGGGTAGCGGTCATAGTAAGTGTATCCACATTCACTTTCATCTGACGCAACTTCTCTTTCACACTAACTCCGAACTTCTGTTCCTCATCAATGATCAGCAATCCTAAATCTTTGAACTTAACGCTTTTACCGATGATTTTATGTGTACCGACCAAAATATTTATTTTTCCATCCGCCAGTTCCTTCACTTTTTTGGAAACATCTTTCGCACTGCGGGCACGGCTCAAATAATCCACCTTACATGGAAAATCTTTCAACCGTTCGCTGAAAGTCTGAAAGTGCTGATAGGCCAGCACCGTAGTGGGAACCAGCACAGCCACCTGTTTGTTATCAGCCACAGCCTTGAAAGCAGCACGAATAGCCACTTCAGTCTTTCCGAAACCCACATCACCACACACCAGCCGGTCCATAGGACGGTCGCTCTCCATATCGGCTTTGGCATCCTGAGTCGCCTTCAACTGGTCGGGGGTATCCTCATAGATAAAGCTTGCCTCTAATTCATGTTGCATAAAACTGTCGGGACTATACGAGAATCCTTTTTCCTGTTTACGTTGCGAATACAGTCTGATCAGGTCACGGGCTATATCTTTGATTTTGCTCTTGGTACGCTCTTTCATTTTTTCCCACGCACCGGTCCCCAATTTGTTCAGGCGGGGAGTTTCTCCCTCCTTCCCTTTATACTTGGATATTTTATGCAGGGAATGAATGGAAACAAATACCACATCCTCATTCTGATAAATAAGTTTAATCACTTCCTGGGTAGTATTTCCATTCGGAATGCGTACCAATCCGCCAAAACGGCCTACACCATGATCTATATGTACCACAAAGTCACCCGGCTCAAACTGGCTCAACTCTTTTAAGGTCAATGCCACCTTACCGCTACGCGCCTTGTCACTACGAAGATTGTATTTATGGAAACGATCAAAAATCTGATGGTCTGTAAAAAAGCAGCTTTTCAATACATTATCTGTAAAGCCCTCATGTAAAGTCTTGTTGACCGGAATGAACGTAATATGATCGCCACGCTCCTCAAAGATATCTTTCAGACGCTTTGCCTGCTTCTCACTATCGGTACATATATATAAGGTGTAACCTCGTTTCTGATAATCAGTGAATGAAGTGCTTACCAAATCAAAATTCTTATGAAAAATAGGCTGGACTGTCGTATCGAAAGCCAACGTAGCCTGTGGAGTTCCTGTAGGTTTGTTACCAAATTCAATCCGTTTGAAATCCAAAGCCCGTACTGTAAATTCCGCCCCGTCTATCAGCTTCAGTTCCAAATTCATCAGTTCCGTCTTCTCTCCCTCGTATGCGGCAAGCGCCTGAGGAGAGAGTGCCTCCTCCCGTACTACCTGTATTCTTTCACGTACCCAAAGAAAGTCTTTCATTGCCAGAACTGTTTCCCGAGGAATGAATTCAAAGAAAGACACCCCGCTCTTGTCGGCGGCATTCGTCAGCTCGGGCACGATGGCAATGCTCTGTTTCTTCTCTTTCGAAAGCTGGTTTTCCACTTCAAAAGTACGGATGCTGTCTACCTCGTCACCAAAAAAGTCAATACGGTAAGGATACTCGGAAGCAAAAGAGAAGACGTCAATAATACTACCGCGTACAGCATATTGCCCCGGTTCATAAACATAATCTACATGCTCGAATCCGTAACCGGCCAGCACTTCCGTGATAAACTCTGTGTCCACATGCTCACCCACACCAAGTTTTAACGTCTTGTCCATCAGTACCTCTTGTGATACCACTTTCTCCGCCAACGCTTCGGGATAAGTCACCACACATAGCGGATCGCCTTTCTGTAAACGGCTCAACACTTCCGTACGCAGGATCTCATTGGCTGCATCTTTCTGCCCATATTTAACAGCCCGACGATACGAGGATGGAAAGAACAAAATATGCTCATCACCGTTCACCTGTGTCAGGTCATGATAAAAGTAACCCGCTTCCTCCAAGTCACCCAGTACAAATACAAATGTCTGTTTATTCTCTCTAAGAAAGGAGGAAACAAATAAAGCTGCCGCAGAAGCATGTAATCCTCCCAGGAAAATAGTCCTCACTGAGGAATCTTCCAATAACGCAGCCAGTCCCTTAGTGTTAGGATGACCGGCATAAATACGTTGCAATTCCGAAATATCCATATCTTTTTTTAAGATGGGGACAAAATTAAAGAAATATCTGATTACTTCCTCCTTTTTTTGCCAACTATTCAAGATTTTCCTATTTTTGTACGCTAATATATAACCCCATGGAAACAAAAGCAATAAACACAAAATTGAAAGGACACGCACGTGTAGATGTAGCTGATGTGCTACGCGGACTGGCAGTGATGGGAATCATCATCCTGCACTCTATCGAACATTTTAATTTCTACTCATTTCCCGATACAGCCGGACAAAGTGCGTGGCTGAACTTCTCGGACAAAGCCATTTGGAACGGGTTATTCTTCATGTTCGGCGGAAAAGCATACGCCATATTCGCTTTACTTTTCGGTTTTAGCTTTTTTATTCAAGATGACAACCAACGCCTACGGGGCAATGATTTCCGTCTACGTTTTTGTTGGCGGTTAATTCTTCTTTTCCTGATAGGTAATATCAATGCCAGTTTTTTCACAGCGGAAGTGCTGGTCCTTTATTCTTTAGTAGGTTTCATCCTGCCACTGACTTGCCGGCTGAAAGACAAATGGATATTTGCATTGGCATGTCTGCTATTAATCCAGCCATTGCCGCTTTATTATGTAATACGTGCCTGCCTCGATCCGGAATTTGTTACTCCGGCCATCCCCACCCGCAGCTTCTGGAATGCAACTTTTGCAGTGCAAAGCAATGGTAATTTTCTGGAAACCATCCGTGTCAATTTATGGGAAGGACAGTTGGCAAGCCTTGCCTGGGCCTGGGATCACGGACGGGTATTCCAAACAGCCGCCCTCTTCCTGCTCGGTATGCTGATAGGGCGCAAGGAACTTTTTTTGAAAGAGCACTTGAAGGTATGGAACAAGGTACTTGCAGGCTCACTCGTCGCATTTTTCCCTTTATATGGATTGGGCAATATGCTACCGGACTTTATCACAAATAAATCCATTCTGACCCCTCTTTCACTAATCATCACCTCGCTTTCCAATTTTGCATTTATGCTGATTCTGGTATCCGGTGTCGTCTTCGCTTTTTACAAGACAAACTTACACGACGGATTAATGAAAATAACGCCATACGGAAAGATGAGCCTTACCAATTATATTACTCAAAGTATAGTAGGTTCCATGTTATACTACAACTGGGGATTTGCATTGCACAATCAGTTTGGTATCACAGCCAGCTGCCTGGCAGGAATAGTTTTCTTCATCTTGCAATTCTCTTTCTGCCGCTGGTGGATGAATCACCACTCTCACGGCCCGATGGAATATATATGGAAACGGGCAACCTGGCTGAAATAAGCCAAGAACCGAAGTCTGCCCGCATTTGTTTATAAAAGACATACAAATAGAACTTTAAAATATGCGCGAAGAAATCATAAAACTATTAGACCAATATCGGTTAAAAGAAGCATTATCCCAAATGACAGGATATGCCACCCATACTTCCGACTGGCAATTAAAGAATGAGCTAGAAGCCCTGCAAACGTCATACGACCTGATGCTGCAATATACTTCAAAAGGGATGAAAGATCCCAATAAGGTGGATATTTACTTTAATATGTTTCGCTCGGCATACGAACTGGGCGACCGTATCCATATAGCCGTACAGGCAACACAAAATTACGGAGCCTATTATGACACAATGCGCACTTTTGTCCAAAGCCCTCCTCACAGCTATGCCGAATTACAAATGCAACTGGAGGCGTATACAGAAGATATGGCTACAGCACCATTGATATATACCACCGAGGCCAAAAGAAATGAAGAAATGGATGCCATGAGAAAACGTCACGAAACAGCTGTAGACGAATTATTTGAAAAAATATGGGTATCCACCCGGTGGAGTGAATCGGAATATGCTGAAGCGCAAACTTTGTTCAACTCACTATTGATCCAAGTCAACGACCTTTCCATAATGGTCAGCGCCGTTACCATGAGCCTGCTACAAATATTCGACATCCGCAAGTTCATGTTTCTATTGAACGCCTATACCCATCAGGATACCATGCTGAATCAGCGGGCTATTGCAGGGATCGCACTAACATGCTACTATTATGAAAAGCGTATCCTTCAATACCCTGAAGCCGTGTCGCGCATAAATGAACTGAATGAAAATTCCGAGTTCATCAAAAACCTGCATCATATCCAGATTCAATTATTGCAATCTTCCCGTGAAACCCGAAAGATAGACAAGAAGATGCGTGAAGAAATCATTCCCGAAATGATGAAAAATCCCAAACTTAATTTGGAAGGACTGGATGAAGATGCTGAAGATCATAATCCGGAATGGGAAGAATGGATTGACCGTTCAGGCATTACCGATAAATTGCGCGAATTAGGTGAACTGCAAATGTCCGGGGCGGATGTGTATATGAGTACCTTTTCACAGCTGAAACACTTCCCGTTTTTCCGCAAAATTTCTCACTGGTTCTATCCTTTTGATCCCCAATATCAGGATATCGCCAAATTATCTCTCGGAAATGACGAACAAAAAATCTCTCTGCTCAACATTTTGATGAATTCGGATGTATTCTGCAATTCCGACAAATACTCTTTTTGTTTTACCATGTTACAAATGCCGGAAAGCCAAAGGAATCTCATGCAGCAACAATTGAACGGACAACATGAAGCTTCTGAAGAACTGAAAGAACGTTTAAAAGAGATGTCACAATCAAAAGCCCGCGCTGAATTCGTGAGCCGGCAATATATTCATGACCTCTACCGTTTCTTCAAATTATGGTCAAGAAGACATGAAATACATGACATTTTTGAGGACACTCTAGACTTATGGAATAAAGAAACATTGTCTCAAGCCTTGTTGCACAAAGATAATATCAACAAGCTGGCATAATACCTATTCACACACGACAACGAGACAGAAGCCGGGATTCTCTATGATAAATAAATTGAATTATACAATCGTAAAAATGCCGAATTATGGCAGAAAGCAGGTTTCATTTATCAGAAAATCGGTTCCTATAAAAAAGCGATAGATTATTACCTGCAATCAGATCTGCTGATCCCTGATAATACATGGAATAACCGCCATTTGGCACAATGTTATAGAAAAGAGGGAAACTACCCAAAAGCTTTGGAATATTATAACAAGGTGGAACAGGCACAGCCCGACAGTCTGAATCTGGCACTACAAATAGGACAATGCCTGATGGCACTGGAACGATACGATGAAGCACTGGCTTATTTCTTCAAAGTGGAGTATCTGGATAAAAAGCCACAGAATGCCCGACGCGCCATCGGATGGTGTTCCTTCATTACCGGCAACCATCAACAAGCCAAGAAATATTACGACTTGCTGATATCCGAGCCCAAGCCCATTATGGAAGACTGGATGAATGCAGGACATGTGTATTATATCCTGAATGAAACAGAAAAATCAATAGAATATTATCGCAAAGCCCAGGAACTATGCGACAGTCATGATGAGTTTGTCCGCCTTTACCAAATAGATAAGAAAGACTTGATAAAGCAAGGCGCCAATGAAGTAGACTTGTTTATACTTCCCGATGAATTAATTTAAAGGATTATAAGATAAATCTATTCGGGATAGAAGTTTGGTATAATTATATAAAACTTCTATCCTGACCGGATTCTCATCATCCAGACGATAATTGGCATGCACATTATAAGTGCTTAAACCATGATTCATACAATATCCGATATCATTAGGTAAGGCTGTTCTATTCCTCAACTGCCCAAGATTCAATAAAAAATAGAAGAAACTATCCACCCCATCATAATCAATCACATAAGCCTGTAAATTCAGATTCGCCTGATAGTTGATGTTATTATCATAATTATAATAAGTATGACAACTGGACACACTATCATTTGCCTCAGTAAAAACAGTCATCACCTCCTTCAACCGTCCCAACTGATCAAAAACATATTTTCCTTGCACTTTCTTCAAGAAACGATAATCGGAAGTAGCACGATAATCAGAATTGATAAAAATAGTATCTCCTTTATAATCATAGACAGTCTGTTTATCAACTTCATAAACCTCCTCTTCTACCTTCAATATACAACGGGCCCTACTTTCCCTCGCCTTGCCTTTTCCTATTTGAAACGTAACATTGCAAAGCTTATTGCCGGTATTCAAACAATCCATCTGTCCGATGGTTATCTGGTCGCCCTCATACCTTACCGGGGTATCCCCATACTTTATAATTTTACCATCACGATCATATTCCAATTTCAAAACTTGTTCTTCCTCTCCCGTTAAATCGGTGACCTTAGTCACATATGTGTCAGCTTTTTTTTCTTTACAACCATCAGCAACAAACAAGAGAACTAACAAAGAAATATATTTTACAAACAACTTTATTTTCTTAAGTCAAGTATCATCTCTATGCAAATAAAATAAAAAATATTAGTACTAAGCACAATTTGGAGCTTTTTAACTCAACTTCTTTACCCTCACGCTGTTTTAAACAGCAATTATAATAAGAAGTGAAATATGGAATGGATTATACATCTTTTGAGACAGCATTCAGAACTGGCGATTTTTCTGACAATCGCCGCAGGCTTCTGGATTGGAAAAATGAAAATAAAACAATTCAGTTTGGGAATCGTCACCAGTGTATTGCTAGTAGGGGTATTAGTGGGACAGCTTAACATTACAATAGAAGAACCGGTGAAATCCGTGTTTTTTCTTTTATTCCTTTTTGCTATCGGATACAAAGTGGGACCACAATTCTTTCGCGGACTGAAAAAAGATGGTTTACCTCAAGTAGGATTCGCCGCGCTCATGTGTATAGGTTGTTTGATTATCACTTGGTTATTAGCTATCTTAATGGGATATAATGCCGGTGAAGCAGCCGGGTTACTGGCCGGAGCACAAACTATCTCTGCCGTCATAGGAGTAGCAGAAGATACCATAAACGGACTCAACATATCCTCTTCCCAAAAAAGTGATATGATTAATATCATTCCCGTGGCATATGCTGTAACTTACATTTTCGGTACGGCAGGCTCTGCCTGGGTCCTCTCTTCTTTAGGTCCTAAAATGTTGGGAGGATTAGAAAAAGTGAAAGCCGCTTGCAAAGAGTTGGAAACCCGGATGGGTACCAGTGAAGCAGACGAGCCCGGATTTGAACAGGCCCGCCGTCCGGTAGTTTTTCGTGCTTACCGCATAGAGAACGATTGGTTTGGCAACGGCAAGACTGTTGACCAGCTAGAATCCTATTTTATTTCACAAGGGAAAAGATTGTTTGTTGAAAGAATGCGACATGGAGCTTCCATTGTCAATGATATTATTCCCGGACAATTATTACAAAAAGGGGACGAAGTGGTACTGAGCGGAAGAAGAGAATTCGCCATTGGTGAAGAAGACTGGATTGGAGAAGAAATCGTCGATCCCCAACTGCTTGACTTCCCTGTGGAAGTACTCCCTGTCATGATACACAAAAAGCCATATTCCAACAAAAAATTGAATTT
>ENA-ORIN01000285-ORIN01000285.1-human-gut-metagenome-genome-assembly--contig:-NODE-285-length-9271-cov-6.82661_pt1 | contig 9271 bp, 7 predicted proteins | sample MGYA00243031_ERZ508748 | MGnify/ENA primary metagenome ERZ508748 (study PRJEB26277, sample SAMN04329839) | human gut metagenome | biome: human-associated habitat | host: Homo sapiens | place: USA...
TAACTCCAAAGGCTTGCGGAGATAAAACAGGCAGGAAGAAAACCCTTAACCATACGGCGGGAAAGGGTTAGAGATATGGATAAGATCTTTTAAGGATGAAGCTGACTACAAGGCTACGCATTCCTTACGTAGGGAGGAAAAATCCCCAGACAGCCTTCTTTTAAAAAAAGCGAAACAGCATATGGGCAGGAAGATATACATCTGACTACATGTATGGTATATAGCAACAAGTCGAAATGCTAAAGTGAGGGCATATATGCAATCCCAATCCTTACTTTTGCCTGCCATACAAACCATACATAAAATTACGAACGCTCGTACAGGGTATCACAAACAATCGCATGAAATAAATCCCCACTAAATTTCTGCTGGCCCCAAAGCCGGACAAGCCCTCATTTCAGCAGGCTGAAGGATTTATATCCGGATGAAGGAAATCATTATAACCAACTGATTAACAATAAATTATCTTAAAATGAAGAATTTGAAGGAAAAAAAACAGGTTATAGAGCCAAATCTTCTCTATAACCTGCATATACTCAAATCACCTTGAAACATTCAGAGAGTGATATCTTTCATTATCTTTTCTAATGCTCCGGCATTATGGTTCACATAATTTCCGGCAGCTTTCCCTGCTTGTTGCAAATAAGCCTCATCCGACAGGAATTTGTCCATCAACCGTTTAAAATCATCATAACCGGTTACTTCAAAACCGCCTTTCTGCTCCAACAAATGTTGCGCCTCGCGGAATTTCTTGTTGTTAGGTCCGAATATCACAGGAATACCATATACAGCCGCTTCCAGCACATTATGAATTCCAACTCCAAAGCCACCCCCAATATACGAAATCTCACCATATCGGTAAATGGAGGACAGCAGTCCGTAACAGTCGATAATCAAACAATCGGCCTGTGTCACATTTTCTTCCGTAGCCTCGGTATAGCGGATGCACGGACGTTTCACCTTATCTAAAATCTCCTTCAAATGACTGTCGCTCACCACATGAGGAGCAATAACCAGCTTCATCTCAGGATGCTCATTGAAATACTTGATAAAAATATCCTCATCCGGTCCCCATGAGCTGCCTGCAACAAAAGTCAACGAATCACCTTTGAACTTCTCCACCAGCGGAAGCTGCTTGGCTTGATGGCAGATATCCAGCACGCGGTCAAAACGAGTATCGCCCACAACTGTCACATCGGTCACGCCAATTGTCGCCAGCAATTCTTTGGAAACTTCGTTCTGTACAAACAAATGAGCAAAAGTCCTCAGCACCTCACTATATCTCTTCCCATACCAACGGAAAAAAATCTGATTGGGACGGAAAATGGAAGATACGCTATAGGTGGGAATACCTCTCCTATGCAACTCATTCAAGTAATTCTGCCAAAATTCGTACTTGATAAAAAATACCATACAGGGATTAGCCAATTCTACAAACCGACGGACATTACGCGGAGTGTCGAAAGGCAGATAGCAGACAAGGTCTGCCCCCTGGTAGTTCTTTCTCACTTCATACCCTGAGGGAGAAAAGAAAGTCTGCAATATTTTATATTCGGGATGCTCCTTACGGATACGTTCTATCAAAGGGCGTCCCTGTTCGAACTCCCCCAATGAAGCTGCATGAAACCAAATATAACGGGCATTTTTGTCTATCTTGTTACGCAAGATATCAAATACTTCCCGGTGTCCTTTCACCATTTTGGCGGGCTTGGCGCTGAACAGGCCGGCAACCTTCACCCCGAATAGATAAATATAGATGACTAGGTTATAAATCATAACTACCGGCTATTACTTGAGCACTTCCACAGCCCGACGAATGCGTCGCAATGTTTCTTCTTTCCCTAAAACGGCTGAAATATCAAACATATGCGGGCCTTTACCCTCACCTACCAAGGTTAAACGGAAAGCATTCATTATATTACCCAAGTGATAACCTTTATCTTCTATCCATTTCATGACCACAGCTTCCTGGTTCTCCAGCGAGAAGTCGTCCAAGGCCTCCAACACGTCCGCCAACTCCAGCATACGTTCGGGAGAGTCCTCTTTCCAACGTTTTTTACGGGTCTTCTCATCATATTCCGTAGGAGCGACGAAGAAGAATTTGCAAGTTTCCCACAAATCCTTGATAAAACTTACACGATCTTTCATCAAGCCTACCACGGTCACCACTTTATCCATAGGAGCTTCAATGCCATGCTCTTTCAAGATCGGCATGAAAAGCCCGGCTACTTCCTCATTGCTTTTCTTCAATATATATTCATGGTTAAACCATTTTCCTTTTTCAAAGTCGAATTTTGCCCCGGCTTTGCTGCAACGGTGCAGGTCAAAAAGCTTCACCAGTTCATCCAAGGACATCAGTTCCTGGTCATTTCCCGGATTCCATCCCAACAGGGCAAGGAAATTGATAACAGCTTCGGGCAGGTAACCCGACTCACGATAACCGGAAGACACCTCACCGGTCTTGGGGTCGTGCCATTCCAACGGGAAAACAGGGAAGCCAAGACGGTCACCATCACGCTTGCTCAGTTTACCGTTACCATCCGGTTTCAACAACAAGGGAAGATGTGCGAACTCGGGCATGGTATCCGCCCAGCCGAAAGCCCGGTACAGCAGGACATGCAACGGAGCGGAAGGCAACCATTCCTCACCACGGATTACATGGGAAACTTCCATCAAATGGTCGTCCACAATGTTTGCCAAATGATAAGTAGGCAGTTCATCCGCCGATTTATATAAAACTTTATCATCCAAAATGGAAGAATTGATCACTACCTCGCCACGGATAATATCATGTACGTGTACATCTTCATTCGGTTCAATCTTGAAACGTACCACATATTGCTTCCCATCGGCAATCAGTGCATCCACTTCTTCTTTCGGCAGAGTCAAAGAGTTACGCATAGACATACGGGTAGAAGCATCGTACTGGAAATTAGAGATTTCCTGACGTTTGGCGTCCAACTCCGCCGGAGTATCGAAAGCAATATACGCCTTACCGCTGTCAAGCAACACCTGTACATATTTCTTATAAATATCACGACGTTCAGACTGACGGTAGGGGCCGTAGTTACCACCAAAGCTGACTCCTTCGTCGAAGTTTATCCCCAACCACTTAAACGACTCAATGATATATTCTTCCGCACCCGGAACAAAGCGATTTGAGTCGGTATCTTCTATACGGAAAATTAAATCTCCACCATGCTGGCGAGCAAACAGATAGTTATACAAGGCTGTGCGCACACCGCCGATATGCAACGCTCCCGTCGGGCTCGGAGCAAAACGAACTCTTACTTTTCTTTCTGACATTGTTGTTTTATATAAAATACGCCGCAAAATTAATCTAAATTTCCCGATTTTTTCGTATTTTGCGCGCAAAAATATACGATTATGAGAAGTTTCAAGACCAACCAACGGTTTTCATATAAAAATTTGATTTATAAAAGCCTTATTTTCATTGCCACAGTATCAGTGATAGTCTACTTTTTACCCAATGAAGGAAAGTTCAACTATCAATTTGATATAAACAAGCCTTGGAAATACGGACTGTTACAGGCATCATTTGATTTTCCGATTTACAAAAACGACATACAAGTACAAAAGGAACAGGACAGCATCCTGGCAGACTATCAACCTTATTTCCAGATAGACAAGGAAGCCGAAAAAAATGTCCTTTCCAAATTAAGGGAGGATTACAACAAGACCTTACGCCATTCACTGCCGGGCACAGACTATGTACGTTATATTGAACGCACATTAAAGGCACTGTATGAGGACGGAATCATTGCCGGAAATGACTTGAAGCGTATGGAGGAAGACAGTATCATTGCCATACGGCTGGTAGACAAGAATGTAGCGACAAGCCGTTTTATCGACCAATTGTACACCGTGAAGGAAGCCTATGAATATTTGCTGAATGCGGATACCACCCACTACAAAAAGAAGATATTACAACAATGTAATCTGAATGATTACATTACACCTAATCTGGTTTATGATGAAGAAAAGTCCGAGGCGGCGCAAAAAGACCTGCTCTCTAATATTTCATGGGCAAACGGCTTTGTGCTGAACGGACAAAAGATTATTGACCGTGGAGAAATTGTTGATGAGCAGACTTACAACATATTGGAATCCTTACGCAAGGAATGGGAAAAACGTAGCGACTCGGTACAAGAGAAAAGACTGACATTGGCCGGACAAATATTATATGTAGGAATCTTCCTGTTCTGCTTCATGGCCTATCTGGAGTTGTTCCGGGCAGATTATTATGAACGGAAAGGAACACTCACCCTGCTATTTGCGCTGATTGTGTTCTTCCCCGTCCTGTCTTCCATTATGGTGGAACAGAACTTGTCAAGTATTTACGTGGTTCCATTTGCCATGATTCCGATTATAGTCCGTGTTTTCCTTGACTCAAGAACGGCATTCATGGCACATGTCACTATCATTTTGCTTTGCTCCATCACTTTACGTTTTCCACATGAGTTTATCTTGTTACAGGTAGTGGCAGGAATGGTGGCGATCTATAGTTTGAGAGAATTGTCCCAACGGTCGCAATTGTTACGGACGGCTTTGGTTGTATTTATCAGTTACGCTTTATTATATTTTGCTTTCGAGCTGATTCATGAAGATGATTTGACCAAGCTGAATACGCGCATGTACATCTATTTTATGATCAACGGTATCTTACTGCTGTTCGCTTATCCGTTACTGTTCCTTTTGGAGAAAATATTCGGTTTTACTTCAGATGTGACTTTGGTGGAACTGTCAAATATCAACAATAGCTTGCTTCGGGAAATGTCCGAAGTAGCTCCGGGCACTTTCCAACACTCATTGCAGATGGCAAACCTGGCTGCTGCGGCGGCAAACAAGATTGGAGGTAAAAGCCAGCTGGTGCGTACGGGAGCATTATATCATGACATCGGTAAAATGGTGAATCCGGCTTTTTTCACAGAAAACCAGTCGGGAGTCAACCCGCACAAGAGTTTAAGTTATGAACAAAGCGCCCAGGTTATCATCAGTCATATCACCGACGGGCTGAAACTGGCGGAAAAGCATAATCTGCCCAAAGTGATCAAAGACTTTATCAGTACCCATCATGGACGGGGACTGACGAAGTATTTCTACATTTCATATAAAAACGAACATCCTGACGAAGAAGTGGATCAGGAAAAGTTCCGCTACCCCGGTCAGAACCCGTTCACCAAGGAACAGGCCGTCCTGATGATGGCCGACTCTGTAGAAGCGGCTTCACGCAGCCTGCCGGAGTACACGGAAGAAAGCATCAGCACACTGGTAGATAAGATTATTGACACACAGGTATCTGAGGGGTATTTCAAAGAATGCCCTATTACGTTCAAGGATATAGCAACAGTCAAAGCACTGTTTAAAGAAAAGCTGAAAACGATGTATCACACCCGAATCAGTTACCCGGAACTAAGGAAGTAAGCAATCCTGCACAAGCATCTTCCAGTATATCAAGCACGTTCTCGAACCCTTGCGCACCGCCATAGTAAGGGTCGGGAACATAGTCTGCCACTTTGGTGCGGCAATAATCCGTCATGCGATGGATTTTCTTTTCCGTTTCCAGATCGGGAGCACGCTCCATCAGGTCCTCTATATTACGGTCGTCCATGCCGATGATCATATCAAAATGATAGAAATCCTCCGTACAGACAGGACGGGAACGATGGGTCAGATTGTAACCGCGGCGGGAAGCATGCATCCGCATACGGCTGTCGGGCAATTCCCCTCTATGATAACTCAGGATTCCGGCAGAATCCACCTCTATCTCGTGTTCCAGTCCTTTTTTCTTTATGAGAGTACGCATCACTTCTTCTGCCGAAGAAGACCTGCAAATGTTACCGAGGCAGACAAAAAGTATTCTTTTCATATATAATCTACAAATGAAGGTATTCTTTAAATGATTTCACATCACGGTTCATGATCAGCTCTTCAGGAAACCCGGTAAGCTGCAACAATTCATACAAATTATCGTAACGGGCTATATCAAACGAAATATGCGCGTCACTTCCCAAAATGACCGGAACTTCATATTTCTTGCATAAACGGAGAATGGTGAGGTTGTTCTCACGGGCATTGGGTTTGTTACGGGTGGGTTTTAAAGAACTGTTATTTATTTCCAATAAAGTATGGTGTTCTTTGGCTGCCAATACCATCGGTTCAAAATGTAACGCCGCCGTACCGTCTCCGGGGTGACTGATAATATGAATAAAAGGATTGCTGATAACCTGTACCATTCCATGGGTGTTTTCTTCTATCGTTCCATATTCATAACATAAAGAGTGGATACCCGCAATACGGATATCAAGCATCTTCATATAATCCTCGTCCAAATCGAGGTTTCCTTTACCATCCAGAATATTAATCTCAGCCCCCAACAACAGCTCCACCCCATACATCCGGCGGGGAACCACATGCAAGTTTCTAAAATAAATAGGATGGCAAGTACCGGGAACACCGGGCGAATGTTCCGTTATCCCTAAAACCTTCAATCCCTTATCGGCGGCAGCTTGCGCCATTTCTTGTAAAGTACTGAATGCATGCCCGCTGGCAATGGTATGGGTATGTACGTCTAATTCTATCTTCATCTTTATTTTCGTTTATCTTTTCTATTATCGTCCAGTGCATGGACCGGTTACTGTGGATCTACATCATAATAAACTAACAACGAACGGAAACGTTCATCTTCCAATATGGCACGTTGTACGGCAAGCAGATAATCACGCACTTTCTTTATAGAAGCATTCTGCTCCACTTTCACAATCATTTTTTTTATAAATAAGGTCTGGATACGGGCCACCGGCGGTTTGTCCGGGCCCAATACCCTGTCGCCCAATCCGGAACGGAGCTGTGCTGCCATGGTATCCGCCGCCAGATCCAGAACATCTTCTTTGCGATGTTTCAAATATACATAAATCAAACGATAGTAAGGCGGATACTTAAACATCTGCCGTTCTGCCTATTGATCGTAGTATAATTGTTCATTATCATTATGTATCACTTGATGAATAACAGGCAAATCCGGCGATTTGGTCTGAAGGATAACCAGTCCTTGCTTATTTTTACGCCCGGCACGTCCTGCTACTTGGGCCATCAGTTGGAAAGCACGCTCATAGCTCCGGAAATCCGGGAAGTTCAACATCGTATCCGCATTCAGAATCCCCACCACACTGACATGATCAAAGTCCAATCCTTTGGATACCATCTGAGTACCAATCAGAATGTCCGTCTTGCCCAGTTCAAAATTCGTGATAATTTTCTCGTATGCGGTACGGGTACGGGTGGTATCCAAATCCATCCGGGCGACTTTCGCCTCGGGAAATATCAGTTTTATATCATCTTCTATACGCTCTGTACCGAAACCGCGATGCATCAATTCCACTCCGCCGCACGCCGGGCAGGAACGGGGAACTTGATAGGTATATCCACAGTAATGGCAAGTCAGCTGGTTCAGCCCCTTATGATACGTCAGACTCACATCACAGTTCTTGCATTTAGGAACCCAGCCGCAGGTATGACATTCTATCATCGGAGCGAAACCGCGACGGTTCTGAAACAGGATAACCTGCTCCTTACACTCCAATGCCTCTTTTATCTGCTTGACCAGCGCCGGTGAGAAAGGGCCCTGCATCCGCTTCTGATGCGCCAGTTCCTTGATGTCAACCAGTTCTATATGAGGAAGCCGGATATCTTTATATCTTTCTTTCAATTCTACCAAGCCATACTTTCCCGAGGTAGCATTAAAGTAAGTTTCCACACCAGGAGTAGCCGTCCCCAGCAGCACTTTCGCCTTGAACATAGAGGCCAGCATGATGGCTGAGCTACGGGCATGGTAACGTGGGGCAGGGTCTTGCTGTTTATACGTATTCTCGTGTTCCTCATCTATGATGACCAGCCCCAAGTTACGAAAAGGCAGAAAAATAGAGGAACGAACTCCGAGAATCACATCATAGCTCTTCTCTCCCAACTGTTTCTGCCATATCTCCACCCGCTCAGCGTCCGGAAACTTGGAATGATAAATACCCAGCCGATGTCCGAACACTCTTTTCAAACGCTCAGTTATCTGAGTGGTCAGTGCAATTTCCGGAAGCAAATATAAGACCTGCTTTCCTGTTTTCAGCACCTCCTGAATGAGGTGGATATAAATTTCCGTCTTGCCACTGGATGTAACGCCATGCAGAAGACACACATTTTTCTCTCTGAAGCATTGAAGAATGTTGCCATAAGCCTGTTGCTGCGCAATATTCAGCGGATTAATATCACCGGTATCCGAAATTCCTTTATCCAAACGTCCTATCTCCTGATGATAGACCTCAAAGACTTTCTTTTCGACCAATCCGTTAAAAACGGCAACAGAACCTCCTGACTTTTCAAGCAGCTCTTTCTTTGTTACTTCCTTTAAAGCATACCCTTTGGTTACCCAACCGGACAATTCCACATACTTCATTAATATCATCAATTGTTTAGGAGCACGTGACAATTCATTGAACAGCCGTTGTAAGTAAGCCTCATCCGCTTCTCCGTTCACCAACCTCACCCTTGCCTCTGTACGCGGTTTGTAATTACGTTTCAGTTCCTCCTTGACAAAGATGGCCTCTTTGTCCAACAAAGACTTGATGACAGTCAACACATTTTTCAGTCCGCTGTTTTTTTCCAACTGGGTTACACACTGTTCTGTATCCCGGCTCAACAAATCCAGAATTTTCTGCTCTTTCTCCGGTAAGGGTGCAGTGGCTTCAAAATCGGGATTATATTCCACCAACGTTTCGCTTTCCAGTTTCATACCCGAAGGGATAGCCGCCTTGTACACATCTCCTAATGTACAAAGATAATATTCCGCCAGCCATTGCCAGAACTCATATTGTTTCGGTAACAGTACCGGAGATGAATCCAGCACTTCAGCTATATCCTTCGTTTCATACCCCTCCGGGGCCGCATAATGTACATTTGTCACTATTGCCGTATAGAACTTTTTCTTTCAAAACGGAACAATCACCCGACAACCAATCTGTACCATCTCTTCCATCTCCTGAGGAAGGGAATAAGTGTATTGGTTGGCAATCTCCTGAGGAAGGGAATAAGTGTATTGGTTGGCAATAGGTAATGGAACTATGACATCTACGAATTTTTTCATGGTGCAAAATTACAAAAAAGGAGGCATTCTTTACTGAATGCCTCCTTTTTATCTTTTATTAAATAAGGTTGTCTAGAACAAGTATGCCAAAGAAACTTGCCAAGTGTTGTTCTTTAT